>Ga0065721_10048938_pt1 | contig 58750 bp, 55 predicted proteins | sample Mesricmetagenome_FD_59108 | JGI IMG/M metagenome (GOLD analysis project Ga0065721, IMG submission 59108) | Mesophilic microbial community from rice straw/compost enrichment Sample: eDNA_1 v2 (version 2) | ecosystem: Engineered > Solid waste > Grass > Composting > Bioreactor | place: USA: Davis... | reverse complement strand
CGCGCCGGCCGGCGCGGCGGCTTCCGCCTCGGCCCCGGCCGGTGGCCTCGCCGTGGCCCCTGCCGCCTCCTCGGCCTCCGGCGTCGCGCCGACCGCCGCCAACTGATCACGCGAGTCGCTTCCCCATGTCACGCTTCTTCATCGATCGGCCCATCTTCGCGTGGGTGATCGCCATCATCATCATGCTGGCCGGCGCGCTGGCCATCCGCACGCTGGCCATCGAGCAGTACCCGCCGATTGCGCCGCCGCAGATCACCATCAACGCGACCTACCCCGGCGCCTCGGCCAAGACGCTGGAGGACACGGTCACGCAGATCATCGAGCAGCGCATGAAGGGGCTCGATGGCCTGACCTACATGTCCTCGACCAGCGACTCGCAGGGCAACGTCGCCATCACGCTGACCTTCCAGGCCGGCACCAACGCCGACATCGCGCAGGTGCAGGTGCAGAACAAGCTCGCCGCGGCCACCTCGCTGCTGCCGCAGGAGGTGCAGCGCCAGGGCGTGCAGGTGGTCAAGAGCCGCATCAACTTCCTGATGGTGCTGGGCTTCGTGTCGGAAGACGGCCGCATGGACCGCAACGACATCGCCGACTACGTGTCCTCGCAGGTGGTGGACCCGCTCAGCCGCGTTCCCGGCGTGGGCGAGGTGACCCTGTTCGGCGCGCAGTACGCGATGCGGATCTGGCTGGACCCAACCAAGCTCGACCAGTACCGGCTCACGCCCGCTGACGTCGCCGCCGCCATCCGCGCGCAGAACGCGCAGGTCTCGGCCGGCCAGATCGGCGCCGCGCCGGCGCAGGCCGGGCAGCAGCTCAACGCCACCGTGACGGCGCAGACGCGGCTGCAGACGCCGCGGCAGTTCGAGGCCATCCTGCTCAAGACCACCGCCGACGGCGCGCAGGTGCACCTGCGCGACGTGGCACGGGTGGAGATCGGTGCCGAGAACTACTCCCTGGAGTCCCGCTACAACGGCAAGCCCGCTGCGGGTGTGGCGCTGCGCCTGGCCACCGGTGCCAACGCGCTGGACACGGCCGACGCGGCCCGCGCCGAGCTCGCGCGGCTGGAAAAGAACTTCCCCGCCGGCCTGAAGGCCGTCGTCGCCTACGACACCACGCCCTTCGTGCGCCTGTCCATCGAGGAGGTGGTCAAGACGCTGGTCGAGGCCGTGGTGCTGGTGTTCCTGGTGATGTTCCTGTTCCTGCAGAACTTCCGCGCCACGCTGATCCCCACGATCGCCGTGCCGGTGGTGCTGCTGGGCACCTTCGGCGTGATGTCGGTGGCGGGCTTCTCCATCAACACGCTGACCATGTTCGGCCTGGTGCTGGCCATCGGCCTGCTGGTGGACGACGCCATCGTGGTGGTGGAGAACGTCGAGCGCGTGATGACCGAGGAAGGGCTCTCGCCGCGCGAGGCCACGCGCAAGTCGATGGGCCAGATCACCGGCGCGCTGATCGGCATCGCGCTGGTGCTCAGCGCCGTGCTGGTGCCCATGGCCTTCTTCGGCGGCTCCACCGGCGTGATCTACCGCCAGTTCTCCATCACCATCGTCTCGGCCATGGCGCTGTCGGTGCTGGTGGCGCTGATCCTCACGCCGGCGCTGTGCGCCACCATCCTCAAGCCGCTGCACCGCGGCGAGCACCACGCGCACGGCCGTTTCTTCACCTGGTTCAACCGCACCTTCGAGCGCGGCACGCAGGGCACGCAGCGCAACGTCTCGCGCATCCTGAGCCGGCGCAAGCGCTGGCTGCTGGTGTACGGCCTGATCGTGCTGGGCCTGGCGGCGCTGTTCGCGCGGCTGCCGCAGTCCTTCCTGCCTGACGAGGACCAGGGCATCCTGTTCACGCAGATCCAGCTGCCCGCCGGCGCCACGCAGCAGCGCACGCTGCAGGTGATCGAGCGCGTGGAGAAGCACTTCCTGGAAACGGAAGCCTCGCGCGTGCAGTCCATCTTCACCGTGGCGGGCTTCAGCTTCGCCGGCCGCGGAGAAAACATGGGCATCGGCTTCGTGCGCATGAAGGACTGGAGCGAGCGCACCAAGCCCGAGGACAACGTGCGCGCCATCGCCGGCCGCGCCATGGGGACCTTCATGCAGTGGCGTGACGCCATGGCCTTCGCCTTCGCGCCGCCGGCGGTGATCGAGCTGGGCAACGCCACGGGCTTCGAGTTCTACCTGCAGGACCAGGCCGGACTGGGCCACGAGGCGCTGATCCAGGCGCGCAACCAGTTCCTGGGCATGGCGGCGCAGGAGCCCACGCTCGCCGGCGTGCGCCCCAACGGGCTGGACGACTCGCCGCAGCTGCGCATCGACGTGGACCAGGCCAAGGCCGGCGCGCTGGGCGTGACGGTGGCCTCGATCAACGAGCTGCTGGCCACCGCCTGGGGCGGTTCCTACGTGGACGACTTCATCGACCGCGGCCGCGTCAAGCGCGTGTACATGCAGTCCGACGCGCCCTTCCGCATGCAGCCCGAGGACCTCAACGACTGGAAGGTGCGCAACGCGCAGGGGCAGATGGTGCCGTTCAACGCCTTCGCCACCGCCCACTGGGAGCTGGGCTCGCCGCGCCTGGAGCGCTTCAACGGCGTGGGCGCGGTGCAGATCCAGGGCCAGGCCGCGCCGGGCACCAGCTCGGGCGAAGCGCTCAAGACCGTGGAGCGGCTGGCGGCGCAGCTGCCGCCGGGCTTCAACGTCGCCTTCAGCGGCCTGTCGTACCAGGAGCGCCTCTCCGGCTCGCAGGCGCCGGCGCTGTACGCGATCTCGATCCTGGTCGTGTTCCTGTGCCTGGCCGCGCTGTACGAGAGCTGGTCCATCCCCTTCGCGGTGATGCTGGTGGTGCCGCTGGGCGTGCTGGGCGCGGTGCTGGCCGCCTTCGGCCGCGGGCTGAGCAACGACGTGTACTTCCAGGTCGGCCTGCTGGTGACGGTGGGCCTGTCGGCGAAGAACGCGATCCTGATCGTGGAGTTCGCCAAGGACCTGGTCGAGCAGGGCCACGGGCTCGTGGAGGCCACGCTGGAGGCGGTGCGGCTGCGGTTGCGCCCGATCCTGATGACCTCGCTGGCCTTCGGCCTGGGCGTGATGCCGCTGGCGCTGGCCTCCGGCGCGGGCTCCGGCAGCCAGAACGCCATCGGCACCGGCGTGCTGGGCGGCATGCTCGCCGCCACGGTGCTGGGCATCTTCTTCGTGCCGCTGTTCTTCGTCGTCGTGCGCAGCCGCTTCAAGGGCAAGCGCGCGCCTTCGGCCGCCGATTCGGCCGGCATCTCCAACGCCGGCACGGTGGGTGACCATGCCTGAGATCCAGAACCCCATGACGAGCTCCTTCCGTCCCCGCCTGGCCGCGCTGGCGCTGGCTTCCCTGACCTTCCTGGGCGGCTGTGCCAGCCTGGCGCCGACCTACGAGCGCCCGGCCGCACCGGTGCCGACGCAACTGGGCGAGGCCGCGGCCGAGGCGCCGGCGGTGCCGGTGGCCGATCTGGGCTGGCAGGCTTTCTTCGCCGACGCGCGGCTGCAGCAGGCCATCGAGCTGGCCCTGCGGAACAACCGCGACCTGCGCATCGCCGCGCTCAACATCGAGCGCGCCCGCGGCCTGTACGGCGTGCAGTCTGCCGACACGCTGCCCTCGGTGGGCGTGGCCGCCGGTGAAAACGCGCAGCGCGTGCCCAGCGATCTGAGCACCACCGGCCAAGGCCGGGTGACGCGCCAGTACAGCGCGACGCTGGGCTTCAGCGCCTACGAGCTGGACCTGTTCGGCCGCGTGCGCAGCCTGCGCGAGGCCTCGCTGCAGCAGGTGTTCGCCACCGAGGCGGCGCGGCGCACCACGCACATCGGCCTGGTGTCGCAGGTGGCCGGCAGCTGGCTGACGCTGGCCGCGGACCGCGCGCGGCTGGAGCTGGCGCAGGCCACGCTCAAGAGCCAGGGCGACACGCTGCGGCTGACCGAGCGGCGCCACGAGCTGGGCGTGTCCTCCGACCTGGACGTGCAGCGCGCGCGCACCACGGTGGAGTCGGCCCGCGCCGACGTCGCGCGCTACGCCGGCCAGGTGCAGGCCGACCTGCAGGCGCTGCAGCTGCTGCTGGGTGCGCCGCTGCCGCCGGAAGCGATGCCGGGCACGGAAGCCACGGCGCTGGCCTTCGCGCCGCTGCCCGCGGGGCTGGGCTCGGAGGTGCTGCTGCAGCGCCCGGACGTGATGCAGGCCGAGCGCGACCTGCAGGCGGCCAACGCCACCATCGGCGCGGCGCGCGCGGCCTTCTTCCCGCGCATCTCGCTCACGGCCTCGGTGGGCACGGCCAGCTCCTCGCTGTCGGGGCTGTTCGGCGCGGGCTCGGGCATCTGGAGCTTCGTGCCGCAGCTGGCGCTGCCGATCTTCGACAACGGCCGCAACCGCTCCAACCTGCAGGTGGCGCAGGCCGACCGCGACATCCGCGTCGCGGCCTACGAGCGCAGTATCCAGGCCGCCTTCCGCGAGGTGGCGGACGGGCTGTCGCAGCGCCAGAGCCTGGTGGAGCAGCTTGCGGCGCAGCGGGCGCTGGAGGAAGCGGCGTCGCGGGCGCAGTTCCTGTCACAGGCCCGCTTCGAGCGCGGGGTGGACGACTTCCTGAGCGTGCTGGACGCGCAGCGTTCGCTGTACGCGGCGCAGCAGGGGCGCATCTCCACTGCGCTGGCGCAGCAGCTCAATGCCGTGACGCTGTACAAGGCCCTGGGCGGTGGTTGGGAAGCGACCACGCGCACCGCGGCGGCCGGGGACACGCCGGCTGCCGTCGCACGCTGATGGCCCCGCTGACCGACACCGAGCGCGCCGAGCAGCGCCGCCAGCAGGTGCTAGACGCCGCGGCGCAGTGCTTCCGCGCGCACGGCTTCCACGGCGCGAGCATGGCGGAGATCGCGCGCACGGCGGGCATGAGCCCGGGCCACATCTACAACCTGTTCGAGAACAAGGAAGAGCTGATCGCCGCCATCGTGGCGCGCGACCAGGCGCTGTGGCTGGCCAGGGCCGAGGCCATGCTGCGCGAACCCGACGTGGCTCGGGCCATGCTCGACGGGGTGTGCAACGGCGTGAGCGACTGCACCGCCCTGCCCGATGCCGCGCTGCGGCTGGAAGTGGCGGCGGAAGCGGGACGCAACCCCAAGCTCGCCGCCATGGTGCAGGCTGCCGACGCCGCCAGCCGCGAGCGCTGCGAGGCGCTGCTGCGCGCGGCGCTGAACCAGCGCGGCTTGTCCATCGACGCGGCCACGCTGCGCGCCCGCGCCTCGGTGCTGGCCGCGCTGTTCGACGGGCTCATGGTGCGCAGCGTGCGCGACCCGGCCATGGACAAGCCAAAGCTGGTGACGCAGATCCGGCGCTTGGTGCAGGCGCTGATCGAGGCTTGACCGAACCCTGGGGCAGGGCATTATTCGCCAGAGCACAGGGTTCAACAACATACACGAATCTACGAAACCCCTGGTTGCCCGCGAATTCCGTCGATTGCGGGCTTTTCCCTGATCTGACTGCCTTCCCCTGCTCTTGCTCCTTCACTGGGTTTGGCCGTTCGCTTCCTGGTTGCCCTGGACGCGGCCGCTACAGAGCGTTCCTCGCCCTGCGATTCTTGGGATGCGGGCCGGCTGTGTGAGGAGGTTTAAGGGGAATACAGGCTTGGCAACAGGTGCGGTCTCGCGAGTTTGGGTGAGGTTGGTATTTGGAAAGCTACGTGTATGTTGTGATTCATCGCTTCCAACCTCGGGAGCTCCGTGTGTCGGCCTCGAACACCCATGGGCACAAAAAACCGGCCGCGCAAGGCGGCCGGTTCGGTAGGGCCCGTGAGCTTTCAAACCGTCGGGGGCGTGGCCGTCGTGGCGGTGGCTTGGCGGGTGGCCTGCTGCGTCGCCTTGGCCAGCGTGGTGGGCGCCTGCTGCATCAGCGTGGCACCGCCCTGGCCGAGTTCCATGAGGAACTCCATGTAGTTCTTCATCAAACCCATCATCAGGTCGGCAATCGCGTTGGGCGCCACCGGCATCGGCGCCAACGTGGCGGGCGACTGCTGCATGAAGATGCGTTGCGCCTGGGTCATCGCCTGCGACACCACCTCGGGCGACAGGGAGAACTTGGTGAACAGTTCGAGATTGGATTGAGCCAGCTTGGTAAACGGGGCCATGAACGGCTGCATCAGGTCGGTGGACATGGAGGGTGGCTCCTGAAGTCGTGAACAGAGTCAGGGCCCGCCGCCGGCTGCGCCAGCCCGGGCCTGCGAAACAACCCCGTCGGCAACGGCAACCAGCCCGCAGGGGCCGCTCGGGGTTTGTACGGATACAGCACGTGGCGCTCCCGCTCCACCGCGCGCGACGGCCGGCAGGACGCACCGCCCGCGCATCGATGCCGAAGGCCCCCGACTGCCTCAGGCACGGCAACCGTGGTGACAATCGAAGCATGGTTGCAAAGCCTTTTCTTGCGGTCGGCGCTCTGCTGCTGACCTTTACCGTCTCCGCGCACGCCGCGGCCGATCCCGACAAGCTGCGCTGCGTGGCGGCGCTCAAACTGCATTCCAACGACCTGGCGCAGCAGGTGAAGGAAGGTGACGCGGCGCGCCGCCCCGAGTTGCTGCAGGTGCTGCGCCAGGGTGGCGCCTTCATTGGCGAGGCTTACCTGCAGCGCGCGCTGGGCAACGAGGACCAGGCCAAGGCAGAGCTGGCCCAGGCTGAGGCCAGCGTGCGCGCGCTGCCGGCGCCACAGGTCCAGGCACTGCGCAGCCAGTGCGGCGCCCGGGCCAACACCATGATCGAGAACGCTCCGGGCTGGCAGCGCATGGTGATCGACCGCTTCGCCCAGGCGCGCATGGACAAGCTGCTGCGCCAGACGCACTGACTCGACCTGGCACTTCGGGCGCCGCCCGGCTCAGGCCGGCGCTGGGCTCGAAGCCGGTGCGCCGGTGCCCTCCTCCCGGGCCGCGGCGGATTCGCACGCCAGCAGCGCGCGCTTGCGCTCCACGCCCCAGCGGTAGCCTGAGAGACTGCCGTCCCGGCGCACGATGCGGTGGCAGGGAATGGCCACGGCCAGCACGTTGGCCGCGCAGGCGCCGGCCACGGCGCGCACCGCGGCGCTGGCCCCGATGCGTGCGGCCAGCTCGGCATAGCTCAGCGTCTGCCCGGGCGGAATCTGCTGCAGCGCCTGCCACACGCGCTGCTGGAAGGCCGTGCCGCGGATGTCCAGCGGCAGCACCACCGGCTGCCGCGGGTCGTCCACCAGCCCGATCACGCGCGCCATCAGCGCCTCGAAGTCGGGATCACCGCCGTGCAGCGCCGCTTGCGGGAAGCGGTCCTGCAGCTCGCGCACCAGCGCCTCGGGATCGTCGCCCAGCGAGATCGCGCACACGCCGCGCTCGCTGCAGGCCACCAGGATCGCCCCGAGCGCGCACTGCCCCACCGCGAAGCGGACCTGCGCGCCGGCCCCGCCCGCGCGGTAGCGACCGGGCGCCATGCCCAGCAGCGCGTCGGACTGGGCATAGAAGCGCCCGCTGGAATTGAAGCCGGCGCCGTACAGCGCCTGCGTCACGCTGTCCTCGGCCTGCAGCCCGGCTTGCACGCGGCGCGTGCGCACGGCCTGGGCGTAGGCGCGCGGCGTCAGGCCCGTGGCGGCCTTGAAAACGCGGCGCAGCTGTGCCGCGCCCAGTCCCGCCTCGCGCGCCAGCGCCTCCAGCGGCGGTGGCGTCTCGCTGGCCTCTATGCGCCGGCACAGCGCCGCCACGGCCTGGGCGCGCCGTGCCGCCGCGCCGGGACCGTCTGGATCGCAGCGCCTGCAGGCGCGAAAGCCCGCCGCGCGCGCCGCCTCGGCGTCGTCGAAGAACAGCACGTTATCCGGCCGGGCGTGGCGCGACGGACAGCCGGGCCGGCAGTAGATGCCGGTGCTGCGCACGGCGTAGATGAAGGAAGCCTGGGCATCGCGCGCCAGCACGGCGGCCCAGCGGGGGTCCGCGCCGCAGGTGGTGGCAGGGACGGCATGGGAAAGGTCATTGCTGTTCATGGCGGATCGGGAGCCGGAATCGCTTCGATGGTGCGACTGTAGGTGCGCGCACCGGCGCCGGCACTCCGGAAGCGAACATCAAATCCGCCCCCGCCAACCGCGCATCCCGCGCCTCGGACCGCGCGGCGATGACGGGAAACTCAGGCCGGCCCGGCGCCCTGCTGCTGCAGCGCCTGCTGCTCCTGCTGGTATTCCGGCTTGAGCTCGACCACGCGGTAGCCCTCTTTGAGCAACGCCTTGCGCAGCCATTCCGGATGCTCGCCATCGCCGTTCCAGGTTTCTCCGGTAATGGGATGGCGGTATTTCACATAGCCCGGCGGCGGCAAATTTCGCGGCAGCACCGGGACCACCTTCGGGTCACCGAGCTCTTCCGGACCGATGTTCCAAAACTCCATCAGTTGCCGAATCTGGTGCAGCGCGATGCGCCGCGCCTTGCTTGCGTTGTCGAGGTCGTCGGTCATCGATCGGCAGGATTGAAGCCAAGCCCAGTGAAGGCGGCCTGCGCAACATCAGCAAGCGGCGCGCCTTGTAAGACAATATTACATTTTTGCCGAGAATAGCTGGTATTCGACTATTGAATTTTTCGCTCGGAAAACCACAGCTTTCTTCCTTATCGGGATGACGGCCCCGTTTCCATCCCAACCAAGCAGCGGCGCGGCGCGGATGCAAGCGAAAAACGCGCCAGCGGCAAGGTCGCTTTTCAAGCGGCACGGGCCCACTGGCTGTAACTGATACCATTTTTGCGACGGTCCGCATTCGGCGGTCCGCGCCTCACAGCCCGCGCCCGACCGACGCGGGCCGGTGCCACGGTCCACGGCTCGGTCCATGCACCGGTGAACCCGTCGCGCATGCGGCGTAGACACTGCTCCCGGCTCCCGGCCGGGTCCTGTTCAACGGCCGCGAGCTGGTGGCCTCCCTCACCGCCGGACGCATGCGCAAGCACCGCAGCCGCACCCTTGCCGGCGACAGCGTCTCGCTGGAGCTTTCGCCTTGCGGCCTCGGCAAGGCCCCTATCACTTTCCACCACCTGGAGCACCGTACTCCGGGAGCAACCACGCCAGGAGCACATGCACGATGAAGACCCAAGACCAGCAGCCGCCCGCCACCGTCATCCAGGACGACGGCCTGCGCTACAAGCGCAAGGCCGCCGGCTCGCCCTTCAGCTCCGGCGGCGGCAGCGGCATGCACCAGACCACCATGTCGTGCTTCAAGTGCGGCACGCACCGCCCGCGCGCCGAGCTCACCACCAAGCGGCTGCTGGGCAAGAACCAGCTCGTGTGCGCCGCCGGCTGCAACAAGACGCGCTGAGCGCAGGCCACGGCCTCAGCGCGCGTTCTTCCAAGTCGTGAGGTTGTCGGCCACCGCGTGGTTGATGCGCGTGCCGCTGTTGTTGCCCTCCTCGGCGGCATAGGTGTGGATGCCCACCGCGCAGGTGCCGAAGCACTTGGCGCGGCTGGCACCGCGGTCGGCCTCGATCACGGGCGAGCCGCTCTGGCCATTGGCGGTGTCGAGCTGGTAGCGGATCTTGCGTGGCTCGCTGATGGCGATGCTGCCGCTGGCCCCCCACAGCGACTTCGGCGGTGACTTGTCTCCTGCATAGCCCATCAGCAACACCGGCAGGCCTACCAGCGAATCCTGCGTCGCGTAGTAGCCGAGCCAGCCGGTGGTCTTGCCGATCTCGCAGTTGAGCTTCACGGCGCCGTAGTCGAAGGCGTCGCTGCCCTCGCCAAAGCTGCTCTGCACCCAGCGCGCCACGGCGAAGAGCCGTCGCGCGCCGCAGGAGCCGAAGGGTGCCGCGCCGGCGTTGTAGGCGGGATAGAAGCGCACGTTGGTGCTCCAGCCGCCGTCGTAAACGCAGTGCCCGGCCGTGGCCACCGTGTCCTTGCTGATGAGGAAGCCCGTGCAGCTGAAGTCGCTGCTGCCCTGGGAATAGGTCAGCAGCCCGATGGCGCGATACGGAAAACCCGACTCGCGCGGGTACACGCGAAAGCGCCGGTCCGCGCCCACCACGCTCTCGGGCCGCACATCCGTCCCGCGCCGCGCATAGGGCGGCAGCTTGGGCTTGTAGCGCCGGTTGAAGGCCTCCAGCTCGGCGCCGCTGAGCTTCATGGCGGGGAACTCCGCCACGGCATCCGGCGCCGTGCCCGCGCGCAGCGCACCTTCGAAGGCCTCGCCCGCACCGGCAGCCAGCGCCGACGCGGTCGGCGCGCTGCCGTCGCTGGTGAGCGTCACGTGGTCACCGCCCTGCGCGTGCGCCACGGCCCCGCCCAGCGCCACCACGGCGCCGGCCAGGCGCCATGCGGCCCTGAAAACCCTGGCTCGATTCATGAATCCGTCTCCCTGTCACGAGCTCCGCCCCCGGAGCACCATTGATCATGGAGCAGGTTGCGCGCCCATCGGGTCCGGGCGAGAGGCGGCAGATGGCCGGCCGCGGGCGCGGAACCTCAGCCCGCGTCCAGCTCCAGCGTGGCGACGGTGCCGCCGCCGCTGCGCGCGGCGATGCCGAGGCTGCCACCCATGGCCTCGGCCAGGCGGCGCGAGATCACCAGGCCCAGCCCGGTACCAGGGATGGCCGAGCGCTCGCGCCCGGCGCGCGCGAAGGGCTGGAACACCTGCTGCAACTGCTCGGCCGTCATGCCGATGCCGTTGTCGGAGAAATGGATGCGCACCCGCCCCTGCTCGCTGCACGCCGTCACGCGCAGCTCACCGCCCGGGCGGTTGTACTTGATGGCGTTGCTCGCCAGATTGGAGAGGATCTGGTGCAGCCGCGTCTCGTCCGCGCACACGGCCAGCTGCCCCGGCACCTCGTCCACCAGGTTGACCCGCTGTGCCTGCGCCTGCGGCATGAGCAGCGACAGCGCGTGGCGCACGCAGCGCGCCAGCGGCACCGAGCCCAGTTCCAGTTGCAACTGCCCTTCGTGGGCGCGCTGCAGCACCAGCAGGTCGTCCACCATCGCCAGCAGATGGCGTCCCGCGGACTCGATGTGGCCCAGGTACTCGCTTGCCTGCGGTTGGGAGCCGTCCGCGGGCATCAGCCGCAGCAGCTGCGTGAAGCCCAGCACCGCGTTGAGCGGCGTGCGCATCTCGTGGCTCACGCGCGACAGCAGTTGCGCCTGCGCCTGCTGTTGCGCCTGGCGCCGCTCCAGCGCCCGACGCTGCTCCTCCAGCTCGGCGCTGCGGCGCTGCGCCTCCTTCTGCGCGCTGAGGTCCTGCACCTGGTAGAGCAGGCGCGGCACGGCATCGTGCGGCTCCAGCAGCGACACGCTGACCTGCGTCCACAGCTCGCTGCCGTCGCTGCGCAGGTAGCGCTGCTCGAACTGCACGCCGCGGCCGTGGCCGTCGCGCAGCGGCTCGAGCTGCCGCGCCTGCCTCGCGACGTCCTCGGGATGCACCAGCGCCGCGTGCTGGCGGCCCTGCAGCTGCGCCGCGTCCAGCCCCAGCAGCCGCGCCAGCGTGGCGTTGGCCTGCAGCACGTCGCCCTGCAACGACACCAGCGCCATGCCCAGCGGTGCGTCGTCGAAGACATGGCGCCAGCGCTGCTCGCTGTCCAGCAGCCGCCGCTCCATCTGCGCCCGCGCCAGCGCCACCTCGATGCTCGCGCGCAGCTCGTCGGACTGGAACGGCTTGCTGAGATAGCCATAGGGCGTGGCGCCCACGGCCTGCGCCACCGTGCCGACGTCGGTGTGCGAGGTCAGGAAGATGACCGGCTGCGCCGCACCCGCGTGCCGCAGCTGCTCGGCCGCCTGCACGCCGTTGACCGGACCGCGGATGTTGATGTCCATCAGCACCAGGTCCGGCCGGGACTCCAGCACCAGGGACACGGCCTGCGCAGCGCTGTCGGCCGGGCCGACCACCTGGTAGCCCATGTCCTCCAGCTGCAACTGCAGGTCAAGCGCGATGACCGCGTCGTCCTCGACGATGAGGATGGCGGGCGACGACGCGTGGGCCGACAGGCGGCTTTGTAGAAGAGAGCTGTATTCCATGGCGGGGGTACTGCATCCCTCGCCGCGCGCCGGCAGGCACCCGGGGAAAAGAATGCGGACACGGTAACATTCTGAAGCAGCAATCAGCTTCCTGTATCACCTTGTCGCTTTAGGTCCGCACAGCCCTGAGGTGGATCAAGATTCCGCGTTGTCGCTGATCCGCCACAGACCGGTCGCAGCCCCTGGTCTCGCCCTCAGCCTGCTCGCCGAGTACCCCGTGCAAGCCGCCGGCGGCCACGCCATCCGGCACCGCGCCTTCTCATGCCAGTCCCGTCACCGGGATGGACGCGCCGTGGATGGCCTTCGCGCCCTCGGAGGCCAGGAAGCGAATCACCTGCGCCAGGTCGGCCGGCGCCACCCACAACGCCGGGTCGGCCTCGGGCATGGCCTGCCGGTTCTCCGGGGTGTCGATGATGGAAGGCAGCACGCAGTTGACGTTGATGCCCCGGGTGCGCAGCTCCGCGGCCATCGCCTCGGTGAGCCGGGCCACCACGGCCTTGGACGCGGTGTAGGCGCCCATCTGCGCCAGCCCCTTCTGCGCGCTGAAGGCCCCGACGTTGACGACCTTGCCGCCGCCGCGCGCCAGCATGTGCGGCACCACGGCCCGGACGGCGTGCAGCACGCTCCTGGCGTTGAGGTCGAACAGGAAGTCCCAGGTGCCGTCGCTGGTCTCGTGCACCGCCTCGCCCATGCGGAAGCCGCCAGCCAGGTTGCACAGCACGTCGATGCGGCCGAAGCGCTCCACGGCCTCACGGCCCAGGCCGGTCACCGCCTCCTGGTCCAGCAGATCGACGCTGGCCAGCAGCCGCGTGTCGCCGTCGCCCCCGAAGGCGGCCGCCAGCGCGTCGCGGGAGCGGTCCACCAGCACCAGCCGGTCGCCGGCTTCCGAGAACACGCGCGCCACGGCCCGACCCAGATTGCCGGCGGCGCCAGTGACCACCACCACCCGTTGCTCATCACTCATTTCAGTTCTCCCTTGGGACGGCCGGCGTGGTACGCACCCGTGCCGCGATGGATGACGTGGTCGCCGGGCAGCACCTCGCCCGGCCGGTACGCCGGGCCGCCGTCGCCCATGCGTTCATAGAGCGGCGCGAAGTCGATGCGCGAGAGCTCCAGCAGCTGCTCCAGGTCGTCGATGACGAAATAGCTTTCCTGGAAGTCGTCGATGCGGTAGTGCGTGCGCATCACGCGCTCCAGGTCGAAGCGGATCCTGTTGGGTGAGGCGCTCTCCAGCGAGAACACGCTCTCGGTGCTGGAGGAGGCGATGCCCGCCCCGTAGATGCGCAGCCCCTCCTTCTGCCGCAGCAGGCCGAATTCCACCGTGTACCAGTACACCCGCGCCAGGTGCGTCAGGCGCCCCAGGCGCTGCGCGCGCAGGCCGCCTTCGCCGTAGGCCTGGATGTAATCGGCGATGACCGGGTTCATCAGCATCGGCACGTGGCCGAAGACGTCGTGGAAGACGTCGGGCTCCTCCAGGTAGTCCAGCTCGTGCGGCTTGCGGATGAAGTGGCCGGAGGGGAAGCGCCGGTGGGCCAGGTGCTCGAAGAACACGTCATCAGGCACCAGGCCCGGCACCGCCACCACCTGCCAGCCGGTGCGCTTCATCAACACCTCCGACAGGCGGCGGAAGTCTGGAATCTGGTCCGGCCCGATCGGCAGCTCGCGCATGCCCCGCACGAACTCGTCGCAGGCCCGGCCGGGCAGCAGCTTCGACTGGCGCTCGAACAAGGTCTTCCAGACGCCATGTTCCTGCGCGGTGTAGCGCTCCCAGCCCTGGTCGATGGTCCAGTCCGGGCGCTCGGGCTTGCCGGACTCGCCGGCCGCCAGGCCGTGCTTGGTGTTCAGGGCTTGCAGTTGGGCTTGCATGTCCATGTCTCCCCTGCTCAAGGCCGTGCCTGGAAAGCCGCGAAGGCCCCGTCGATGACGCGGGCCAGCTCGACGTCGTTGGTCGAGAGGCCCGGCGCGTCGTGCGTGGTGAGCGTGATGGCGACGCGGTCATAGACGTTGAACCACTCCGGATGGTGGGTGCGCTTCTCGGCTTCCAGCGCCACCTGGGTCATGAAGGCAAAGGCCTGCGTGAAGCCGGCAAAGCGGAATTCACGGGTGATCGTGCCGCCGCGCTCCGCGCCGAAGCGCCAGCCGGGCAGTTCATGGCCCAGGGCGCGGATCTCCTTGTCGTCGAGTTTTCTCATGCGCTTGTCTCCTTGGTGAAGCCGCGGTCCGGATCGGGTCCGGGTGACCAAGTGACCGGATCGCGGCTCCGGTTTGCGTTGGGTCAAGGCAGGACTGTAGGGACGACGGTACGCACGATTTCTGCAAGTTTCAGCTGCAATGCGTACCGTCACGCAAGAATCCTGCAAAACTAGACTCATGGACGAACCAACGAAGCTCGATGCGCTGGACCGGCGCATCCTGAAGGCGCTGCAGGGCAACGGCCGCATGACCTACGACGACCTGGCGGAGCAGGTCGGCCTGTCGCCGTCGGCCGTGCTGCGGCGGGTCAAGCGGCTGGAGGAATCGGGCGTGATCAGCGGCTACGTCGCACTGGTGCGGCCGGAGCGCATCGGCCTGGGGCTCACGGCCTACATCAACGTGCGCATGGAGAAGCAAAGCGGCAGCGACAAGCGCAGTCCCATGGACGTGTTCGCCGCCGCGGTGCAGACCTGGCCGGAGGTGGCGGAGTGCGCGTCGCTCACCGGCGAGATGGACTACCTGCTGCGCGTGGTCGTGGCCGATATGGCGGACTACTCGCGCTTCGTGATGGAGACCCTGCTGCGCCACCCCAGCGTGCAGGACTGCCGGACCACCTTCGTGCTCAACAAGGTGAAGTCCACCACGGCCGTGCCGGTGTGAGCCGTCCGCTTGTTTGCCCTGCCCTGGGTTCGCGCGAATTTGTCAAGCGGGCTGCGGCGGATGGGTCCTGCGGACACGGGGGCCTAGACTGGCCCGCCCCTCAACCCGTCTCGGAGCAACCCCCTCATGAAGATTCGCGCCGCCGTGCTGACCCGGATCGGAGCACCCGCGCCCTACGTGCAATCGCAGCCTCTGGCGCTGCGCGAGGTGGAACTGGAGCCGCCCGGCCCGGGTGAGCTGCTGGTGCGGGTGCGGGCGGCGGGGCTGTGCCATTCGGACCTGTCGGTGGTCAACGGCGACCGCCCGCGCCCGGTGCCGATGGTGCTGGGCCACGAATCCGCCGGCGAGGTGGTGGAGTGCGGTCCCGGCGTGACGGACCTGCGCCCGGGCGACCGCGTGGTGATGGTGTTCATGCCCAGCTGCGGCTGCTGCCTGCCCTGTGCCGAGGGACGCCCGGCCCTGTGCGAACCCGGCGCCGCGGCCAACGGCGCGGGCGCGCTGCTGTCGGGCGCGCGGCGGCTGCGCATGAACGGCGAACCGGTGCACCACCACCTGGGCGTCTCCTGCTTCGCGGACCACGCGGTGGTGTCGCGGCGCTCGTGCATCAAGGTCGAGGCCGACATCAGCTTTGCGGAAGCGGCGCTGTTCGGCTGCGCGGTGCTCACCGGCGTGGGGGCGGTGTTCAACACCGCGCGGCTGGCCGCCGGCAGCAGCGCCGCGGTGCTGGGACTGGGCGGCGTCGGGTTCAGCGCGCTGCTGGCGGCGGTGGCCGCGGGCGCGCGCGAGGTGGTGGCCATCGACCTGCACGAGGACAAGCTCGCGCTGGCCCGCGAACTGGGCGCCACCTTCACGGTCAACGCGGCCGATCCCGACGCGGCCGAGAAGGTGCGCGCGCACACGCGAGGCGGCGTGGAAGTGGCCTTCGAGATGGCGGGCGCGGTGCCGGCGCTGGAGCTGGCCTGGCGCATCACGCGCCGCGGCGGCAGCACCGTCAGCGCCGGCCTGCCACACCCGGACCGCCGGCTGTCGTTGCCGCCGGTCCAGCTGGTGGCCGAGGAGCGCAGCCTGCGCGGCAGCTACATCGGCTCGGCGGTGCCGGTGCGCGACATCCCGCGCTACATCGCGCTCTACCAGCAGGGCAAGCTGCCGGTGAACCGCCTCATGGGCGAGCAGTTGCCGCTGCAGGACATCCACGTTGCCCTGGACCGCATGGCGGCCGGGCATGCGATGCGGGATGTGCTGATGCCCTGATCTCGTCTGCCTCGAAAGAGGGCAGCGCTCACAAGGCCTCGCACGCCGTGACGCTGGTCGCAGAAGGAACGTCGTCGTCTCGGCTTTCGCTGGGATGACGACGGGGTGGGCTATCGGCCTGCATGGCAATCAGCGGTGCAAATGAGAGCGTTGGCCTTGGCATCGCCCACCATCCCGCCACGAAGTTCGCCGCAGGGCTGTAATTTCGTCCAGCCTTGTTGTATGTTGCAGGGGTGAACGCCGACACCCCTTCCGATCCCCTGCGTCCCACCGATGCCGAGCGCTGGCAAGCCGACCCGGTGGGCACGAGCCTGCCCAAGCTGTCGCCGCGCTCGCGGCAGCTCTACACCACCTACTGGCTGGCTTGGCGCCGCTTCCTGGCCGGGCGCGAGGTGCCGGTGGAGCGGGCCTCGCCCATCGAGGCGGTGGCCTTCCTCACCGGCGAGCGGCTGAACCCCACCACGCAGGCGCGCTACCGGCGCGTGCTGGGGCAGGTGCATGCCGGTGGCGTGATCTGCGGCGCCCTGCCGCCCGGCAATCCCTTCGAGGAACTGGGCAACGAGGTCCCGCGGCGCGAGCAGCCGCGCTCGGTGGCCTTCACGCCACCGGAGCGGCGGCTGCTGCTGGAGCGGCTGGCGAACTGGCACCCGCTGGACGTGCAGCCGCAGCGCGACCGGCTATTGATCGCGCTGCTCCTGGACGAAGGTTTCACCTTGTCCGAGACGGCGGCGGCCCGCGTCGAGCACCTGAGCCGTGGCGAGGACGGCACCTGGTCGCTGGAGATCGGCGGCCCCCGGCGCAGCCAGTGGCGCACGCTGCAACTCGGCGAGATCACGGCCGACGCGCTGGCGGTATGGCTGCCGCGCCTGCCCAAACCGGAGACACCGCTGATCCCGGCCCTGCCGCAGATGCGCGTACCGCTGAGCCGCCAGCCCTCCTTCCGCGCCGTGCAAGCCTTCCTGAACCACGCGCTGCAAGACGGCGTGCTGCGCCGCCTGCCCGGCGACACCGGCCCGGCGGCGCTGCGCAACAGCGCCATCGTGGCCTGGCTCAGCGAAGGCGTGCCCCACGCCGAGGTGCTGCGCCGCGCCGGCTTGCAGCGGCTGGACGCGCTGGACCGCCTGGCGCCCATGCTCGACGACCGCACCCGCGACGCCCTCTTCACCAGTCACCGCGCCCAGGAAGCTGCCGGCGTGCCGCACGCGCCGGTGGTACCGGCGGGCGGCGGCGCCTGATGCGGGCGTCTCACGGCCGCGCCCGGCACCGGCGGCCGCGCGGGAAGGCCGCATGAGCGCGAGCCTGTTGAACCCCGGCTGGCTGCACAGCGTGCTGCGCGCGCGCGGACTGCCGCTGCTGCCGGTGGAGCGGCTGCGCGAAGCCGTCGCGCAGTTGCGCCCCGAGCAGGCCGCCGCGCTGCGGCAGGCCTGCATGGCGCTGCAATCGGGCACGGACAGCATGGCGCAGATGAGCCAGCTGGCCGACTTCGTGCGCCTCAGCCGTCCCGAGCATGGCGACGCGCTGCGAACGGCCGGCCTGTCGGATGACGTGGGCGATCTGCTCGCGGCGCTGGAGGCGCTGGGCGGCCAGGCGTTGTTCGATGCGCTGCGGGCACTGCCCGAACCGATGGCGATCGAAACGCTGCGGGCGCACCTGCAGCCGGTCGCCGAGCCGGTGGCGGCGACGGCGCCCGACGCCGTTTCCGGCCCGAGCCACGGCTGGCCCGAGTCCGACCTCGACTTCGATGACGACGAGGCTCCTCCACCCTGGACACCGCCTGAAGCGGCCGGACTCGCCTCGCCCACGCAGGTGGAGGCTGTACCCGCGCGCGCGGCGCCGCTGCACCCGTCCGCCGCGCGCGTGCTGCCGCGCGGCCATCACGTCTACGGCGCCAAGGCCGCGCTGCGGGTGGAGGAGGACCGCTGGCGCACCGACGACCCGGTGCGCTGCCACACCCTGCGCCTGGAAGTCGCGCCCGCGCTGGGCGAGCGCCGCTACGACTGGGAGCACAAGATCGCGGTGCAGCTCACGGCGCGCGAGCTGCCGAGCTTCGCGGCCGTGATGCTCAACCTGCTGCCACAGCTGCAGGCCCAGGGCCACGGCGTGCTCAACGACAAGTGGCTCGAATGCCGGCGCCAGGCCGGCTCGGTGCTGGTGCGCGTCGGCCAGGGCCGCCGCGGCTGCGCCATTCCCGTGGCCGCCGGCGACCTCTACGAGCTCACGCTGCTGGCGCTGGACGCGCTGAAGGCCAACGCGCCACAGGCCGACACGGCGCAGGTGATGGCGGCGCTGCAGTCGCTGGCGGGCTGACACGCGACACGCCACAGCCGCCCATTCACGGGCGGCGCCGCGACAGCGGGTTGCGGGACGCCGGACGGCACCGCAACGATGGCCGCGGGCCCTTCGGCCCCGAGGAACCGCCATGCAGCGCACCGTCTTCCCCCGTGCGGCCCTGACTGCACTGCTCGCCGCCAGCGTCCCGTCCTGGGCACAGGAACTGTCCTTTGGCGAACTGGAGTCCCGCCAGCCACACCGCCTGTCGCGGGAAGAGTTGCAGCAACTCTGGCCGGGCGCGGCGGTGAGCCGCGTTTCGGCACGCGGCAACACCCACCGCTGGACCAACGACGCCGACGGCAGCTTCATCGTCTCGACCGACAACGCCGGCGCCGGCTCGCGCGCAGCCAGCAGCACGCATGGCAAATGGAGCGTCTCGGAAGACGGGCGGCTGTGCGTGACCATCGAGTGGCGCCTGCTGCCCACGGAAGACTGGTGCCGCTACGTGTTCCAGACCAACGACGGCTACTACACCACCCGCGCCGAATCGCCCGGCGCCGCGGACAAGGTGTTTCGCCTGGATATCCGCAAGAAGGGTTGAGGCTTGGTCGGTCGCGGTGGGCTAGAACACGCCCAGCGCCAGCCCGGCCGCCAGCGCCGCACCCAGCTCGCGACACGCCTCCAGCTCGGCCGGCAGCAATTGCTTGGGCGCCTGGATGGCCTGCGGCGTCTGGGCGTGGGTGCAGACGATCAGCGGCGGCGCCACGGCCTTGAGCCGCCAGCCGGTGGCGATGCGCTCGATCTGCCTTGCCGCGCCCTGCCCGTCGCTGCCGGCGCACACCAGCGCGGCGTAGGGACGGCCCTGCACGCGCTCCAGCAACGGGTAGTAGCAGCGGTCGAACAGATCCTTCAGCAGCCCGGCCATGGAACCGAGCATCTCGGGGCCGGCGAAGACATAGCCGTCGGCGCCCAGCAGGTCCTGCGGGCCAGCCTGCGGCGCCTGCAGCAGCCGTACCCGCACGCCCTCCTCGCCGCGCGCGCCCTCGGCCGCGGCTTCGGCCATCTGCCGCGCGCCGCCGGTGAAGGAGACGTGAACGATCAGCAGCGTCTTCATGGCTGGGTTCCTCCGGACGGGAAAGGACGGACGGGCGCCGACGCCACCGCGCGGCCGTGCCGGGCGGCGCGGGCGGCTACGCTCGGGGTCCACAGGAACATCGCTTGCACGCTTTCAACCATGACTTTCAATCCCCACTACGCAGCCGTCGAACCCACCCGCGCCGAGGTCGATGCGTTGCCCGGCGCCACGGTGCTGGAATTCGGCGCGACGTGGTGCGGCATCTGCCAGGCGGCCACGCCCGACATCGCGCAGGCGCTGGACGCGCAACCCGAAGTGAGACACCTGCGCGTGGAAGACGGCCCGGGCAAGCCGCTGGGACGCTCCTACCGCATCAAGCTTTGGCCCACCCTGGTGCTGCTGCAGGACGGGCAGGAGATCGCCCGCCTGGTGCGCCCGCAAGGGGTGGAACCGATCCGGCAGGCGCTGCAGCAATTCAAGTCGCCAGCCGGCGGCGCGGCGTGAGCCGGCGCCCGGTGGGCGCATTCACTCTTCTTCCTGCAGGAACTCGGTCCTGAAGGCCTCGCAGAAGTCGGCATTGCCGGCCAGCGTGAGCGTCAGCGTGTGGCGCAGCGTCTCGCTGCCCAGGCTTTCACGCTCGAAGCGGCGCGCGCCGGGGAGGTAGCGCACGCGCTGCTGCGTGCTGCTCTCGCTGGTGGCCTGCAGGTCCACGTCCCAGCTGAAACCTTCGTCGATCGGGCCGGGGCCGTCGGGGAAGCTGGCGTAGGCCCAGTCCAGCACCTGCGCGATCTCCTCCTCCAGCGCCGGCAGCGAGCGCGGTGGCACGGAGGCCATCGCGTCGAAGCCGCCGCTGCCGTCGTCGGCCTCGCTGAAGTCGAAAGTCAGGTAGTGCAGGTCCATGGCGTCGGGTGCAAGTGCTTCGGGCCGCGCAGTCTGCCACCGGCGGGGCGGCCGCCGCCCGCCGCCAGAAAGCTCATCGGCGCTGCCTAGAATCCGCCCGAAATTGCCTTGGTTAGTTCCGAATGAACCTGGACCTGTTCGAGACCGACACGCCCGACAGCGCCGGCCCGCTGGCGTACCAGCGCGCGCTCGATGACTGGCTGCTGGCCAGCCATGAAGCCGGCCGCGTGCGGCGCCGTTCCTCGGCTTCGGTGTACGAGGCCATGTGGTCGGCGCTGGCGCAGTGGTGCGTGGCGCGCGGCATCGCGCTGGACGACATCACGGCCGCCGACCTGGAGGCCTACATCGCCTCGCGCGGCGGCTTCGACGAGCTCACTTCGCGCTACGCGCTGCGGCTGCTGCGGCTGGTGGAGCGGGTGATGGAGCACCGGCGGCTGGCGCACGGCAAGCCCGCGAACCACGCCGCCACCGAACTGATCGCCTCGCGCGCCGACGTGCGCTTCGCCGGCTCGCACGGGCGCGACCCGCTGCCCGATGTGCTCACGGCCGCGGAGGCGCGCCAGCTGGTGAGCTTCCTGGCCGACAGCCGCCCGCGCCCGGGTGCGGCCGGCGACTGGCAGGACCTGCGCAACCGCGCCTCGGTGGCGCTGATGCTGGGCGCGGGCCTCACGCCCGGCGACGTGCGCGCACTCACGCTGGAGGGCGTGGTGAGCGAAGGCGGCCGCGTGCCCGGGCTGCCCTGGAAGCTGCGCCTGCCCGGCAACGGCAACTCGCCCGCGCGCGAGACGCCCATGGCGTCCTGGGCGGCGCGGCTGCTGGCGGCCTGGCTGCAGGTGCGGCAGCAGCAGCGCATCCCGGGGCCGATGTGCTTTCCCTCGACCAAGTCCAGCGGCAAGCCCTGGGGCAAGGTGGCGCAGTACACGGCCGCGCGCGGCGTGCTGCTGGCCGCGGGCATCGAGGACGTGGAAGGCGGCAGCTACCGGCTGCGCCACACCTTCGCGCTGCGCCAGCTGCGCAAGGGCAAGCCGGTGGCGGAAGTGGCGCGCTGGCTGGGCCTGAGCGACCCGGCCATGATGGACCGCTACAAGCGCATCCTGATCGCGCCGGTGGAGGTGGTGTAGCGAGGGCTGGCGGACAACTGCCGCATTCCGTCCGCCAAGCCGCTGCGCCCCCTGGGGTTCAGTCTTCGAACAGCGCCGCGCTCCAGGCGTGCACCGCCTGCCGCTGCTCGCCCAGGCCCTGGATGCCCAGCCGCATCACGTCGCCGGCCTTGAGGAACACCGGGTTGGGCTTGGCACCCATGCCCACGCCCGGCGGCGTGCCGGTGCTGATGAGGTCGCCGGGCTCCAGCGTCATGAAGCGGCTGATGTAGCTGACCAGTTCCTTCACGCCGAACACCATGGTGCGCGTGCTGCCGTCCTGCCAGCGCCGGCCGTTGACGTCCAGCCACATCGAGAGGTTCTGCGGATCCGGCACCTCGTCGCGCGTCACCAGCCAGGGGCCGACGGGGCCGAAGGTGTCGCAACCTTTACCCTTGTCCCAGGTGCCGCCGCGCTCCAGCTGGTACTCGCGCTCGGAGACGTCGTTGACCACGCAGTAGCCGGCGACGCACTCCAGCGCGTCCTCCTCGCTGACGTAGCGGGCGCGGCGGCCGATCACCACGCCCAGCTCCACCTCCCAGTCGGTCTTGACCGAGCCCTGGGGCAGCACCACGGGGTCGCTGGGGCCGGTCAGCGCGGTATTGGCCTTCAGGAACAGCACCGGCTCCTTGGGCACCGGCAGGTTCGACTCGGCCGCGTGGTCGGCGTAGTTCAGGCCCACGCAAATGAATTTGCCCAGGCCCTTCCAGGGCGTGCCGATGCGCGCGGGCTCGGCCAGCACGGGCAGCGTGGACGGATCCACTTCCTGCAGCCGGCGCAGGTTCTCCGGCCGCAGCGTGTCGGCGGTGATGTCGGGGATCACGCCCGAGAGGTCGCGGACCTGGCCGTGGTCGTCGATCAGGGCGGGACGTTCGGCGCCGCGGGCGCCATGGCGAAGGAGTTTCATGGGGTGATGGTCAGGGAGTGAAAGGGGTTCAGTTGGACCAGCCGCCGTCGATGACTTGCGTGGTGCCGGTGGTGAAGGCGGACTCGTCGCTGGCGAGGTACACCGCCAGCGCGGCGATCTCCTCGGTGCTGCCCAGGCGCCCCATGGGCTGGCGCGCGACGAACAGTGCCTCGATCTCCTGCGCGGTCCTGCCGCTGGCCGAGGCCTGCGCCACGATGCGTTCGCGCAGCGAGGGCGACTCCACCGTGCCGGGGCAGATGGCGTTGCAGCGGATGCCGCGGCTGACGAAATCCGCCGCCACCGACTTGGTCAGCCCCACCACCGCCGCCTTGCTGGTGGCATAGACGAAGCGGTTGACGGGCGCCTTGATGCTGCCCGCGACGGAGGCCATGTTGATGATCGAGCCGCCGCCCCGGGTCAGCATGCCCGGCAGGAAGGAACGGATCGTGCGCGCCATCGACTTCACGTTGAGGTCGAAGGCGAAGTCCAGCTCCTCGTCGGTGCTGTCCAGCACGTCGCCCGCGTGCACGAAGCCCGCGCCGTTGAACAGCACGTCCACCGGCTCCACCTGCGCCGCGGCGGCCTGGATGGCGGCGGCGTCGCGCACGTCCAGGCGCATCACGCGGCAGTTGGACGTACCGGCCAGCGCGTCGAGCAACGCGGCGTCGATGTCGGTGGCGATCACCCGCGCACCCTCGCGTGCGAAGGCCAGCGCCGTGGCGCGGCCAATGCCCTGCCCCGCCGCGGTGACGAAGGCAGTCTTGCCTTGCAGTCTCATCAAACCCTCCTTGTTGGGAAGTTGGCCGGCCTGCAGGACGGCGGCTGTTGCGGCGCTGCGTGAGGCGGCGGAACTTGGGTTCCCGCGACCCTGCCCTCGCGAAAGCGGCGGGAACGGCGACGTTCTTCTTTGGCCTGCGTCTTCAGCGTTCCACCGTCCCTGAAGTCACTGGTCACGGCTCGGCTTCTTTCTAAGCGGCTGTGATAGCGCTACCCATACGGGCATTCCCTCCCGGGAAAGTCCTGAGTGCGCCACCGGCAGTGGCCCAGCGGGGTCTTGGCATCCGGGGCTGTGCCCGTATCTACCGGAGACCTGGCCCCCGGCGCGCGGCGCCGAAGGGTGCGTTGATTGCTTCAAGACCGGACGGCAGCGACCGCGCTGCGTCCCGAGGTGAGCCCCGATGCCCAGCAGAAATGATCTCGAAGCCTGGATGTGGATGGAGGCCTGCAAGGCGCTGAGCCAGGCCGAGCGGCTGCAGCAGCAGTTCTTCCCAGGCGGCGGCCCCGGCGCGGGCGCCGCGATCTGGCAGCCGCCGATGGACATGGTGGAGGACGAGCACGAGATCGTGATCGTCGTCGCCATGCCGGGCGTGCCGGCCGAGCGGGTGCAGGTCAGCCGCGAGAACGGCGCGCTGCTGGTGCGCGGCTCGCGTCCGCTGCTGTTGCCGGGCCACGGGCACCGCGTGCGCAGCCTGGAGATCCCGCACGGCGTGTTCGAGCGGCGCATCGCGCTGCCGCCGGGCCGCTTCGAGCTCAACCCGCCCACGCTGCGCGACGGCTGCCTGGTGCTGCACCTGATCAAACGCTAGGGAGGCCACGTGAACTTTTCAGCTTCGTCACCGCTGGCCCCGTCCACCATGCTGGACGGCGCCAATTCCGCCACCGCTGGCGCCGCGCCCGCAACGGCACCGCGCGAGCCGCACCCGCCCCTGCGCCCGCTGCCCGAGGACGCGCTCATCGTGCTGCCGCTGTACGACACCGTGGTGTTCCCCAACACCGTGGTGCCGCTGCTCATCGCCCGCCCCGACTCGCAGGCCGCGGTGCAGGAAGCGGTGCGCCAGGAGAAGCCCGTGGGCGTGCTGCTGCAAAGCCGCCGCGAGGCCGAGCATCCGCGCCCCGACGACCTGCACTGGGTCGGCACCAGCGTGTCGGTGCTGCGCTACCTCGCGGGCCCGGACGACGCGCACCGCGTGGTCGGCCGCGGCCTGCGGCGCTTCCGCGTGCTGCAGTTCCTGGAAGGCTGGCCCTTCCTGGTGGCGCAGGTGCAGTACATCGACGACCCGCAGCGCGACGACCCGGAGATCGAAGGCCGCGCCCGCACGCTCAAGGCCCGCTCGCTGGAAACGCTGCAGTTGCTGCCGCAAGTACCGACGGAGATGACGGCCGCGCTGCAGGCGCTGGACGAGCCCTCGCAGCTGGCCGATGCCGTCTCCAGCGTGCTCGACCTCCCGGTGGCGGAGAAGCAGTCGCTGCTGGAAACCTTCGACCTGAGATCGCGGCTGGACCGGCTCATCACCGCCGTCACGCACCGGCTGGAAGTGCTCAAGGTCTCGCGCGAAGTGGCGGACCGCACGCGCGAGAACATCGGCGACGTCAACCGCAAGCACCTGCTGCGCGAGCAGATGCGCGTGATCCAGAAGGAGCTGGGCGAGGACGACGAGAACGCCGCCGAGCTCGCCGAGCTGGAGGAGGCCATCGCCAAGGCCGGCATGCCGGAGGAGGTGGAAAAGGCCGCGCGCAAGGAGCTCAAGCGGCTGGAGCGCATGCCCGAGGGCGCGGCCGAGAGCTCGATGGTGCGGACTTACCTGGAGTGGCTGACCGAGCTGCCCTGGCGCACGGAGGAGGCCGCGCCCATCGACATCGCCGAGGCCCGGCGCATCCTGGACGAGGACCATTTCGGGCTGGAGAAGATCAAGCGCCGCATCCTGGAGTACCTGGCGGTGCACAAGCTCAACCCGTCCGGGCGCAGCCCGATCCTGTGCTTCGTCGGGCCGCCGGGGGTCGGCAAGACCTCGCTGGGCCAGAGCATCGCCAAGGCCACGGGCCGCACCTTCTCGCGCGTGAGCCTGGGCGGCGTGCATGACGAGTCGGAGATCCGCGGCCACCGCCGCACCTACATCGGCGCGCTGCCCGGCAACATCATCCAGGCGCTGCGCAAGGCCGGCACCAACCGCTGCGTGATGATGCTCGACGAGATCGACAAGCTCGGTTCGGGCGGCATGCACGGCGACCCGAACGCGGCGCTGCTGGAAGTGCTGGACCCGGAGCAGAACAGCACCTTCCGCGACACCTACCTGGCGGTGCCCTACGACCTGTCCAAGGTGATGTTCGTGTGCACGGCGAACATGCTCGACACCATCCCGGGCCCGCTGCGCGACCGCATGGAGGTGATCCAGTTGCCAGGCTACACCAGCCAGGAGAAGCTGCAGATCGCGCGCCGCTACCTGCTGCCGCGCCAGCTCGCGGCCACGGGGCTGACGCCGGAGCAGTGCACGGTGAGCGACGCGGCGCTGGCGGCCATCATTGCGGACTACACGCGCGAAGCGGGCGTGCGCAACCTGGAGCGCGAGATCGGCGGCGTGGTGCGCCACGTGGCGGTGCGCATCGCCGAGGGCAGCGTGGAGCGCATGGACGTGGACGCGGGCGACCTGCACGCCATCCTGGGTGCCAAGCGTTTCGAGGCCGAGGTGGCGATGCGCACCGGCGTGCCGGGTGTGGCCACGGGGCTGGCCTGGACGCCGGTGGGCGGGGAGATCCTGTTCATCGAGGCGGCGCGCACGCCGGGCAGCGGCAAGTTGATCCTCACCGGGCAGCTGGGCGACGTGATGAAGGAGAGCGTGCAGGCCGCGCTGTCGCTGGTGAAGGGCCGCACGGCCGAGCTGGGCATCGCCGCGGACAGCCTGGACAAGTCCGACCTCCACGTGCACGTGCCCGCGGGCGCCACGCCCAAGGACGGGCCCAGCGCGGGCGTGGCGATGTACGTGGCGCTGAGCTCGCTGCTCAGTGGCCGCCCGGTGCGGGCGGACGTGGCGATGACGGGCGAGATCAGCCTGCGCGGGCTGGTGCTGCCGGTGGGCGGCATCAAGGAGAAGGTGCTCGCGGCGCTGCGCGCGGGCATCACCACCGTGATGCTGCCCGCGCGCAACCAGCGTGACCTGGAAGACATCCCGCAGGAAGCCCGGGAGAAGCTGCGCTTCGTGTGGCTGGAGCGGGTGGACGAGGCGGTGGAGGCAGCGCTGGAGCCGGCGGGAGCGATGCCTGGCGCGGCTGAGGTTGCGTGAGCGACGGCGGCTGCACTGCTGTCCGTCATCGAGCCAGGCACACCCGCCGATCCGGGCGGCCATGCTCAACGGGACTCGACGCTGACGGCGGACAAGTCCTGAAGAGCAGGCGCGGCCTTCATCATCCGGCGGGCGGTGCCACGGGCTTGCGTGGCCGGCCTTCCTGCATGAACAGCACCGCGCACACGCCGCGCAGCCAGCGGTTGGCAGCGTCGTGGTGGAAGCGCGCGTGCCAGTGCTGCTTGACCTCGAAGCCCGGGATGGGCAGCGGGCACTTGAGCACCAGCAGATCCGCCGTGCGCGCCAGCGTTTCACCGATGTGGCGCGGCAGCGTGGCCACGAGATCCGTGGTGGAGACGATGGCGGGCAGGCCCAGGAAGCCCGGCAGCTCCAGGTGGACGTCGCGCTTGATGCTGCGCTCCTTCAAGGTCGCGTCGAGCAACTGGTAGCCGGTGCCCGAGGCGATGGCCACGTGCGGCTCGGCCTCGTAGCGGCGCAGCGTGAGCCGACCGTCGGCCAGGCGCGGATGGCGGCGGTTGGCGAGACAGACCCAGTCCTGCGCGAAGAGGGTTTGCTGGTAGAAGCCCGCTTCCAGGCCCGGCACCAGGCCGATGGCCAGGTCGGCGTCGCCAGCCTCCAGCGCACGCGCCGTGTCCGCGTCGATGCGCGCGGCCTCCAACCGCACGCCCGGGGCCACGGCACGCACGTGCGCGAGCAACTGCGGCAGGAGCGTGACGTGGCTGGCATCGGTCATGCAGATGCGAAAGCGCCGCTGCGCCTGGGCGGGCTCGAACTCCGGTGCCGTCTCTGTCAGCCGGCGCACACAGGCGAGCGCGTCCCGCACGGTGCCGATGAGCGCTTCGGCCCGCGGCGTGGGCTGCATGCCCGCGGGCGTGCGCACGAACAAGGGGTCGCGCAGTAGCTCCCGCAACCGGCCCAGCCAGATGCTCACCGTGGGCTGGCTCTGCCCCAGTTGTTCGGCCGCGCGCGTGACGCTGCGCGTGCCATAGAGCAGCTCGAACAGGCGCAGCAGTTTCAGGTCCGGCAGCGGGGTGTCATCGGGGCTCATGTGAAGGCGACCTTCCGCATTGCGAATCGCAATGGAGTGTATTGCTCCCATTGAATTGCCAGCATCTTTGCCGCTGCCTATCGTCGCGGCCATTCGCTGCCAAGGCCGGCAGCAGCCAACGACGAAGGAATGAGCTTGAAGATCTGTGTGCTGGGCGCGGGCGCCCTGGGATGCGCGATCGGCGGCGTGCTGGCCGAGGGCGGCTGCGAGGTCACGCTGGTGACACGCAACGCCGCGCACGTGGACGCCATGAACCGCGACGGCCTGCGCTTGGTCGAGGACGGCACGGAGCGCAGCGTGAGGGTGCACGCCACCACCGACTGCGCCGCCCTGGGGCCGATGGACCTCGTCATCGTGCTGGTGAAGTCCTTCGACACCCGGCGCGCCATCGAAGCGGCCGGCCCCATCGTCGGCCCCGGCACGGTGGTGATGTCGCTGCAGAACGGCCTGGGCCACGAGGACGAGCTCGCCGCCGTCGTGGGCCGCCAGCGCGTGATGGCGGGCAAGAGCTACGTCGGCGGCGTGCTGCTGGCGCCCGGCCGGGTTCGCATCGGCGTGCAGGACAAGGAGACGCTCATCGGCGAGCTCGACGGCACGGTGAGCTGCCGCGCTCAGGCGGTGGCCCAGGCCTTCGAGGAGGCCGGGCTGCGCTGCATCGTCAGCGACAACATCGTCGGGACGATGTGGGACAAGCTGCTGGTCAACGTGGCCACCGGCGCGCTGGCCGGCATCACGGGCCTCGGCTACGGCGACCTGTACGCCGTGCCGGAGATCGAGCAGACCGCGCTGGCGGCCGTGGCCGAGGCCATCGCCGTGGCGCAGGCCAAGGGCGTCCAGCTCTCCATGACCGATGCGCGCCAGCCCTGGCTCAAGGCCTGCGCCGGGCTGCCGCCGCAGTTCAAGACCTCGATGCTGCAGAGCCTGGAGAAAGGCTCGATCACCGAGGTCGATTTCATCAACGGCGCCGTCGTGCGCCAGGGCGAACGCTTGGACGTGCCCACGCCCGTCAACCGCACGCTGGTGGCCTGCATCAAGGGCATCGAGCGCCGGCTGCAAGCTGCCTGACCCCTGCTTGAAGCATTCCGAAGGAGACAGCCGATGACGGCGAACACCCGTTCCTACGTCGAGCACGTGGCCGTGCGCGTGAAGGACCTGCAGTGGCACTTGCGCTTCTTCCGCGAGGTGCTGGGCATGGGCACGCGCATGGTCGATGGCGACCCCGAGGCGCCGCGCCAGGTCTGGACCATCGGCGGCATGCAGTTCATCCAGGACTCGGCCTTCGAGGGCCCCGAAGGCCGCCTGGCACACCTGGGCGTGATGACAAGCGACCTGGAAGCCGCGCTGCAGGCTGCCAAGGCCTTCGGCGTGAGCGAGATGCCCCAGGGCCGCAACTGGCTGCGCCTGCCCGACGGGCTGGCGGTGGAAATCCTGCAGGCCACCGGCAACGCGGTGGACGAGGCGCTGGCGGTGGACCCGCGCGCCTGAGACCAAGACACAACGCCAAGGAACGAGCGCGACATGAGCCACAGCCCCGATCCCGGCACTCCCGAGCTGTACTGGGACGAAGTACAGGAAGGCGCCGAGTGCACCAGCCCCGAATACGAGGTGACCGAGGCCCGCGTGATGGCCTACGCCGAGCTCACCGGCGACTTCACGCCGGTGCACACCGATGAGGACTACGCCCGGACCACGCCCTTCGGCACGCGCGTCGCGCACGGCCTGTTCGGCCTGTCCATCGCCGACGGCCTCAAGACCCGTAGCGCGCTGCGCTTCCAGCCGGGCATGTCCATGGGCTGGAGCTGGGACTTCGTGGCGCCCATCAAGCTCGGCGACAAGGTGCGCGTGAAGTTCCGCGTCGGCACCGCGCGCCGCAGCAAGAGCCGCACGGGCTGGGGCATCGTCATCCTGCCTTCGGAGCTGATCAACCAGCGCGGCGAAGTCGTCCAGAAGGGCGAGCACCGGCTGATGATCCCGCTGCGCCCGGCCACCGACTGACCACGCCCGCAACGAAGCACGAGCATTCCATGAGCAACACCGAAGCGCTGCCGCTGGCCGGCATTCGCGTCATCGACTACAGCCACTTCCTGGCCGGTCCCTACCTCTCGCGCTGCCTGGCCGCCATGGGCGCCGAGGTCATCAAGGTCGAACGTCCGACCACCGGCGACGCCGGGCGCCAGCACGCCTACTTCATCAACGGGCAAAGCGGCTACTACCTGCAGCAGAACATGGGCAAGCAGGGCCTGTGCATCAACCTCAAGGACCCGCGCGGGCTGGAGCTGATGCACAAGCTGGTGGACACGGCGGACGTGTTCGTCGAGAACTACCGCCCCGGCGCGCTGGACAGGTTGGGCCTGGGCTATGAGGCGCTTTCCGCGCGAAACCCGGGCCTGGTCTATTGCTCGGTCTCGGCCTACGGCCACACGGGGCCGGACTCGCACCGCGCCGGCTTCGGCCTGATCGCTGAGGCCAAGAGCGGCATCATGGCCATGGTGGGCCAGCCGGGCGAGGCGCCGCCGCTGCTGCGCATCGCGCTGGGCGACCTCTACACCGGCGCGCACGGCGTGGCCGCGGTCTGCGCCGCGCTGCTGGGACGCGTCAAGAGCGGCAAGGGCCGGCACATCGACATGGCGCTCTACGACACGCTGGTGTCGATGCACGAGTACGCCATCCAGTGCTACACGCTCTCGGGCGGCAAGGAACTGCCCATGCAGACCGGCCACGACCTGCCCACCAGCACGCTCTACGGTGTCTTCACGGCCACCGACGGCCACCTGGTGATCGCGGCGCAAGTGGACGACGCGTGGAAGCGGCTGGCCGCTCTCGTGGGCGGCGAGGCCTTCGCGGCGGACGCGCGTTTCCACACCGCCGCCGGGCGCAACGCGCACCGGCTGGAGATCCTGCCGGTGGTGCGGGCCTGGACCGAGGCGCGCAGCGTGGCCGACTGCCTGGCGGCGCTGGAGGCCATCGACGTGCCCTGCGCCAAGGTGCAGCGCATCGACGAGGTGCTGCAGGACCCGCAGATCATTGCCCGCGAAGTGGTCACCGAGCACGAGCACCCGGTGCTGGGCACCGTGAAGCTGCCCAACACGCCGTTCCGCTTCTCGGACTGCGACACGAAGCAGACCGTGCCCGCCCCGCTGATGGGCCAGCACAACCGCGCCATTGCGCGGAGCCTGGGCTATGGCGCCGACGACATCGACCGCCTGGTGGCCGAGGGCGTGCTCTACGCCGAGGAAGCCGTCGCCCAGTTGCAAGGAGAGCCGACATGACCGATCGCTACGCCATCGTTGGCAACCCGGTGGGCTTTTCCAAGTCGCCGCTGATCCACACCGAGTTCGCCCGCCAGACCGGACAGGACATCGAGTACACCCGGCTCGAAGCACCGCTGGGCCGGTTCAAGGAAACGGTGGACGCCTTCCGCGCCGCCGGCGCCAAGGGCGTGAACGTGACCGCGCCCTTCAAGCTCGACGCGTTCGCCTACGCCACCGAAGTGTCCGAGGCGGCGCGGCTGGCCGGTGCGGCCAATGCGCTGTCCTTCGACGGCGAGCGGGTGCGTGCCGAGAACTTCGACGGCGTCGGGCTGGTCAACGACATCCAGCGCAACCTGGGCTTCAAGCTCCAGGGCAAGCGGGTCCTGCTACTGGGCGCCGGTGGCGCGGCGCGTGGCGCGCTGCTGCCGCTCCTGGCGCAGCAGCCGGCGGAGTTCGTCCTGGCCAACCGCACGGCCGCCAAGGCGCAGGAACTGGCGCGGCAGTGCCAGAGCGCAGGCCCCATCCGCGGCTGCGGCCTGCGCAATCTCGAAGGCCTGGCCTTTGACATCGTGCTCAACGCCACGTCGGCCAGCCTCGCCGGCGAGTTGCCTGCAGTGCCCGCCGATGTGTTCGGCAGCGCCCAGTTGGCCTACGAGCTGGCGTATGCCAAGGGCCTGACGCCGTTCCTGCGCCTGGCGCAGGGCGCCGGCGTGCAGCGCCTGGCTGACGGCGTGGGCATGCTGGTGGAGCAGGCCGCCGAGGCCTTCCAGTGGTGGCGCGGCGTGCGCCCGGACACGGCAGGGCTGATCCGGCAGCTCACGGTGCCGCTCGTTTGACGCCAACGCGCACCGAGACCCCAATGGCCGCCCGCCCGGGCGGCCTTCCATCTTCCGCAGGAGCCCCTTGATGAAGATCCTCATGCTTCACGGCATCAACCACGATCAGTCGGTGTTCGCCGAGATCGTGCGGGGCCAGATCTGCGGCTTCGGCGTGGAGAGCTACCTGCTGGCGCTGCGGGCGGCGGCGGCCGTGCGCCAAGCCCGCGTCGGTTGAAAGCGCCGCGCGAGCGCCTGCCCTCTCACTCCCCGTCAGGCGCCCGCATCCCCTTGTACCGCGCCTCCAGCTCCTGCCTCAGTTGCCTGCGCACCTTGGCCTGCTCGTAGCGCCGGCGCTCGTCGGGCGTGAAGGGCCGCAGCGGCGGCACCGGCACGGGCTTGCGGTCGTCATCCACCGCCACCATCGTGAAGAAGCAGCTGTTGACGTGGCGCACCACCTGGCTGCGGATGTCCTCGGCGATGACCTTGATGCCCACCTCCATCGACGAGGTGCCGGTGTGGTTGATGCTGGCCAGGAAGGTCACCAGCTCGCCCACGTGGATGGGCTGCCGGAACATCACCTGGTCCACCGACAGCGTCACCACGTAGCGCCCCGCATAGCGGCTGGCACAGGCGTAGGCCACCTGGTCCAGCAGCTTCAGGATCGTGCCGCCGTGCACGTTGCCGGAGAAGTTGGCGGTGTCGGGAGTCATCAGCACCGTCATGGTGAGCTGGTGGGCGGGCAGGTCCATCGCCGGGGTTCCTTGATGAGGTGGTTTCAGAGGACGTGCGCGCAGGCGGCTTCCGGCGTGCGCGTGTCCATGTTGCGGCCACGGTTGAGGTGGTCATCGATCTCCGCGGCGGCGCCGATCATCCGGCCATAGAGGAACACGGTGAAGGCCGCGTTCTCCAGGTCACGCACATCGAGCAGGCCGGCCTTGTAGTCTTTCCAGAGCAACCCCAACAGCAGTGCGGCAATTACCGCATCTACGTTGACGCAGAACACGTAAGGGCTCGCACCCACCTCGTACAGCGCCTGCGCCAGCTCCCGGTAGAAGGCGTGGAAGACGTTGTACCGGCCCTGATGCGCCATGAACTCGGCGATGAAGCGCTCGCGCGGGTCGTGGTTGACCGGCTTGCCCTTGAACACCGGATGGTGCACGCCGGGCAGCGCTCGCAGTTCCTGCCCCGCCTCCTTGGCCGCGCGCTTCTCGCTCTTGTAGCTGCGTGCGAAGGCCGTGGCCATGGCTTTGAGATCCAGCCCATGGTTGGGGTCGGTGGGGTCCTTCAGGCCCACGTCCTTGAACTGCTCCAGCAGGAAGGCCATGCCCTCGAAGCCGTTGCCGCCATGGCTGTAGCCGGTGTGGGTGAGGAAGCCCACCATGCCCTTGTTGATCTGCACGCGCTGCGGCGTCTGCGGGCCGTCGGCCGAGACGGCCCCCTTGGCGCCCTGCGCCGAGATCGAGCCCGGGCCGTTGGACACCAGCAGGCCGATGAGCATCTGCAGCGGCTGCGCCTGCTCGGGCATCGGCTTGCGCCCGGTGATGGCGAGATAGCACAGGTCGGCCATGGTCCAGCTGCCGTAGCGCTCGGCCTGCGAGATGCCGGCCAGCGAGCCCCACTGGTGCCGCTCCGCCGGGATGGTCGAGCCCACCATCACGCCGTAGAGACGCAAATACCAGGGCAGCGTCTCGGCCGTGAGGCGGCTGATGCGCTTGCGCATCAGGGGACCCCAGGCGATGGTCGTGGCGATGGCGGCCAGGATGGCGTCGCGCGACAGCGGGATCTCCTGCGCCAGCAGGAAGTCCAGGAACACCGACTTCACCTTGCGCTTGCTCACGGCCTGCAGCATGGCCTTGGGGTGCGAGTCCTTGGCCTCGTCCTCGCGCTGGCTGAACAGGGCCCGGCCCGCTTCGTCCAGGCGGATGTGCTTGAAGTCGAAGCCGGCCTGGCTGCCGTCCTTCAGGCCCGATCCCAGGAACAGCTCGATCAGCGTGCGCGTGCACGCCAGCGCCCGCTCCACGCGCTTGGGGCCGATGATGGACACGGCCGCGGCCATGACGGCGTTGGGCGCGTTGCCCGCGTCGCGCGCCGCCTGCGCGGCCACCAGCACCGGGTCGCCCACGAGGTTGACCTCCGCCGCCACCGCGATGTCCAGCAGCGCACGCTCGTTGGGGCCGGCCACCTCGTGCACCAGCGGCAGCGCGAACACGGCCTGCAGCGGCTGCAGCGCCAGGCCCAGCACCGGGTGCCCGTGCACCGAGCTCACCTGCGTGGCCGGGTCCATCTGCGAGGCGCCGGACTTGTCCTTCATGTTCTGGCGCGCGATCACCGCGCCCACCTGCTTGGACAGCGCGGCGATCTGGCCGGCATAGGGCTCGGGCGCGGGCACCGGCGGCAGCGCCAGCTCCGCCGGCAGCGGCAGCCCCTGGTCGTTGGCGAGCCAGGGTTTCAGGCTCAGGCTGCCGCGCGGGGGGAAGTCGGGCTTGGCCCCACTGAGCGCCATCACGGCGGTGAGCGCCGCCGGGATGTGGGCGATGTTGGTTACCACCGCACCTTTCTTCGACACCACCGGCTTCTCGGGCGTGAAGAGCGCGTCCACGCCCAGCGATTCCATGAACCAGCGCTCCTTGTCCTGCGCGCTGTCGCCTGATCCGGCCATGGCACCGGCATGGCCCACGGCGCGCGTGAGCTTGGACTTCCAGCGTCCCACCACGCAGGCCACCACCGGCTTGCCGAAGTCCAGGGCGTGCTCGTAGTAGCCGCCGGGCTCGGCGTACAGCACCGCGGCGCGCGAGCGGCCGTCGTTGCGGAAGGCATGCGCGAAGTCGCGCGCGGCGTAGTGGATGTAGACGTCCTTGCCCGAGGACACCAGCGTGGTCGTGCCCCAGCCCTCGCTGGCGAGGTACTGCGCGATGGTGGTGGTGAAGCCGCCGGAGTTGGAGAAGATCGCCACCGAGCCCTGCAGCAGCGAGTCCTCCGGCAGGTCGCCGCCCAGCGCGCCGCCGATGCGCACGCGGTTCCACGAGTCGGCCACGCCCAGGCAGTTGCCGCCGATGATGTCGATGCCCGCGCTCTGCGCCATGGCGCGGATCTCGCGCGCGTCGTGCACCGCGATCTTCTCGGTGATGATGACGATCTTGCGCAGGCCCGGGTTCACGCGGATGAGCTCGGCCACGCCGTCGCGCACGCCCGAAGGCGGCAGGTACACCACGCCGGTGTTGAACGCCAGGCCCGCGTTGAGGCCCTCGCGCACGTTGTTGAAGACGGGAATGTCGCCCGCGGGCGTCTTGAGCACCTGGCCGCCGCGGCCGGGCGAGGTGCCGAACACCACGTTGCCGCCGGAGAAGGCGTGGCTGGTGGGCGTGACCTGGCGCGACTCGCCGCCCAGGATGTTGAGGACGCACACGCGGTCGCCGCGCGTGGCGACGTCGGCCAGCGAGTTGATGCCCAGGTAGTAGGGGAAGCTGGAAATGCCTCGTGCATGCATGGTGTGTCTCCTTGGGCCTCAGGCGGCGTTCTTCTTGATGCCCAGCTCGGCGGCGATGGCGGCGCGCCCGCCGGCCTTCATCCACTCGTCGATGCGCTTGGCGTAGTTGACGACCTCGGAGATGGCGCTGTCGAAGCCGAAGAAGCGGTAGGGCAGGCCCAGCGATTCGCAGGTGTCGGCCAGGGCGGCGAAGCCGCGCACGAGGTTCGGGCCGCCGCGCCCCACCACCACGTACAGCGGCGTGGGCCCGTGGGTGGCGAAGTGCTCGCGCAGCGCATCGCCCATGGCGCGCAGGGTCTCGTGGATGTCCGTGTTGTTGGACTTGCCGCCGATGATGAACAGCACGTTGGACTGCGCCAGGAAGTGCCGGTAGCAGATGCGCGCCACCTGCTTCATCTTTTCGTAGGGCGGGTTGCCGCCGAAGTCCGAGGAGATGCTAGCGGCCTCGCCCAGCACCTCGGTCACCAGCGAGTTGGCGCCGCCGCCGAAGGTGGGCGCGAGGATGGTGCCGCGCTCGTTGATGACGAACACGTCCGACTGGCCCTGGTGCGTGCGCAGCTCGTTGACCTCCTGCTCGAAGGCGCCGACGTCGGCGGCGAAGAGGTGCCGCGGCAGGCTCAGCCGCGCCACGCGCGGGTCGTCGCGGTCGAAGCCGCACTTGAAGTCGCAGGCCACCGGGGTCAGCTTGCCGCTGCCGTCCACGCGCATGCGGATCGGATTGAGCTCCAGCGTGGTCATGCCGTAGTGGTGCATCAGCTCCCACAGCTTGGGCAGGTGCTGCACCAGGGGCGAGATGATTTCCTTGGGCGCGCCGATGTCGGTCAGCGCGTTGGCGACCACGAAGGCCTTCAGGCCGGTGAGCGCGTCGAAGGGCACGGTGGCGATCTCCGACTTGTCCAGCTCCTCGATGTCCACGCCGCCGCGGTGCGTGAGCGTCATGGTGGGTGCCCGGAAGCGCGTGTCGTCGGTGATGGCGAAGTAGACCTCGTGCTCGGCCGGCACGCCGCCCTCGAAGGTCACGCCGTTGGCCTTGGCCGTGGCGTTGCCGTGGCGGTGCTCGGCGAAGTACAGGCGCTCCTTCTCGGCCAGCGCTTGCGCCAAGTCCTTGGCACGGCCGATCAGGCCCGACTTGCCCTTCTTGCCCACGCCACCCTTGAACAGCGGCTTGATGAACACCTGTCCGTGGCGGCGGATCAGCGCCTGGATGTCGTCCTCCGACGCGTCGGGGCCGAGCACCTCCGCGGTTGGAAAATCGACGTGCCGCAATAACTGCGCGCCGTAAAGCATGCCGGTGAGTTGCATGGAGTCTCCTTCAGGTTGAACCAGGGCAGCGAAGCGGAATTTGCCTCGCCCATTTCCGAGAACACGAAACTTGCTATACGGGCGCTGCCGGCGGACGCAAGTGAAATCACGGGACAAAACCGGGCCAGCCGCCTGCCATCGCAGCAGGCAGAGTTTTTCGGCTTGGTCCGCTTGGACGCCTTGGACAGTGCAATAACGCACAGTATTCAAAGCAGCACTGTCAGTTTGCTGTCAGCTCGCCTAGGGAAACCCCTAGGTTGTTGCGTTGCGCACCGGGGAGCCCGAAGCGGGCTGAAACCGGCTTGGGACGCCGGCCACTCTTGGAGTTTCAGTATTTTGGCGCGGCGCAGTGAATTGCCACCCGCTGAGCCGTCCGCTAGAACAAGCAGGAATCTGTTTTCAGTGTGCAATTGCCATCGAAATAATCCGTCATGCCCGCGAAGGCGGGCATCCACGCATACCGGGATGCTGCCCGGAGCTCGTGGACACCCGCCTCCGCGGGCGTGACGGAATTCTTTAAGGCGGCATCAAGAACTGATACCAATATTCTGGACAAATGCCAGACGGCATCGTCCAGTTTTTGGACTGGCGTCCATGGCATAAGCCAGGCATTTATCGCCGGTCCGACGCCATTCAGAAACTGTGGCGCACGCCCATTTCAATGCCGCGAGAAGAGCCGCCCGCCGCAAGGCCGCTGGCGCCGCCGGGCACCGCGTAGGCCAAGCCGCCGCGGTTGTCGATGTGCGACAGCGTGCCGTACAGCGCCGTGCGCTTGGACAGGTGGTGCACGTAACCCAGGCCAAGCTGGCGCGCGCGGTTGCCGTCCAGCGCCGTGGCGCCGACCCGGCCGGAGAACTTCGCGCGCAGCCAGGAAGCCTTGATCTCGCCCTTGCCCACGGGGACCCAGGCGCCCACCAGCAGGTTGTCCTGCGTGGCATCGGCCTGATCGAAGCGGCGCAGCGCCAGCGACACGCGCACCGGGCCGAAGTCGTAGAGGCCGGCCACGACGCGGTCGTCGAGGCGGCCGGCGACGGTGAGGTCGTTCCGCGTGCGCGTGACCGCGGCGGAGACCACCACCGGCCCGGACGCGTAGCCCAGCCGTGCCCCGCGCACCTGATGCTGGCCATTGGCCGCCGCTCCGTTCTCGTCCTCCGCGACCATCACGCCGCCTTCCAGCCCGCCCCAGCCGGCGGGCATCAGCCACTGCAGCGAGTTGCTGGTGCGCGTGGTGGTGTTCGGCGCCGAGCCGAAGGCCGAGCGGATGGGGCCCGTCGGCGAGGCAGAAGCGAAGTTGTTGGAGCCGGCCACGCCCACGTGGCTGAACGGGTCGAAACGCACCCAGTTGACGTAGCTGGGCACGTAGTCCCGGCCCAGGCGCAGCTCCCCCCAGCGCTTGCCCGCCAGGCTGAGCGTGGCGCGCCGGTCCCAGAAGTTGGTGCTGGAGGTGCTGGCCCCGGTGTCCAGCGCGACGCCGCTTTCCAGGTGGAAGCCGGCAGACAGGTCGCCGCCCAGGTTCTCGGTGCCGCGCAGGATGAAGCGGCTGGTCGCGTTCGAGCCGCTGACGAGCGAGCTCACGCCGCCCAGGCCCTCGTTGCGGACGTGACGGATGGCGGTATCGGCAACGCCGCCGAGCGTGACACCCTGCGCCCAGGCAGCGGCGGCGGGGATCGTCCCCAGCGCGAGGCCCAGCATCGCCTTCATGGGCTTGTTCATGGCCTGTCTCCTTGGATGTTCTTGTTCGCGGCCCTGGTGTTGCCGCCTCACTTCGCCTCGGCCTCGGCCTTGGCCACCGGCTCCAGGCCCGAGGTGCGCACGATGGGCGCCGCCGCCGGCGAGGCCAGGAACTTCACGAGCCGCGCCGCCAGCTCCGGCTCCTTGCTGCCCACGGCCAGGCCGGCCGAGAAGAACACCTTCTGCTGCAGCTCCTCGGGCAGCGGGCCGACGAACTCGATGTCCTTGAACGGCAGCAGCTCGCTGATCTGCTGGAAGCCGAGGTCCGCGTCGCCGCGCGTGAGCACCGCGCCCACGCGCTCGCTCATGATCTTTCGCGACTTGTCCTTGATCTGCTCCCACACGCCCAGCTTCGGGAACAACTCGTTGCTCAGGTAGGTGCCGCTGGCGCTGGCCGAGTAGGCGATGGACTTGGCATCGAGCACCGCCTTCTTCACGCCCTCGGCCGTCGAGATGTCGGGCTTGGGCAGCCCCTTGCGCACCGACACGCCGATGAGCGAGCGGCCCAGGTCCACCCGCGTGTTGGGCACCACCTTGCCCTGCTTCACCAGGGACTCCAGCGCCGAGTCGGCCAGGATCACGATGTCGAACTGCTCGCCGCGCGCCAGGCGGCTGGGGATGGAGTCATTGGCCGTGCCCATCGACGCGCCGTAGGACGTGACGACCTTGTGCCCGGTGGCGGCCTCGAACAAGGGAACCAACTCTTTGTAGGCCGCCGTGAAGCCGCCGGAGCTGACGACGCGGATCTCGCCGGCCATGGCGGAAGCCACGGCACCCAGGGCCAGGCCGGCAACCAGGAAGGCGCGGCGGGTGGTGTTGAAGAAGTTGCTCATGAAACTTGTCTCCGTAGGGATTGGTGTCGGGTAGGGCATCGTAGAAACGCCCAATTGATCCGTGAATTGCATTGTTTTTATGATTTCATGCATGTCACGCATCAATTTCGCGCTCGAGGAGCTGCAGGCTTTCGTGGCCGTGGCGGACCGCAGCAGCTTCCGCATGGCGGCGGAGCACCTGTGCATCTCGCAGCCGGCGCTGAGCCGCCGCATCGACAAGCTGGAGGCCGCGCTGGGCCTGCGGCTGCTGGAGCGCACCACGCGGCAGGTGGACCTGACCGCCGCCGGGCGGCAGTTCCTGGAGCGGGCGCGGCAGACGCTGGAGGACCTGGAAGACGCGGTGACGCGCCTGTCGGACGACGCGCAGGCGCGGCGCGGGCAGGTAACCATCGCCTGCGTGCCTTCGGTCGCGCAGCACGTGCTGCCGGGCATCGCCAAGGCCTTCGCGCAGCAGCAGCCGCATGTGCGGCTGCGCGTCATCGACGACAGTGCGCACCGCGTGCTGGCCAGCGTGTGCTCGGGCGAAGCCGATTTCGGGCTCAACTTCACCGGGGCGCAGGAGCCGGACGTGGAGTTCGAGATGCTGGGCCACGACGACTACGCGCTGGTGCTGCCGCACGGGCACCCGCTGGCCGATCGCGCCAGCGTGGCCTGGGCCGACCTGGCGGACCAGAAGATGGTGGCCGTGTCGCGCCAGAGCGCCAACCGGCTGCTGGTGGACCACGCGCTGGCCGCCCTGCCCCAGCGCCCGCTGTGGTTCTACGAGACCGAGCACGTGGCCGGCGCGCTGGGGTTGGTGGCGGCCGGCCTGGGCCTGGCCGCGCTGCCACGGCTGTCGGTACCCCCGGGCCATGCGATGTTGCGCGCCATACCGTTGACCGATCCGGTGGTGAGCCGCGTGGTCGGACTGATCACGCGGCGGGGACGCATGCTCTCGCACACCGCCAGTCAGTTGTGCGGGCTGGTGCGGGAGAGCTTCAAGGAGCAGCAGACCCTGACCGGTGCCTGACGGCACCCACTGCACTACACCCATCCCAGTCCCCCCAGCACCGCACCGCCGGCCAGCAGCCACAGCAGGTGCATGCGCGTGCGCCACACCACCAGCGTGACCACGGCCGTCAGCAGCCAGAGCCGGCCGTCGCGCGTCCAGTCGCCCGAGGCCCGGGCGAGCAGCCAGGCCGTGGACAGCAGCACGCCGACCACGATGGGCGCCATGCCCTGGCGGAAGGCGCGCACGCTCAGCCGCTCGCGATGGCGGTGCCCCCAGCGCGTAGCCAGCAGCGTCAGCAGCGAGCTGGGCGCCAGGATGCCCACCGTGCACACCGCCATGCCCAGCACCGCCAGCGCCAGGCTCCAGACCGTGCCCGCGCCCGTCCCGGCGGCGTTGAGCCCCAGGTTCCAGCCCAGCAGCGCGACGAAGAGCATGTTGGGCCCCGGCGCGGCCTGCGCCAGGGTGATGGAGGCGGTGAACTGCGCCTCGCTCAGCCAGCCCTGCCCGTTCACCAGGTAGCGGTGCAGGTCCGGCGCCAGCGTCACCGCGCCGCCCACGGCCAGCAGCGACAGCGACAGCTGATAAAGCAGCAGGTGCAGCCAGTCGAGCAGGCTCATGAGTTCACTCCGCGCCGAAGCCGCCACCCGGTCAGCACGCAGGCCGCGCCGCCCAGGCCGAACACGATGGCAATCAAAGGAAGATGCAGCAGCACCAGGCCGGAAAACGCGCCGGCGGCGACGGCCACCACCAGCGCCAGCCCCAGCGGATGCCGGCGCAGTTGCGCCAGCAGCTTCAGGCTGGTGCCGGCGATCAGCCCCGCCGCCACCGCGCCCATGCCGCGCAGCGCGCCGGCCGCGGCGGCGTGGCCGGCAAGCTGGCCGTAGACGGTGGCGGCCGTCAGCAGCAGCACCAGCGGCAGGGCGAGCAGCCCGCCCAGCGCGGCGGCGGCGCCGCGCCAGCCGAAGTGCCGATCGCCGAACATCAGCGCCAGGTTGCAGACATTGGGGCCGGGCATGACCTGCGCCACGGCCCAGTCCTCCACGAACTCCTCGTTGCTGAGCCAGCCGCGCTTCTCGACCAGTTCCCGCTGCACCACCGCCAGCACACCGCCGAAGCCCTGCAGTGACAGCCAGGAAAAGGCCCAGAACAGCTCCAGGACCGTGCGCGGGCTGGAGGCGGCGCGCCCGGCCGTCATTGGATGGTGATCTTGCGCTCGCGGATCACGCGGCCCCAGGTGGCGGTTTCGCGCGCGATCTCCTGCGCCAGCTCCTCACGCGTGCCGGGTTGCGGCGTCAACCCGTGAGCGTCCAGCTCCTTCACCACCTCCGGCGTCTTGAGCACCTTCACCAGCTCGGTGTTCCAGCGGTCCAGCACCGGCTTGGGCACCTTGGACGAAGCCACGAAGGCGTACCAGTTGGTGGCGCTGTAGCCAGGGTAGCCGGACTCGGCGATGGTGGGCACGTTGGGCAGCGCCGGCAGCCGCTTCGGCCCGGTGCTGGCCAGCGGAATCAGCTTGCCGGACTGGATATGCGGCAGCGCCGTGGACAGCGTGGAGTAGTACGAAGCCACGCGCCCGCCCAGCAGGTCCTGCAGCGCCGGCGCGCCGCCCTTGTAGGGAATGTGCGTGGTGGTGATCTTGGCCATGTCGTCCAGCAGCTCGCCGCCCATGTGCGCGGCGGAGCCCGGACCGGTGGAGGCGTAGTCCAGCTTGCCCGGGTTCTTCTTGGCGTAGGCCACGAAGTCGGCGAAGGTCTTGATGCCCGTGCCGGCATGCACCACCAGCACGTTGGGGAAGTTCACGCCCATGGTGATGGGCGCCAGGTCCTTGACCGGGTCGTAGGACAGCTTCATCAGGTGCGGTGCCACGGTCAGCGGCCCGACGGAGCCGAACAGGATCACGCTGCCATCGGCCGGGCCCTGCGCCGCGTACTGGTGCGCGATGTTGCCGCCGGCGCCGGGCTTGTTGTCGATGACGACCGGCACGCCGATGTTCTCGCCAAGCTTCTTGCCGATGATGCGCGCGGCCACGTCGGCTGCGCCGCCTGCCGCGAAGCCCACCACGATGGTGACGTTCTTCTTGGGCGGGAATTCCTGGGCCTGTGCCCAGGCCGGCATGAGAAGGCCGGCAGCGGCGCAGACGCCGGTGAGGCGCAGCAGTTGGCGCTTGTCCATGGTGTGTCTCCTGTTCAGTGAGGGGGCTGTTCGATGGGGTACAGGGTCGATGCTAGAAAGCCGTCATTGATCTGTGAATTGCATTGTTTTGATCAATAAATGCACAACACACATCAATTCAGCGTTTCGAGCCTTCTGGGGAAGCCTGGAATGCCGTCGGCTTTTCCATTTCTTTTGGATCGCGACATAAACAACCCCGTCACACCCGCGGAGGCGGGTGTCCACGAACGCCAGGCTGCATCGCGGCCGGCGTGGATGCCCGCCTTCGCGGGCATGACGAGGCTCGTCAAGCAGTGATCGCGAACCGCAATCAATCGGCGCCGAGGCCGATCGGGTTCGGTTGGCGCTTCTCGACCGCGTGGCGCAGCAGCGAGGCGCTGCGGTAGACGGCATGCGCGAACTTGCCGTAGGGCAGCGTGACGAACAGCGCCATCACCGCGCCCAGGTGCAGGCACAGCAGCAGCGCCAGCGCCGGGGTGCCGCGGCTCAGCCACAGCGCCAGTCCGCTGGCGCTGGTGAGGAACAGCAGCGCGATGAAGCCCAGGTCCATCGGCTTCTGCGCCGCATCGCCCTGTCGCGGGTGGCGGCGCTTGCGCAGGCTCCACAGGCCCGCCGTGCCGATGCACAGGCTCACGCCGCCGAGCACGCCCAGCAGCTTGGGCAGCGAGGGCAACTCGTAGGGCGCCGTCCAGCCGAGGACGTAGTGGTAGATGGTCGCCACGCTGGTGGCGGCGAAGCACAGCATGAAGCCGTAGAAGGTGAAGTGGTGGAAGCGCCGGCGCGACAGCGTGTAGGCGTCGTCCTCGTTGTTGCAGCCCTGGCCGTGCCCGCCGTCCAGGTATTTCAGGCGCAGCACGTCGTGCGTGGCCTCGGCGATGGCGGGCGCGCTGGCCGGCTGTCCGCTGGTGGCGGGCTTCACGTCGCGCCAGAAGCGCCACGCGCCCATGCCCAGCGCCAGCACCACGAAGCCGAACACCGGCCCGAACAGGCTCACCAGCAGGTTGTGCTGGAACAGCTCGTGGAAGCTGCCGCCGGCATCCCACAGCGCGCCGCGCAGCGACAGCATCAGCGCCAGGAAGAGCGAGAAGGCCAGCACCAGCGCCACCGAGAGCGTCAGCCCGTTGCGCTTGTAGAGCGCGCCCAGCGCGGGCGGCCAGGCGTAGTCGGCATAGGTCTGGCCGCGCACCTTGGCCATGGCCTGCGGCACGTTGATGGCGAACTCGTGCGGCGGCGCGTACTGGCAAGCGTGCAGGCAGGCGCCGCAGTTGTGGCAGAGGTTGGCCAGGAAGTGCACGTCGGCCTTGCCGAACTCCAGCCGCCGCGTCATGGCGGGGAACACGGCACAGAAGCCCTCGCAATAGCGGCAGGCGTTGCACACGGTCATCTGCCGGGCCACCTCGGACTCGGCGGCGGTGATGACGATCTCGCCCTCGGCCAACGCCCGGGCGTCGCGGGTCAGAGCCTCAAGCGACTGCATGTTCTTTCACTCCTTGCTGCAGGGCGGCGCGCGCCGCGTTGGTGCCGGCGATGCGGCCGAAGGCCGTGCCGATGGACATGCCCACGCCGGCGGTGTAGCCCTTGCCCAGGACGTTGCCGGCCATCATTTCGCCCGCAACGAACAGATTCGCGCTGGGCTCGCCGCCGAAGCGCACGGCGGCGGTGTCGTCGGTGCGCAGGCCCAGGTACGTGAAGGTCACGCCCGGGCGCACGGCGTAGCCGTAGAAGGGCGGCGTGTCGATGGGCCGCGCCCAGTGGGTCTTGGCTGGCACCACGCCCTCGGTGCGGCAGTCGTCCAGCTTCGTGTGGTCGAAGCTGCCGGGGCGGCAGGCGGCGTTGTAGTCCTGCAGCGTGCGCATGAAGGCGCCCACGTCCAGGCCCAGCTTGGCCGCCAGTTCCGGCAGGCTGCCGGCCTGCACGCCCGGGAACACCGGCGGCATGAAGCGGCCGATGGCCTTGGCGTCGATGATCGAATAGGCGACCTGCTCCGGCTGCTGCGCCACCAGGCGGCCCCAGATGGCGTAGCGCTTGGGCCAGAAGTCCTCGCCCTCGTCGTAGAAGCGCTCGCCGTGGCGGTTGACCACCACGCCCAGCGACACGCAATCGATGCGGGTGCAGATGCCGCCGTCGTACAGCGGCGCGCGGGCGTCGATGGCGACCATGTGCGCCTGCGTCGGGTCGCCGATGCGGTCCGCGCCATGGTCGTCGAGCAGGTGCTTGAGCAGCACGCCCTGGTTGAAGCGCGTGCCGCGGATGAGGAAGTTGTCGGCAGGCCACTCGCCGCGCTCGTTGCGGCCCCAGGCCTCGCGCAGCCACTCGCGGTTCGATTCGAAGCCACCGGCCGCCAGCACGCAGGCCTTGGCGGTGATGCGCTCGCCCTTGACCCACGCGGCGACGAAGCGGCGCTGGCCGTCCAGCTCGATGCGCTCCACCGGCGCCTCGTAGCGCACGCGCACGCCCAGCCGCTCCGCGCTGCGGTAGTAGGCATTGACCAGCGCCTTGCCGCCGCCCATGAAGAAGGCGTTGGTGCGCGCCACGTGCAGCGCGCCGGACAGCGGCGGCTGGAAGTGCACGCCGTGCTTGCGCATCCAGTCGCGGCAACTGCTCGAGGCGCGGATGGTCAGCCGCGCCAGGTGCTCGTCGGTCAGCCCGCCCGTGACCTTGAGCAGGTCCTGCCAGAACTCCTCCTCGGGATAGGCATCGACCAGCACGTCCTGCGGCGCGTCGTGCATGCAGCGCAGGTTGCGCGTGTGCTGCGAATTGCCGCCGCGCCACTCGCGCGGCGAAGCCTCCAGCATCAGCACGCTCGCCCCGGCCTCGGCCGCCATCAGGGCCGCACACAGCGCCGCGTTGCCGCCGCCTATCACCAGCACATCGGTACTCATGGGAACCCGCCTCGAAAACTGAATGGGCGGATTGTTCCGGGATGGGATTGTGCTGGGAAATGAAAAACAGGTCTGAACTATTGCGGGTTGGGCATCAATGACTCACACGAGTCTCACCAGATTCTCGAACGCTGAAAGCCCGTATCACAACTCCAGCGGCGTCTTGCGCAGCAGCTCATGGAAGGCCTCGGCCGCCGGCGAGAGGCTGCCGCGTGCCCGGCGCAGCACCACCACCTTGCGCTTGACCGTAGGCTGCGTGATGGTGATCTTGCGCAGGCCCGGGCGGTCGCCCTCCTTGAAGGTGGACGAGGGCAGGATGGCGCTGCCCACCCCGGCGGCCACGAGGTTCAGGGCCGTGGCGTGGTGCTGCACCTCGTAGTTGCCTTGCAGCCGGATGCCGCGTTTGGCCAGCTGGTAGTCCATGAACACCCGCGTGGCCACGAAGCTGCTGACGCCGATGAGATCGACGTCGCGCATGTCGGCCCAGGTGAGGGTCTTGCGGTCCTGCAGCGGATGCGGCTCGCGGCAAATGAAGGCCAGCGGGTCGGAGAACAGCGCCGTCTCCGCGAGGTCCGCGTGCGATTCCTCGTGCACGGCGATGCCCAGCTCGGCCTGCCCGCCGAGCACCGCCTCGCGGACCTCGCTCGACGCGCCGTCCAGCAGCCGGATGCGGTTGCCCGGGTACGACTCGGCATAGCGGCGTATCACCTGGGGCAGGATGTGCGAGCTCATGGACGGGATGCAGGCCAGCGTGAAGTTGCCCTTGGCCCGCTGCGAGATGTCCTTGAGCCGCTCCACCGCCGCGGTCATCTCCTGCACGATGCCGCGCGCCTGGGGCAGGAATTCGCGGCCCACGGCGGTGAGCTCGACGCGGCGCGTGGTGCGGTCGAGCAGCCGCATGCCCAGGTAGGCCTCCAGCTTCTGCAGGCGCCGGGTCAGGGCCGTCTGGGTGATGTGCAGTTCGTGGGCGGCCTTGTTGAAACCGCCCAGCTCGGCGATGACGACGAAAGCCTGGACGCCGTCGAAATCGATCTTCACGGGTTCGGGGGTCAAAAGTGGTTGACCCGGCAGCGTAGCGCGCCGGCCGGGCGGACCCGGGTCGCCGTTTTAGGATGCGCGCCGATGAAGCGACTCACACCTCCCCCTCCCATCGAGAGCAAGCTCCTGAGCGACGCGGTGGACTGGGCCATCGTCTCCCGCCGTTCCATTCGTGCCTTCCTGCCCACGCCCGTGCCGCGCGAGGAGATCGAGGCGATCCTGGAAGTGGCGCGGCACGCCGCCTCCGGCACCAACACGCAGCCGTGGCAGGTGCATGTGCTCACCGGCGCGGCCAAGGATCGCGTCAGCGCGGCGGTGCTGCGGGCCTACGACGATCCGGCACAGCACGCGGCACTTGAAGAGCCCTACGCCTACTACCCGCGCGAGTGGGTTTCGCCCTACGTGGACCGGCGCCGCAAGGTCGGCTGGGACTTGTACGGCCTGCTGGGCATCGCCAAGGGCGACAAGGCCCGCATGCACGAACAGCACGGGCGCAACTACCGCTTCTTCGATGCGCCGGTGGGCCTGATGTTCACGGTGGACCGGGTGATGGAGCAAGGCAGCTTCATCGACTACGGCATGTTCCTGCAGAGCGTCATGGTCGCGGCGCGGGGCCGCGGCCTGGACACCTGCCCGCAGGCGGCCTTCACCCTCTTCCACCGCATCATCGCCCGCGAGCTGGGCCTCCCCGACGGGCAACTGCTGGTCTGCGGCATGAGCCTGGGCCATGCGGACCCGGACCGGGTCGAGAACACGCTGGTCACGGAGCGGGAGCCGGTGGAGGGCTTCACGCGGTTCCACGAGGAGTGACACGGCCAAGGCGCTGCGCTCACTGTTTCGCCACGCCCGCCTTCGCGGGCATGGCGAAACAGGCGACCGAGCTTTCGGTTGCCAGGGAACCGAACCGCGCTGTCCTCGGGCAGCCCGCCCTACCCCGCCGACGCCGCCGCCAGCCCGTTCTCGAAATGCGCCCGCATGAGCGCCTGCGACTGCTCGGCGTCGCGCGCCAGCAGCGCCTGCACCAGCGCGCGGTGCTCGGCCAGCGACTCGGCCACGCGGCCCTGGCGGAACAGCGAATGGTGGCGGTTGAGCTTCATGACCTTGCGCAGGTCGTTCACGATCTGGCTGCGCCAGCGGTTGCCCGCGATCTGCAGCAGCCGGTGGTGGAATTCCTCGTTGATGGCGAAGAAGGCATCGCGCTGCTGCGCCTGCGCCTCCAGTTGCTCGTGCAGCTTGTTGAGCTCGGCCAGCTCCGCGTCGCTCGCCTTGCGCGCCACCTCGGCCGCGGCATCGCTCTCCAGCACGCCCAGCAGGTGATAAACCTGTGACACGTCCTGCGCCGACACCTCGGTGACGTAGGCGCCGCGGCGCAGCTTCATCGTCACCAGGCCTTCGACCGCCAGCACCTTCAGCGCCTCGCGCAGCGGCGTGCGGCTGATACCCAGCGCGGCCGTGAGTTTTTGCTCATCAATCCAGCTGCCGGGTTCGAGCTCGCGGCTGAAGATCTGCTGCCGCAGGTGTTCGGCCACCTCCTGGTACAGCGGACGCTGTGCCAGCGGCGCGGCCACGGACTTGGCCACCGAAGTGGCAGTGAAAGCGGGGCTGGAAGCGGTCTCAGGCATTTTCAAGGCGTCGGGTTGAATTTTGAATTATGCATCTTGTATGATGGATGACAAGTTCGAAACGCCGCCTGAGCGCGAGGAGTCCTTATCCATGTCGTCCGCCCCCGAGTTCAACCGTGCCACCCTGCAGCAATGGGCCCAGGCCGCTTCCAAGTCGGCCCCCGGCGGCGACGTGAATGCGCTGACCTGGACCACGCCCGAGGGCATTGCCGTCAAGCCGCTGTACACCGCTGCCGACGTCGAGGGGCTGCCCTTCACCGACACGCTGCCGGGCTTCGAGCCTTTCATCCGTGGCCCGCAGGCCACGATGTACGCGGTGCGCCCGTGGACCATCCGCCAGTACGCGGGCTTCTCCACCGCCGAGGAGTCCAACGCGTTCTACCGCAAGGCGCTGGCCGCGGGCGGCCAGGGCGTGTCGGTGGCCTTCGACCTGGCTACGCACCGTGGTTACGACAGCGACCATCCGCGCGTCACCGGCGACGTGGGCAAGGCCGGCGTGGCCATCGACTCGGTGGAGGACATGAAGATCCTGTTCGACGGCATCCCGCTGGACAAGGTCAGTGTCTCCATGACCATGAACGGCGCCGTGCTGCCGGTGCTCGCGGGCTACGTCGTCGCGGCCGAAGAGCAAGGCGTGTCGCAGGACAAGCTGTCCGGGACCATCCAGAACGACATCCTCAAGGAGTTCATGGTCCGCAACACGTACATCTACCCGCCCGAGCCGAGCATGCGGATCATCGGGGACATCATCGAGTACACGGCGAAGAACATGCCGAAGTTCAACTCGATCTCGATCTCCGGCTACCACATGCAGGAAGCCGGCGCCAACCAGGCGCTGGAGCTGGCCTTCACGCTCGCGGACGGCAAGGAGTACGTGAAGACCGCGCTGGCCAAGGGCCTGGACGTGGACGACTTCGCCGGTCGCCTCTCGTTCTTCTGGGCCATCGGCATGAACTTCTATCTGGAGATCGCCAAGATGCGCGCGGCGCGTCTGCTGTGGTGCCGGATCATGAAGGGCTTCAACGCCAAGAAGCCCAAGAGCCTGATGCTGCGCACGCACTGCCAGACCTCCGGCTGGAGCCTGACGGAGCAGGACCCGTACAACAACGTTGTGCGCACCACCATCGAGGCCATGGCCGCGGTGTTCGGCGGCACGCAGAGCCTGCACACCAACTCGCTCGACGAAGCCATCGCGCTGCCCACCGAGTTCTCGGCCCGCATCGCGCGCAACACGCAGCTCATCATCCAGGAAGAGACCCACATCACCAGCGTGGTGGACCCGTGGGCCGGCTCCTACATGATGGAGAAGCTGACGCAGGAGATGGCGGACAAGGCCTGGGCCATCATCGAGGAGGTCGAGGCCATGGGCGGCATGACCAAGGCGGTGGACTCGGGCTGGGCCAAGCTCAAGATCGAGGCCAGCGCCGCCGAGAAGCAGGCGCGCATCGACTCGGGCAAGGACGTGATCGTCGGCGTCAACAAGTACAAGCTCGCCAAGGAAGATCCGGTCGAGATCCTGGAAGTGGACAACGTCAAGGTGCGCGAGGCCCAGATCGCGCGCCTGCAGCAGATCAAGGCCACGCGGGACGGCCAGAAGGTGCAGGCCGCGCTGGAGGCGCTGACCGCCGCCGCGCGTGAAGGCAACGGCAACCTGCTGGGCCTGGCCATCGACGCCATCCGTGCCCGCGCCACCGTGGGCGAAGTCAGCGACGCGCTGGAGGTGGTGTTCGGCCGCCACCGCGCCGACATCCAGAAGGTGACCGGTGTGTACGCAGCCGCTTATGACAGCGCCGAGGGCTGGGAAAAGCTGCGCGGCGAGATCGACGCCTTCGCGCAGGAAGCCGGCCGGCGTCCGCGCGTGATGATCGCCAAGCTGGGCCAGGACGGCCATGACCGCGGCGCCAAGGTGGTGGCCACGGCCTTCGCCGACCTGGGCTTCGACGTGGACATGGGCCCGCTGTTCCAGACCCCCGAGGAGTGCGCGCGCCAGGCCATCGAGAACGACGTGCACGCCGTGGGCATCTCCACGCTGGCCGCCGGCCACAAGACGCTGGTGCCGGCCATCATCGCCGAGCTCAAGAAGCAGGGCGCGGACGACATCATCGTCTTCGTCGGCGGCGTGATCCCGCAGCAGGACTACGGCTTCCTGTTCGATGCCGGCGTCAAGGGCGTGTACGGCCCGGGCACCCCGATCCCGGCCAGCGCCAAGGACGTGCTGGAGCAGATCAAGGCTGCGCAGCGCTGAGCCTGAGCCAAGGCAAGGAGGCGGCGCCCAGCGCCGCCTAAGCTCCAACACCGCAGTACCCACCCATCCATGAGCCTGTCCAACCAGGCCCTGGCCGATGCCGTGCTGGGCCCACCCGGCCCCGCGCAGCGCCGTGCCATCGCCAAGACCATCACGCTGCTCGAATCGACACGCGCCGACCATCGCTCGCGCGCCGACGAGCTGCTCAACGGGCTGCTGCCGCACAGCGGCAAGTCGCTGCGCCTGGGCATCTCGGGCGTGCCGGGCGTGGGCAAGAGCACCTTCATCGAGGCGCTGGGCCTGTTCCTGATCAACCAGGGCCACCGCGTGGCGGTGCTGGCGGTGGACCCCTCCTCCAGCGTCTCCGGCGGCTCCATCCTGGGCGACAAGACCCGCATGGAACAGCTCTCGGCCGACGAGCGCGCCTACATCCGCCCCTCCCCTTCGGGCGGCACGCTCGGCGGCGTGGCGGAGAAGACGCGCGAGTCGCTGCTGGTGTGCGAGGCCGCGGGCTACGACGTCGTCATCGTCGAGACCGTGGGCGTGGGCCAGAGCGAGACGGCGGTGGCGAACATGACCGACATGTTCGTGCTGCTGCAGCTGCCCAATGCCGGCGACGACCTGCAGGCCATCAAGAAGGGCGTGATGGAGCTGGCGGACCTGGTGGTCATCAACAAGGCCGACATCGACGCCCACGCCGCCACGCGGGCGCGCGCGCAGATCACCAGCGCGCTGCGCCTGTTCGGCCAGCACGGCGACCCCCACCATGCCGCGCATGACCAGACGCTGTGGCAGCCGCAGGTGCTGCAGCTCTCGGCCCTCAAGGCCCAGGGCCTGCCCGAGTTCTGGGCCGCGGTGAGCCGCTACCGCGAGCTGCAGACCGCCAACGGCCGCTTCGCCGCGCGCCGCCACCACCAGGACCAGGCGTGGATGTGGGAACGCATCGACGCCGGGCTCAAGCAACGCTTCCGTCAGCACCCGGCCGTACAGGCCTCGCTGCCGGTGCTCTCGCAACAGGTGCGCGCCGGCGAGGTCGCCGCCTCGGTGGCCGCGCGCCGGCTGCTGGAACTGTTCAACTGAATCTAACGGTCACGGATCGACCGACGTACGAGGAGAGGTACCCCATGCACGACATCCAGCAGATGCTCGAAGACAAGCGCGCCAAGGCGCGCCTGGGCGGCGGGCAGCGCCGCATCGACGCCCAACACGCCAAGGGCAAGCTCACGGCGCGCGAGCGCATCGAGCTGCTGCTCGACGAAGGCACCTTCGAAGAGTGGGACATGTTCGTCGAGCACCGCTGCGCCGACTTCGGCATGGCGGACAACAAGATCCCCGGCGACGGCGTCGTCACCGGCTACGGCATGATCAACGGCCGCCTGGTGTTCGTGTTCAGCCAGGACTTCACCGTGTTCGGCGGCGCCCTGTCCGAGGCCCACGCCGAGAAGATCTGCAAGATCATGGACCAGGCCATGAAGGTCGGCGCCCCGGTGATCGGCCTCAACGACTCCGGCGGCGCGCGCATCCAGGAAGGCGTGGCCTCGCTGGGCGGCTACGCCGACGTGTTCCAGCGCAACGTGATGGCCTCGGGCGTGATCCCGCAGATCAGCCTGATCATGGGCCCCTGCGCGGGCGGCGCGGTGTACTCGCCGGCCATGACCGACTTCATCTTCATGGTGAAGGACAGCTCCTACATGTTCGTCACCGGCCCCGAGGTGGTGAAGACCGTGACGCACGAGGAAGTGACCGCCGAGGAGCTCGGCGGCGCCTCGGCCCACACCACCAAGAGCGGCGTGTGCGACCTGGCCTTCGAGAACGACGTCGAAGCCATCCTGATGCTGCGGCGCTTCTTCAACTACCTGCCGCTGAACAACAAGGAAAAGCCCCCGGTGCGCCCCTCGGGCGACTCCGCCACGCGGCTGGACTTCTCGCTCGACACCCTGGTGCCGGACAACCCCAACAAGCCCTACGACATCAAGGAGCTCATCGCCAAGGTGGTTGACGATGGCGACTTCTTCGAGCTGCAGCCCGACTACGCCGCCAACATCGTGGTGGGCTTCGCGCGCATGGACGGCCAGAGCGTGGGCATCGTCGCCAACAACCCGCAGGTGCTCGCCGGCTGCCTGGACATCAAGAGCTCCATCAAGGCCGCGCGCTTCGTGCGCTTCTGCGACGCCTTCAACATCCCCGTGGTCACCTTCGTGGACGTGCCCGGCTTCATGCCCGGCACCGCCCAGGAGTACGGCGGCATCATCAAGCACGGCGCCAAGCTGCTGTACGCGTATGCCGAGTGCACGGTGCCCAAGATCACCGTCATCACCCGCAAGGCCTACGGCGGCGCCTATGACGTGATGAGCTCCAAGCACCTGCGCGGCGACGTCAACTTCGCCTGGCCCAACGCCGAGATCGCGGTGATGGGCGCCAAGGGCGCGGTGGAGATCATCTTCCGCGAGGAAAAGGGCGACCCGGCCAAGCTGGCGGCCAAGGAGGCCGAGTACAAGGCCCGCTTCGCCAACCCCTTCGTGGCGGGCGCGCGCGGCTTCATCGACGACGTGATCCAGCCGCACGAGACGCGCAAGCGCATCTGCCGCTCGCTGGTGATGCTCAAGGACAAGCAGCTCGACAACCCGTGGCGCAAGCACGGCAACATTCCGCTGTGATCGGGACTGCAGGAGAGGTAACTATGTTCAAGAAGATCCTGATCGCGAACCGCGGCGAAATCGCCTGCCGCGTCATCAAGGCGGCCAAGAAGATGGGCATCGCCACCGTGGCGGTGTACTCCGAGGCCGACAAGGACGCCCTGCACGTGGAACTGGCCGACGAGGCCGTGCTGCTGGGCCCGGCGCCCTCGCGCGAGTCCTACCTCGTGGCCGACAAGATCATCGCCGCGTGCAAGAGCACCGGCGCCGAGGCCGTGCACCCGGGCTACGGCTTCCTGTCGGAGAACGAGGACTTCGCGCGCCGCGTCGAGGAGGAAGGCATCGTCTTCATCGGCCCGAAGCACTACTCCATCGCGGCCATGGGCGACAAGATCGCCTCCAAGAAGCTCGCCAAGGAAGCCCAGGTCAACACCATCCCGGGCTGGAACGACGCCATCGAGTCGCCCGAGCAGGCCGTGTCCATCGCCAAGGACATCGGCTACCCGGTGATGATCAAGGCCAGCGCCGGCGGCGGCGGCAAGGGCCTGCGCGTGGCCTTCAACGACAAGGAGGCCTTCGAAGGTTTTGCTTCCTGCCGCAACGAGGCGCGCAACAGCTTCGGCGACGACCGCGTCTTCATCGAGAAGTTCGTCGAGGAGCCGCGCCACATCGAGATCCAGGTGCTGGGCGACGCGCACGGCAACGTGGTGTACCTCAACGAGCGCGAGTGCTCGATCCAGCGCCGCCACCAGAAGGTGATCGAGGAAGCGCCCTCGCCCTTCATCAGCGACGAGACCCGCCGCGCCATGGGCGAGCAGGCCGTGGCCCTGGCCAAGGCCGTGAAGTACCAGAGCGCGGGCACGGTGGAGTTCGTGGTCGGCAAGGACCAGTCCTTCTACTTCCTGGAGATGAACACCCGGCTGCAGGTGGAACACCCGGTCACCGAGTGCATCACCGGCCTGGACCTGGTGGAGCAGATGATCCGCGTGGCCGCGGGCGAGAAGCTGAGCTTCACGCAGGCCGACGTCAAGCGTGACGGCTGGGCCATCGAGTGCCGCATCAACGCGGAAGATCCCTTCCGCAACTTCCTGCCCTCCACCGGCCGCCTGGTGCGCTTCCAGCCCCCGGCGCAGGACCTGGTGGCCTCGCAGCCCGGCGTCGAAGGCGGCGGCGTGCGCGTGGACACCGGCGTCGAGGAAGGCGGCGAGATCCCGATGTTCTACGACTCGATGATCGCCAAGCTCATCGTGCACGGGACCGACCGCATGGACGCCATCCGCAAGATGCGCGAGGCCCTCAACGGCTTCGTCATCCGCGGCATCTCCAGCAACATCCCGTTCCAGTCGGCGCTGCTGGCGCACCCGAAGTTCGTCGCGGGCGACTTCAACACCGGCTTCATCGCCGAGCACTATCCGAAGGGCTTCAACGCCTCGGACGTGCCGCACGAGGACTCGGACTTCCTGGTGGCGCTGGCCGCCGCGGCCAACCGCCGCTTCCTGGAGCGCTCGGCCGGCATCAGCGGCCAGCTCAAGGGCCACAACGTGGGCATCGGCGAGGAGTTCGTCGTCATCGTCAAGGGCGAGCAGGGCAAGCACCAGTACCGCAACGTGACGGTCAAGCCCAACGGCGTGCTGGCCGTGACGGTCGGCGGCAAGCGCTACGAGCTGGCCAAGGACTGGGCCATCGGCAGCATCCGCGCCTCGGGCACCTGCAACGGCCAGGAATTCACCGCGCAGATCGAGCGCAGGGGCGTGTGGCTGCGCGTGGCGCACAACGGCCTGGTGATCGAGGCCATGGTGCTGACGCCCAGCAACGCCGAGCTCGCCAAGCTCATGCCCTACAAGGCACCGCCCGATACGTCGAAGTTCCTGCTGTCGCCCATGCCGGGCCTGCTGGCGGACCTGCTGGTGCAGCCGGGCCAGTCGGTACAGGCCGGTGAGCGCCTGGCCATCATCGAGGCCATGAAGATGGAGAACATCCTCGTGGCGGCGCAGGACGGCGTGGTGGACGCCGTGCTGGCCGGCAAGGGCGAGAGCCTGGCCGTGGACCAGCCCATCCTGAGGTTCAAGTGATGAGCAGCACGAAACCCTTCCGCATCCTGGGCATCCAGCAGATCGCCATTGGCGGCCCTGACAAGGGCAAGCTGAAGTCGCTGTGGGTGGACATGCTGGGCCTGCAGGTCAAGAGCACCTTCGTCTCCGAGCGCGAGAACGTGGACGAGGACATCTGCGCCCTCGGCAGCGGCCCCACCGCCGTCGAGGTGGACCTGATGCAGCCGCTGGACCCGCAGAAGAAGCCGGCCGTGCACGCCACGCCGCTGAACCACGTGGGCCTGTGGGTGGACGACCTGCCCAAGGCCGTGGAGTGGATGGCGGCCAACGGCGTGCGCTTCGCCCCGGGCGGCATCCGCAAGGGCGCCGCGGGCTACGACATCTGCTTCATCCACCCCAAGGGCAACGACGAGTTCCCGGTGGGCGGCGAAGGCGTGCTGATCGAGCTGGTCCAGGCCCCGCCTGAAGTGGTGCAGGCCCTGGGTTGAGGACAATCCAGGCTGCGGCGGACGGGTCCCCACGGCCCGTCCACCCTGGGATGTCGTGGGGCAGGGCCGCCAAGGCTCTGGCGCCGGCCCCGTCGGCGGCATCCCAGCCCGAACCGGCCCTTGGAGTTCGGGAGCCTTTTGGATTGTTCTTGAAGGGAAGCAGACCCCATGACCACCAACGCCGAGTGGCAGCGCCGCAGCCTTGCGAGCCTCTGGCACCCCTGTACGCAGATGCAGCGCGCGGCCACCGCCGTGCCGCCGCTGCCCATGGTCCGCGGCCAGGGCCCTTGGCTGTTTGACGCCGAGGGCCAGCGCTACTTCGACGCCCTCAGCAGTTGGTGGGTCAACCTCTTCGGCCACGCCGATGCCCGCATCGCCGCGGCCCTCAAGGAGCAGCTCGACACCCTGCCGCACGTGATGCTGGCCGGCTGCACCCACGCGCCGGCGGTCGAGCTGGCCGAACGGCTCTCGGCGCGCACCGGCGGCGCGCTGGGCCACGCCTTCTTCGCCAGCGACGGCGCCTCGGCCGTCGAGATCGCGCTGAAGATGAGTTTCCATCACTGGCGCAACCGCGGCCGTGCCGGCAAGGGCGAGTTCGTCTGCCTCAGGCAGGGCTACCACGGCGAGACGCTGGGCGCGCTGGCGGTGACGGACGTGAAGGTGTTCCGCGACGCCTACGACCCGCTGCTCATGCGCGCGCACCAGGTGATGTCGCCCGACGCCCGCCAGGCACAGCCCGGCGAGAGCGCGGCCGACGTGGCGGCGCGCGCGGTGGGCGAGGTGGAGATGCTGCTGCGCGAGCGCGGCGAGCGCATCGCCGCCGTCATCGTCGAGCCGCTGGTGCAGGGCGCCGCCGGCATGGCGATGCACGACCCGTCGTACCTGCGCGCGCTGCGCGCGCTGTGCACGCGCTTCGACGTGCACCTGATCGCCGACGAGATCGCGGTGGGCTGCGGGCGCACCGGGACTTTCTTTGCCTGGGAGCAGGCACTGCCCGAGGGCGCCTCGGACGCCGAGCGCCGCGCCGCCTGGCCGGACTTCATCACGCTGTCCAAGGGCATCAGCGGCGGCTTCCTGCCGCTGTCGCTGGTGCTGAGCACGGATGCCGTCTACCAGGCTTTCCTGGACGAGGATGTGGCACGCGGCTTCCTGCACTCGCATTCCTACACCGGCAACGCCCTCGCCTGCCGCGCGGCGCTGGCGGTGCTCGACCGCTTCGACCAGGAGGACGTGCTGGGCCGCAACGCCGTGCAGGCCGAGGCGCTGACGCGGGCGCTGCAACCGCTGCTCAATGACCCTCGCGTCGAACATGCACGGCAGCGGGGCATGATCTGGGCCTTCGACGTGCGGGCCGAGCATGCGGGCGGCAACTTCGCCGAGCGCTTCCACCTGGCGGGCCGGCGGCGGGAGCTGCTGATCCGCCCCATCGGCCGCACCGTGTACCTCATGCCGCCCTACGTGCTGGACGAGGCGCTGTCGGCCTGGCTGGCGCAGCGCGTGCAGGCCACGCTCACGGACGTGCTGGAGCACCCCGATGCTGATCCAACACATCAACCGCCGACTGCTTGAGCTCGACGCCGCGGCGCTGCGCCGCCGCTTGCGCACGGCGGAGTCGCCCTGCACGCCACAGCAGTCCTTCGAGGGCGAGCAGGGCGGCGAGCCGCTGCTGGCCTTCTGCAGCAACGATTACCTGGGCCTGGCGCACCACCCCGCGCTGATCGAGGCCATGGCCGAGGGCGCTCGGCGCTGGGGCACCGGCAGCGGCGCCTCGCACCTGGTCAGCGGCCACATGCGGCCGCACGCGCAGGTGGAGGAACTCGTCGCGCGCTGGTTCGCGCCGCACATCCCGCACGCGCGCGCGCTGCTGATGGGCAGCGGCTTCGAGGCCAACCTGGCGCTGACCACGGCGCTGGGCGACGGCAGCGCCACCCTCTTCTGCGACAAGCTCAACCATGCCTCGCTCATCGACGGCGCGCGGCTGGCGGAGGGCGAGGTCAAGCGCTACGCGCACGGGCGGCTGGACGTGCTGGCGCAGCAGCTCGCCGCCTGCACCACGCCGATCAAGCTGATCGTGACGGACGCGGTGTTCAGCATGGACGGTGACATCGCCGACCTGCCCGGACTGCTGAAACTGGCCGAGGCGCACGATGCCTGGCTGATCCTGGACGACGCGCATGGCCTGGGCGTGCTGGGCGAATCGGGCCACGGCTCGGTGGAGCATTTCGGCCTGCGCAGCGAGCGGCTGATCTGCATGGGCACGCTGGGCAAGGCCGCGGGCGTATCGGGCGCCTTCGTGGTGGCGCACCCGGCCATCATCGAGTGGCTGATCCAGAAGGCGCGTTCCTTCATCTACACCACGGCCTCGTCGCCGGCGCTGGCGCACACGCTGCTGGCGAGCCTGAAGCTGATCGAAAGCCCCGAGGGCCGGGCGCGGCGCGCGCGGCTGCTGGGACTGATCGAGCAGCTGCGTACCGGGCTGCGGGCGCTGGTGGAGGTGCAGCCGGGCTGGAAGCTGGGCGAGAGCCCCACCGCGATCCAGCCGCTGATCGTGGGCGACAACGACACGGCGCTGAACCTGTCCGCGGCGCTGCGCCGGCGCGGCCTGTACGTGCCGGCGATGCGTCCGCCCACGGTGCCGGTGGGCACGGCGCGGCTGCGCATCACGCTCAGCGCCGGGCACACGCCGGCGCAGGTGGAGCAGCTGCTGCTGGCACTGGCGCAGGCCATGGGAGAAGCGCGATGAGCGGCGTGGCCCACGAGGGCCTGCGCGGCTGCTTCGTCACCGGCACCGACACGGGCGTGGGCAAATCCCACGTCAGCGCGGCGCTGCTGCACTGGCTGGGCCAGCGCGGCCACCGCGCCGCCGGCTACAAGCCCGTGGCCTCGGGCCTGGAGCGCGACGACCAGGGCCGGCTCTTCAACGAGGACGTGGAACAGCTGCGCCGCGCCGGCAGCGTGCCGCTGCCCGCGTCGCTGATCGGCCCCTGCCAGCTGCACACGGCCTGCGCGCCGCATATCGCCGCCGAGATCGACGGCGTGAGCATCGACCGCGTGGCGCTGCTGCGCGGAGCGCAGGCGGTGGCGCAGCGGGCGGACTTCATCGTGGTCGAGGGCGCGGGCGGGCTGGTGATCCCGCTGGGCGCCGACTGGGACAGCACGCAGCTCATGCGCGCGCTGGGCCTGCCCGTGGTGATGGTGGTCGGCCTGCGCCTGGGCTGCCTGAACCACGCCATCCTCACCGCCGACGGCCTGGCCCAGCGCGGGCTGCGCCTGGCGGGCTGGGTGGGCAACCTCATCGACCCCGACATGCCGTACCTGCAGCGCAACGTCGAGACGCTGCGGGATGAACTTTCACGCCGCTACCAGACACCCTGCCTGGGCGTGGTGCCGCATCTCGCCAACCCCGACCCGGCCGCCGTCGCGCAGCACCTGCACGGCGCCGTTCTCCAGAGCCTGTTCGGCCTGGAGTGACAATCCACCCCCTTGTTCAGAACCCATTGCCGAGCAGTAAGGACGCCATGAGCACCGTTGCCACCATTTCCGTTGACTCCCTGCGCCGCACGGTGCCTGCCGCTCCGGTTGAACAAAAGCCCGGCCGCTGGTCCGTGGCCGAGGTGCAGGCGCTCTATGAGCTGCCCTTCATGGAGCTGATGTTCAAGGCCCAGCAGGTGCACCGCGAGCACTTCGACCCCAGCGAGGTGCAGCTCTCCA
>Ga0065721_10048937_pt1 | contig 58753 bp, 36 predicted proteins | sample Mesricmetagenome_FD_59108 | JGI IMG/M metagenome (GOLD analysis project Ga0065721, IMG submission 59108) | Mesophilic microbial community from rice straw/compost enrichment Sample: eDNA_1 v2 (version 2) | ecosystem: Engineered > Solid waste > Grass > Composting > Bioreactor | place: USA: Davis... | reverse complement strand
CTTGTATTGTCCGGTGGCCGTACTGGTGTCCGGCTGCTGACTGTCGCGTACAATCGGCAGTGGTGCGCGGTATTACGGTTTCACCTGCTAATTCAAATTGCTTTGAACCTCGTTTGCAACCATGCTGGTGGGCACTGGTTGCTCTGATAAGAACTGATTGAGTTTTGTGTCTGCAAACTCACATATGTTGTGCGATTTGCCCACGTGTACAAAGTTACTCTTTTCCAGAAAATACAAATTGTTTTTCATTGCAAAATCTAGTAAATAGTACTTGAAAGGTATCCATGTGCTTTGCTTGTCCTGGTATTTGGGGTAAGAGGACACAGACCATTTTTCATGCTGGAACCTTTCTTTGATTTCCTCGATAAATGCTGTTTGCTTTTCTGTTAAGTTTTCCATTGTTATGCTGTTTATGTTTGTAAATATGGCCAGTTTATTGGCCGGTTATCCATTGTTATTTTATGCAGTTCATTCGTTTTCAATATGCTTTTCGATTCTCATCAGGAATAACACCATTGTATTTTGTTGTAGAATACAATGGGCTACTTGTGTGATCGATTTACTCATGCGCTTTTCAATAATGGTTTTGACATACCGGCATTAAAGCAGTCGGTTGCACATTTACGGTAATGGTCCTCCTGGCCAGTAAAGGACGGATTGCCGGCTATAGCATCTTTTATCAATGATAAAAGCGAAGGATCACCCAATCCACCAAATGTGAAAGCAACCTGTTGCACGGTATGCCAACGCTGGCCAACCTGTGCTTGTGCTATCTTCTGAATGCCATTTGTCACTATTGGATTGGCGCCGCCACGGCTCCATTGTACCGGTTTATACACGGTTTGCTTTTTTAAAGGTTTTGGTTTAAATGTTACTCGCAATGGTTCGGCGTTGAAATTGATCACCGGCCTGGAATCATAAGACACATACCGGAGATCATTTACATTCCGACCCTTGGTGGTGTCTGGCGGCAGGCCGTAGTGTTTGAATACTTCAAAAAGATGTTCGGCATATTCCCGCTGGCGTTCCGGTTCTGCGATCAATACAAGCGCAAACAGGCCTTTTCCGCTGGCCGACAGGCCGCAATACCCCACGAACGGAAGGGCACCAATTGCCTGCTTTACTTCGTCCAGGTCGTAATCGTCCAATTGATCGAAGTCGATGGATATAATGCCAGTATGTTTGATCACTGCTACCTTACCATGTTCCCGGGTGGCCAACAATGCCGCCGGGGTGTAACCCTGCAGGGTGTCTTTTAGCGCCTTCTTTCTGTTTTTATAATCAGGATCATCCGGGTTGAGCGCTCTGAGCGCTAAGATGGTATCGAAGTCATTCCGGCTATTGTGCGGGACGCCAAACCACGTTTTAATAATTTCCCATAACACAGCCGGCCGTCCAACTTTGTCGTTGTGCGTGTCGTAAAGTGAAACCTGTTGATTGTGCCACATTTTTGAACCTGCTTTTGTGTTTTGACGGTTCAGGGTTCACGGGTTCATCCCCCTATATATAGGGGGAGGATGAACCCTACTTTTTGAACCCTGAACTCAGGGTCATTTGAACCCGTTTTGAACCCGTTTTGAACCTTGAACCTTTATAATGCTCTATAATGGTCATCGGAATGTTTAATTATCAGTTTTTTTTCAACCATATCGGCAACCTTGCGCTTTGCTGTTGATTTACTAATGCCGCACTTTTCTTCAATAGCTGACACCAAATCATTATATCCTAACGATTTTGGCGGCGCTAATACTTTTTTAACCAGCTCTGATAACTCACTTTTTATCCGGTCGCGTTTCGCATTTTGCTTTATTGCCGCTACATTATCCATGTCGGCGGATATAAACATTTTTTCATTATCAGACCATGTGAAGGCAGTTGAAACGGGAGCATTATTACGGTTCTTACCATGTTCAAAATCGGATGTTATGATCCTGGTGTTTTCGTCAAATGCCTTTATTATTAACACCGATTCAGATTCTCGGCATATTTCAGATCCATGATGGCCTCGCGGCTTTTCGCTCCCGGGGTTTGGATGCAGGGTTACAAAAATGCTAATCTTGTACTTTACAGTTAATTCACGCAACCATATCCGGCATTCAATCGCTTCGTCTAAATCATTGGTATCATTGACTAAATCGCCGGCTCCATCAATTAAAAGCAAACTACAGGGATTATTTTCCAGCAGGTGAGTAATGGCGGCCCGGCGGTTCTGTAATCGAGGTACCGACCTTAACCCGGCCAGCAACATGTTTTTCATTTCTATCCCGGGAGCAATATTCGACCGTCGCGCTATTCTGTAGTAGCTGTTCCATACATCCGTTTCAGTACGTTCGTTATCGATACATATTATACCCTGAAATGAGTTGTCAACTTCAAACCCTAAATTATCCCCCTCAGGATTTAAGTAACTTGATATAATGGCTTCTATAACACTGGTTTTACCAGCACCGGGTTTAGCAATAAGACTACCTACGTTTTGGAAGGTGAGTATTCCTGTACCGTTCAAACTCATAACATCAGGTACCGGGTCAGGCCTGTTCTCCCAGGTGGGAATGAATACATTATTTAGAAGGTCGGAAATATCGGGCTCGTTGTTTGATAAAGCTATCTCACCGCTGAAATGTCCAGGCAAAAACTGAAGTTTGTTATTTGTTATATCTTTTGTAGCTTTGTTCATCAGAAATAATTAAGTCTTTCTCGATACTGCCATTCGGGAATAATTTTTAAGATGAATTAATAAAAGAACCAGGGGTGCATACCTGGTTTTTTTATGCCCGTACATCATGGGCTTTAGTATGACTGTAGCGTTTGATTTTCTTTAATGCTTCCTCGATATGCTCCGGGCGGAAATAAACCCGGCCACCTATGCGATGGCATTCAATGAAACCACGTTTAACCCATTCGTTTAGGGTTACCAGTGATACACCGAATTTGGCGGCGATTTCTTTTCTTGTTAATAATTTTCCCTGGATTTCCTGCTGCTGCTTCTCGAGCAGTTTCTTGTCTATCAACTCGCTGAATTGTTTTAATAATTCAGCGAGCGGAACAGGGATTAACATCATTGGAGTTTGCTCCATATCTCGTTTTTTAGGTATGTACAAAAGAAAAAGGGGCACCGAATCTTTCGAATCGATGCCCCTTTAATATTTTCGACCGGGCTTATTTCTGGTCTTCCGTATGTTGATGGGTAGCCCTCTTTCGGTTGCTCCCCTTTTTTCTCAGCTAGGTGTTTAGCTTGCCGTCTATGCAGACGCGACCGTTCGGTTTTGCGACCCTCATACCTATCTGAAAGATAGTGACCGGGGTTTTTCTTTCGGTGCGCCGCCTTAATTGATTGCCACTCTTTCTTTCCTCACAATTCCTAATGCAAATTAATCTAAAATCAAATTCGACCAAAAAAATTTTTACTACACAGCAACTCGAAGCAACTTTTTATCCCAGTTCTTTTGAATGTGTTCATCCAGTCTTGTTGCAACGTCCTGGTTAGAAATTTTGATATAACGCTTGAATGACTTCTCGGAACTATGCGAGGAAATCTTCATCAAATCGTATACCGGTACACCTTCCAGGTAGAAGTTCGTTAAGCATGATCGGCGGGCTGTATGAGCGCTAATACATTCGTAAAGGCATGCTGTTGGTTCACTTTCTAACCGGCCCGTATCGGTCAATCCGGCCAATCTACAAACATCTTTGATATAGCGGTTGAATACCTGGTTAGCCGGCGCCTTTGGCAGCGAGTTGTCATATTTCTTTATCAGTTCGATAACCAGCGGATGGCAGGGGATAATAACCGGCTTGCCTGTCTTTTGGGTTCTTATGCTGATAAACGGACGCCCGTCACGGTTGATAATATGTTCGGGGCCTATTCGGCTGCAGTCGCTATACCGTAGCCCCACACAGCATGCAAATACAAACAGATCCCGTACTCGATCCAGTCGGGTATCGGCACTGAAATCATGCCTGTACAACTTCAGAATTTCATCCCAGGTAAGATATACCGCATCGGTATCTTCCCGGGTAACCGCAAATTTCTTGTGCTTGAATTGCAGATTGCTGGTATATCCCAGGTCCACCGCTTCGCCCATGACCGTTTTTAAATCCTTGATGTACTTCCCCCGGCTGTTGGCGTTCAATCCCTGCTTTTCCAAATACTTCACGAACTGGTAATAAAAATCCAGGGTGATGCTGTCATAGGTGATCGCCGTTTTATTTTTCTCAGCAAAGCCCTTCAAGTGGTGCAGGGTGGTTTTAAATGTCCTTGTGGTGCTTTCCTTTCGCTTCCGGCCACGGTACAGAATATCGTTATCGATAAACTTCTGAATGAGGGCAAATAAGCCCGTTTTGCTTGAATCGGCCTTTTCATCGTTTTGGTTCATAAACGCCTGCAATCGGGCTCGTATACTTTCAGGCGCCGGTATTCCTGACTTTATCAACTCGTTGTATGCTTGCAGGGTTTCTTGCTCCAGGTTGTCGAGCAAATCATTAACGTAATGCTTACCATCGGCCGTTGTGCTGGCATTGGCTTTTGCTCGTTGTTTCTTGCTGTTCCAATTGACAGGGTCAATATGCTGGCCAAAGGAGAAAACTAACTTTTCGCCGGCGTATTTCATCTGCAGGTAGATAAGATATTCCTTCCGGGGTTTTGGATTGGGGTTCTCCAATGTTGGTCTTGGCGGCTTTGGCTTTTGAAGGTAGAAATTAACTTCTGGCATAGTTCTTAGTTTAGGCGTGACTGGCCGATTGACTGGCCGATTTTCATTTTCGAAGTTAATTAAAAAAATATGAGAATCTCACGAAATGCAGTATCGGCGCGGGTTTTCTAACTATTCTTATCTGTTTAGATTAAGTTAAATTAAGCATTATTGATTCTGGGCGAGACCACGAATACAAACAGGCTGTCGCTATAATCAATGAGACAGCCTGTTTGTATTTAAGGTACCCTGCTTTTTATCCGCGCAGCCAAAAAAAAAAAATAACTCAATAAGATAATCGAAAACAAACACGCCAATCACTCTTCCTCCACAAACTCCCTAAACCTATTAATCACTCCCGCCTGCTCCTCCTCCCTCCACTGCAACCTGTACACCACCGGCTCGCCATCCTGCACCACATACACGGTCAACCCATCATCATACGGCAAAAAATCCGTCTTCTCAAAAATCCAGGTCTCTCCCACAGGATGCACCCGCCGGTCATAGTCTGTAAAAGCCTTTATCACCCGGTATCGCTGCCCGGGTACCAGTTTCAATACATTATACATAATAAAGCGTTCATTTAAATTACCCTATATTATCTGAAACCTACCACGCAATCGTTTGCATGAACCTTCCCCCCATTCCATGCACTATTTTTTATATTTTTATACCGTACTATACTCAGCGTGACTGCTATTGTACATACCGACCAACAACTGCTCGCGATGCTTGCACAGGACAGCCGTAATGCCTTTGAGGCCATTTACGACCGTTACTGGGAAGCTATGTTCAATGCCGCCTATAAACGACTAAAAGATAAGGAACTTTGCCGCGATATCGTACAGGACGTATTCACCGACCTGTGGATGCGTCGCAATCAGGTCTCCATCAACCATCTGAAAGCTTATTTATTAACCGCCGTTCGCTTCCAGGTATATAAACTGGCGGCCCGCGAAAAAGCCGGATCTTCCTTCTACGAATTGTACGAAACACTGGCTGCCTCGGCATGCCAGGCCGAAGAACAGGTAATGGAAAAAGAGTTTTTCTACTTTGTTAAGGCCTGGATAGATGTACTACCCGAAAAAAGAAGGAAAATGCTGTTGCTGCATACCGAGGAAGAATTGTCTACCCGGGAAATTGCCCGGGAACTGGCCCTTTCTCAAAAAACAGTTCAAAACCAGTTGGGCGCCACCATTCAGCGCCTGCGCATGCACATTGCCAGCTTTTTTATGTCGCTGCTCATCGGCTTCTTGCTACTTCTTTTGTAGTCCTTCAAAAAAATCTTGCTTTTCCCAGGGAGATTTTCCCATTTCCGGTACTCAGTTATAAAACAACTTGTACATGGCAAATTCCTATAGCAGGAAAAAACTTGTCCGGCTAATACGTAAATACCTGGCTGGCAAAGTTTCCGAGGAAGAAAAACAGTTCCTGGAAGCTTATTACAATGTATTCGATAAGGACCCCGATCTGTTCGAATCCATCAACCAGCAGGAAAAACAAGCCTTATCCCGTGAAATGAAAGCGGCCATCCTGGAAAGAACCGGTCAACAGCCCAAAACAACACCCTTCCTGAAAAAAAGCTATGTGAAAATAGCAGTGGCTGCCTCGTTAATACTAGCAATCAGCATCCCCGCCTCGTATTTCATCACTTCTTCCAAAACCAGTGAAACAGTAGCAATCACCGAACAGCAACCTTCTGTAACAGAAATAACACCCGGCGGCAACAAAGCCATGCTCACATTGGCCGATGGTTCGGTGATTGTGCTGGACAGCACGACCAATGGAACGATTGGCGCACAAGGCGAGGCTCGGGTAATAAAACTGGATGGCCAATTGAAATATGAATCTGCCGGACATTCATCTGTTCTTCAATACAACACAGTGGCCACACCCAAAGGTGGGCAATACCATATTGTTTTATCAGATGGCACAGGCGTGTGGCTGAACGCAGCTTCTTCCATTCGTTTTCCGGTAGCATTTACGGGTAAAGAACGTGTGGTGGATTTGAATGGCGAGGCGTATTTCGAAGTAACCAAAAACCAACGCCAGCCTTTTACAGTGAACGTGAACGGCAGCGCCATCGAAGTGCTGGGGACACATTTTAACGTAAACGCCTATAACGACGAAAACGCCATACAAACCACGCTGCTCGAAGGAAAAGTAAAGGTCGTAAACAAACAAACATCGGCCATACTGCAACCCGGCCAGCAGGCTGAGTATACACAGGATGCACCCATATCGGTGAAGACGGTAGATACCGAAGCAGCCATTGCCTGGAAAAACGGCTTGTTCTGGTTCGACAATGTAGACCTGCGCACCATCATGCGCCAGCTGGAACGGTGGTACCAGGTAGACGTGGAATTCAAAGGCGCTATTCCAACAAGACGTTTTGCCGGCCAGGTATCGCGCACTGCAGGTTTAACACAGGTATTAAAGATACTGGAACTGAGTAAGGTGCATTTCACGCTGGAAGGAAATAAAATAACCGTAACGCAATAAAAAAACCAAAACAAAATGGATCCCTAAAAACGACCAAATTCTTACCCCGATAAAAAATCCCGACACAAGTGCCGGGATCATCGGTTCTGTTGGTAGCAGAACCAACTGGGGTTAAGTTGAACAATCACCATTTGATAACTGCTAAACATTAACCAGGGACCGGCTTACCGAATTGACGCCCGGAGCCGGCTCCCCACAATCGTTACAAATCTATGTATTCGAAGGTTCTTCGCCAAGCGCCTGTTCGCAACGAACGACAGGCGAAAACGCTTATTATTAAAACCGCGCGAATCATGAAACTAACTGCTATTCTACTGGCCGTTTGTTTACAGGTGCAGGCAACAGGCTATGCCCAGAAACTGAGCATCTCGCAGCGCAATGTTTCGCTGGACAAGATATTCAGAGAAATTCGCAAACAAACCGGTTACCTTTTCTTTTACGACGTGGAGTGGCTGCAGAAAGCCGGTAAAGTAAGCATTGATATGAAAAATGCCAGCCTGCAGCAAATTATGGATTACTGCCTGGTCAACCAGCCACTCACCTACAATATCGTTGATAAAACCATTGTATTAAGTTTGAAAGAGGAAAAACAGCCGCCGGCAACTACTGCAGCTACTGTGTTTGTAGATGTTTCGGGTAAGGTGACCAATGCCCTTACAAGGGAACCCATCGATGGCGTTTCAGTACTTATCAAAGGCAGCCAGCGTGGCACGCATACCAATGCCAAAGGCGAGTTTACCCTTACCAATGTAGAACCCGGCAGCATACTCGTTTTTTCCTTTGTGGGTTTTGTTTCCCGCGAAGTGAAAGTGGATGACTCGGGCAAACCTATTCTCGTAAGCCTGCAATACGACGACAAAGACCTGGAAAACGTAGTGGTGATCGGTTATGGTTCGGTACAACGGAAAGACCTTACAGGCTCCGTTTCGTCGGTTACCATGGAAGATATGACGAAAGCCCCTGTTCGCTCATTCGACGAAGCCCTGGCCGGCCGCCTGCCCGGTGTACAGGTTTCTTCGGCAGAAGGACAGCCGGGTTCATCTATCAATATCGTTATTCGTGGTAACAATTCCATCACGCAAGACAACTCACCCCTGTACGTGATCGACGGATTTCCGGTTGAAAATCCTGATAACAGCCTATTGAACCCGAACGATATTGAATCCATCGATGTACTGAAAGATGCATCGGCCACGGCCATTTACGGCGCCCGTGGCGCCAACGGCGTGATCATCGTCACTACCAAAAAAGCCAAAGAAGGCAAACCTGTAATTCGATACAACGGTTATGGCGGTGTGCAACAAAGCCTGAAGACCATGGATGTATTGAGCCCCTATGAATTTGTGAAACTGCAAAAGGAAATGAATGTGGCCGACATCAACGAAACCTATCTGGCGAATGGGGTAACCGTTGAGGATTATAAGAACGTACCAGCCATCGACTGGCAGGATAAATTATACCGCGATGCGGGCATAACGGATAATTCCCTCTCGGTATCGGGCAGCATCAAAAAAACAAAAACAAAATATACGGCCTCAGGCAATCTGTTTCACCAGGATGGCATCATCATCAACTCAGCTTTCAAACGTTACCAGGGTAAATTAAGTCTGGACCAGGCCATTGGTAAAAAACTAAAAGTAGGGGGTTATGGCATGTACACCAATACCAGGCGTTATGGCACCATCCCCTCTTCCCTCTCCGGCTCTTCCATGAACAACCTCTTGTACAGTGTGTGGGGATACCGTCCTGTACAACCTATCAATCCCAGTAAACCCATCAATGAAGATATTGAATCGGAACTGGGTGATGACCTGATAAATCCTACCACCGATTACCGCCTGAACCCTATCCTCATTGCACAAAACGAATACCGCCTCCGCAATATCAAGAACACGATTGCCAATCTGTATGTAGAATACAATATTCTAAAAGACCTGAAGCTGCGCGTAACAGGAGGCCTGAACCGTACGCATCAGCAATACGATGCCTTCAACAACTCCAAAACCCGTAGCGGCAATCCCTATAACATATATGGCATCAATGGTTCCATATCGCATTACAGAACTACCAACTGGCTAAACGAAAACACCCTTACCTATAATAAAAAGATCAATAAGAATCATCGCATCAATGCGGTAGCCGCCTTTACAATGCAGGGCAATCACTATGCATACGATGGAGTGGCGGCCAATCATATTCCCGATGAGTCATTGGGCTTGAAAGGCATTCCACTGGGCGAAGCACAACGGGTAGTACCCCAGGAAACTGAATGGACACTGGCCTCGGGTTTAACCAGGGTAAATTATACCATAAAGGACCGTTACCTGTTCACCGCTTCTTTCCGCGCCGACGGCTCGTCGAAATTCCGTAAAGAAAACCAATGGAGTTATTTCCCCTCGGGTGCATTTGCCTGGCGCCTGAGCAACGAACCATTTATGGAAAAACTGAAGTTCATCACGGATGCCAAGCTGCGTGTAAGCTGGGGTATAACCGGTAATAACCGCATTTCGGATTATGCTACCTATGCCAAACTGGATACCCCCATCACGGCCTACTATTCTTTCAACAATGTATTGCACCCTGGCGCCATTTTATCGGCCTTGGCCAGTGAAGACCTGAAATGGGAGAACACAGCGCAAACCGATGTGGGCATTGACCTGGGGTTGTTCAACAATCGAGTGAACATCACGGTAGACTATTACAAGAAAAATACCACCAACCTGTTGTTGAATGCAGGTTTGCCGCCCACTACCGGCTATGGATCGGCTTTTAAAAATATCGGTGAAACCAGTAATGAAGGGATTGAATTAGGTTTATCGACCGTGAATATTAACACAAAGAATTTTAAATGGAGCACCAGCTTCAACATTTCTTTCAACAAAAGCAAGGTGCTGGCCCTCACCCAAAACCAGGAAAGCATTACATCGGCCATGAGCTGGGATTCGTGGTATAGCACGGTGCCATTATATATCACCAAATTAGGCCAGCCGCTGGGACAAATGTATGGTTATATATGGGACGGCGTTTACCAGTATGAAGATTTCGACCAGCTGGCCAACGGCACATACGTATTGAAAGACCATATTCCCACCAATGGCAATACCCGCGCCAGCATACGACCCGGTGATGTAAAATACAGGGATCTGAACGGCGACCTGGTGGTAAATGATAACGACCGTACGGTCATAGGCCGTGGGTTTCCCCTGCATTTCGGCGGCTTTACCAACAATTTCAAGTATAAAAATTTCGACCTGAATATTTTCTTCCAATGGTCTTATGGCAACGATCTGGTAAACGCCAACCGCCTGAATTTTGAAATGGGCAATAAGGTATACCTGAACCAGTATGCGAGCTTTGCCAACCGCTGGACACCCGAGAACACCAATACCACCATGCCCCGCGCAGGCGGCCAGTTTGGTTATGTGTATTCTACCCGCGTGATTGAAGACGGTTCTTACTTGCGACTGAAAACGGCATCGCTGGGCTATACACTGCCTGCCACGGCTGCCGGCAAATTAAAATTAAAAACATGCCGCTTCTACATCTCGGCGCAAAACCTGATTACCTGGACAAACTACACCGGCTCCGACCCCGAGGTAGCCATCGGCTATTCAGCGCTTACACCGGGATTTGATTACTCGGCTTATCCGCGTGCCAGGACCATCATATTCGGTTTAAACCTTTCCCTCTGATTGTTGAACTTAAAAATCGTATTGAACAATATGAAAAAGATTATTTTCATACTGGTTTTACCGGCGCTTTTGCCGGTGGTATCCGGTTGCAAAAAGTTCCTTACCAGGGAGCCTATCAGCTTTGTATCGCCTGCCAACTATTATAATAACGAAGAAGAAGTGTCCAAGGCACTCGCCGGCGTATACGATATCGTTTCCGCCGAAACCCAATGGGGTTGCCGCATACCTGTCCGGCACAATGCCAGCACCGATGAATCGTTCTTTTCCTATACATCCTTTCCTACAGGGCCATTTCGCTATAACTACGATGTAGCCGATGCCCATGTAACTGAGCTTTGGAAAGCTTTATATGCCGGTATTGAACGCGCCAATACGCTGCTGGCCAATTTAAACAAGGCCGCTATGGACGATAGCAAAAAACAGGTGGTAAGAGGCCAGGCCCTGTTCCTGCGTGCCTTCTTTTATTTTACGCTGGTACAGTATTGGGGCGATGTGCCACTGAAACTGGAACCCTCTTCTTCAGTGAATAATGTAGACATTGCCCGCTCGCCTGCCAAAGAGGTGTTTGAACAAATTGTTGCCGATATGAAGGAGGCAGAAACCCTGGTACAATCTGCCACGGAAGTAGGCATAAGCGGCATCGTTTCCAAATCGGCTGTACGAGGTATTCTGGCCCGCGTATACCTTACCATGGCTGGTTTTCCTTTAAAAGATGCATCGAAATTCAAAGAGGCCAGGGATTGGGCGCTGAAGGTAAAAGAATCGGGTGAGCATGTATTGAACCCCGACTACAAGCAGATCTTCATCAATCACAGCGCCGATATAGAAGATTATAAAGAATGTATCTGGGAAGCGGAATGTTATGGCACCAATAACGATGCCTACCGCGAAGGCGGCCGTATTGGCAATGAGAACGGCGTGAACTGCCGGTCTACCGATTTTGCACAAATAGGTTATGCATATGGTTTTAACAGCACCACCCGCAAACTGTATTTCCTGTACGGTCCGGATGATGTACGCCGCGACTGGGCCATCTCTACCTATAGCATGAATGCAGCCGGTGTAAAAACTACCCTGGCCGCCACCAATATTTATGGCCGCAATTGTGCCAAATGGCGCCGTGAATATGAAGTATTATCGCCCAAAAACAAAAACTATACACCTGCCAATTTTCCCATGTTGCGCTATGCAGATGTATTGCTGATGCTGGCCGAATCTGAAAATGAAGTAAACGGACCTACGCCACTGGCACATGAAGCACTGAACCTGGTACGCAACCGCGCCGGTTTATCAGATACTGCTATTGCAGGGAAAGATGATTTCAGGTTGGAAATACGCAATGAAAGAGCCCGTGAGTTGTGCTTTGAAGGTTTGCGCAAACCCGACCTTATTCGCTGGGGCATATTCTTACAGGCCATGAAAGAAACTGCCGAAGAATTCAGGGCTTATGCCACTTCAAGCCAGATGTATGCCGCCGTGAACGCCGAGAATGTGAGCGAGCGCCATTTATTGTATCCCATTCCACTGAGCGAAACATCATTGAATAAAAAGATTGTTCAAAACCCTGGATGGTAATCTCATAGAATCAAATATTTCAACGCATGAAAAAATTACTCATTATAACAAGCGCGGTTATTTTGTTTGCCTGTAATAAAAAAGAAGTAGACCCTACCGGATTTTCAGTAAGCGCCGATAAGCTGCGCATCCAGGCAAACGATACCGTGAATTTTTCTTTTACAGGCAATGCCTGGTACATCACCTTTTTCTCGGGCGAACCCGGTAAAAGGTTCGAATACCGCGATCGCATTACTGCCGATGGCACACCCGAGTTGAGTTTTACTTCGTACCGGCAAAACGGGTCGCAGGAAAATACGCTCAGGGTACTGGTATCAACCGATTTTTCGGGCGAATACGATTCGACCAGTATATATAATGCTTCCTGGACAGATATCACTGCCGATGTGGTGCTGAGCACCGGTGCAGATAATACCGCTTCTGGTAAGATTGATCTGTCGCAGTTTGTGAAAAACGATCATCCGGCCTATATCGCTTTTCAATACCTGGGTTATAATGATGATTCTGACCAACGTACATGGACCATCAAAAATATTGCGCTGAACAATGTACTGCCCGATAACAGTTCGTACCCGTTATTGGCTATTGCTGAATCGACCGCCGGTTTTCAACAGGTGAACATGAAATCTAGTGTAAAATGGACCATTTCCACCAGCCAGTTGCAGGTGAAGGGCGGCGGCGCCAATAGTCCCGAGGCTGAGGCCTGGGTGATTTCCAAAGCCCTTGTGCTGAATAAGGTAACACCCGATGTGGGCGTTCCATTGAAGAATATGACCACGCGTATGTCGGAGTACAGTTATATATATACAACCCCCGGCACGTACAAGGCTACTTTCCTGGCGTCGAATACCAGCCGCTACGATAAAACCGAAGATGTGCAGGAATTGACGATTGAGGTAGAATAGCAGTTTTTGTTAAAGGAGAAAAGCCACGTTCGAAATGAACGTGGCTTTTTTGTGATGCTGTGCAGGATTATTCCCAATCAATCGCCTGCTTATTCTTATACTTCTCTACAAATTCACTGGGCGTAACCTTGAACTGATGCACAAAACATCTTGAAAAATAAGAAGGCGAACCAAAACCCGTCATATAACCCACTTCCGATATGCTGTGCCCGCCGTGCAACAACAGTTTCGCGGCCTGCTTCAACCGAATAACGCGGATAAACTCGTTGGGCACATACCCCGACATGGCCTTTAGCTTTTTTCCCAGGCTGGAACGGCTCATAGACATTTCCCGGCTCAGTTCCTCCACCGACAGCTGCGGATCGGTAATACGGCTTTGAATCACGGCTACCAGCTTTTCAATAAAGGCTGCATCATGTGCATTGGTAGTGAGGGCATTTACATCGGTAAAAGGCTGTTGTGCAAACCTGTTGCTTAATCTTTCTCTTGTAAGCAACAGGTTTTTGATCACCACCGTAACATGTTTCCATTTAAAAGGTTTGGTGATATAGGCATCGGCGCCGTTCTCTATGCCGGCTATCTCCGATTCAGAATTGCTTTTGGCAGTAAGTAATACCAATGGGATATGACTGTAGTTGATATTGTTTTTTACCTGGCGGCAAAATTCAATACCTTCCATGCCGGGCATCATTACATCGGAGATGATCAGTTGCACGCTGTGTTTTTCCAGCATTTGTAAGGCTTCCATGCCGTTGGATGCGCAGATATTACTGTAGCTTTCGCGGTGAAGGCTTTTTGAAATAAAATCCAGCATGGAAGGATCGTCTTCCACTACCAGTATAACCGGTTCATCTTTGAGCGTAACCGGCTCAGACATCACCTCAATTGATTCAAAGGGTATAAACAAAGTAAAGTTGGTTTCCACACCTTCCCTGCTTTCCACCTCCAGTCTGCCACCATGCTTCTCTGCCAGCGATTTTGCCAGGGCCAGACCAATGCCGGTGCCCCCCATATTGCTGTGCGTGGCATCGTTATTCACTTTGTAAAAAGCTTTGAATACATGCTGCAACTGACTGGCAGGAATACCAATACCATCGTCTATCACACTCACCGAGAAATAACTTTTATTGTCGTCGCCTTTTATGATTTCATTGATGGTAATTGCTACCTTGCTACGTGCAAACTTGAAGGCATTGATGAGCAGGTTGGTGAGTATTTTGGTGATGGCTTCGGGATCGGCTTGTACGGTTAGTTTGTTAATAGAAGTAGACATGGCAAAGCGGATGCCTTTTTTTGACGACATAGCCGAGAAACGGGAATACAAAGAATGAATAAAAGCTATGAGCTCCATTTCCTCGGTACGAATGGTATACACATCGCTTTCAATACGCCGGAAGTCGAGCAATTGATTCACCAGGTTCAGCAGGCGGTCGGCATTTTCGTCCATCCTGTTCAGTTGCTCCTTCACTTCAGGTGTCCAATCCTCTTCGTTCTTCAATGTTTCCAGGGGCGCCATAATCAGCGATAAGGGCGTTCTGATCTCATGCGCCATGGTTGTGAAAAATTCTATCTTTTGATTATAGAACTCCCGCTCTCTTTGTGCTTCCATTCGTTCCAACTGTGCCTGCTGCTTTTTACGGGTACGTTTGGCAGCCTGCCGTCTGTACAATACTACGCCGCCGGCCAGCAACAATGCATACACACAATAGGCCGCCACGGTGCGATAGAAAGGCGGTTTCACCACCAGGGTCATGGCAGCAGTATCGCTGTTCCAGTTTCCATAAATATCTGTACTCTTTACTTTAAAAATGTAGGTACCCGGTGGCAGGTTGGTATAGGTAGCTTTTCGCTGATTGCCTACATAGTTCCAGTCTTTATCAAAACCCTCCATCAAATAAGCATACTGAATTTTGTTAGGGGCCAGGTAACTCAGGGCGGCATATTCAAAACTCAATACCGACTGGTGATGCGATAACACCATTTTATCAACAAAGCCAATTTCTTTTTGAAAAGGGCTTCCTTCCTTATTGATATCCACCACCTCGTTAAACAATCTGAAATTGGTAATAGCGGGTTGCACCCTGATCGGTTCATCGTGCAAACTATCTGGATGAAATACATTGAACCCGTTTACACCGCCAAAATACAACCTGCCATCCGATGCTTTTAAAGCGGCATTATAATTGAACTGGTTACTTTGTAAATTATCCAGGTTGGTGAATACACGGGTGCTTTTGGTTTCCAGCGAAAACCGGATGATGCCATCATTAGTGGAAAGCCATAAATGATTGGCATCGTCCTGCAGAATGCCATATACATTACCGCTTACGCCTGCCGTTTCATCATATACCCTGAAGGTTTTTTCGCGTTTGTCAAAACAGTTCAGTCCGCCCCCATCGGTACCCAGCCAAAGATGACCGGCGCCATCGTCGTGAATGGAAATGATCTTATTCGAGCTGAGCGACTGAGGCCGCCCGTCGGCGGTATAATGCACCCAACGGCCGGTTGTTTTGTGTTTACCTATCAGGCCTTTATCGTAAGTAATGAACCAGATGGTATTGTTATCGTCTTCCAAAATATTGTAATAAATATTATGGCTCAGGCCGGGTACCTTCACGCGGTGGAATGCATCAATAGCGGGATCGTATGTATTCAATCCATCTGTAGTACCCACCCAAATAACACCTTCCCTATCCTTATACAACGTATAAATATTGTTGCTGCTGATAGATGTGGTGTCGCGTGGATTGTGCTGGTAGGTTTTCACTTTTCCTGTTGCCGGGTCGTATACGTTCAACCCGGCGCTGAAAGTGCCTATCCACAGGCGCTGCCGGTTGTCTTTTAATAAAGAATGAATATTGTGGTAAGAAAGTGATTGCTGCCCCGGGGCAAAGGGATAGCTCATACATTTCCTGGTATGGGCATCGAAATAATTCAGGCCGGCATTTTCGGTGCCTATCCAAAAATAACCGGGCTTGTCTTCCAAAAAACAACTCACGGCATTGCCCGACAAAGAACCGGCCTCGCCTTTTGTATAATAAAGCTCAAAATTGTTGCGGCGTTCAGCAAAATAATTCAGTCCGCCGAAATAAGTGCCCACCCATATACCGCCTTCCTTATCAGGGAAAATAGAATACACGGCATTATCGCTGATACTGTGCGGATCATTGGCTTTGTTGGTATAGGCAGTAAATTGTTGTGTTGTAAGGTCCAGTATATTCAAACCCTTTTCGGTTCCTATATATAATTTTTGAGGGGATGGCTGGTAGATGCTGCGAACAATATTGTCGTTGATGGAACCGGGGCCGCCTTTTAAATAAGTAGTGAAGCTGTCGCTGTCTTTTCTCAATACATGCAATCCACCCAGCGAACCGGCCCACATATTACCGGCAAGATCACGGTAAACGGTAAATATCTTGTTGCTGTTGATATCACCCTTGTTCAACGAGTATTGCCTTAATTTCATGGACCCCGGATCAAGCACTACAATGCCCCTGCCAAAACTGCCCATCCAGATGCGCCCTTCTGCATCTTCTTCCAGGTTTCTGATATGAATGACGTTGGTAAAGTGAATGGTTTTGTGCGTTCCGCGCCGGTAACCATACAAGCCGCTTTTATTGGTGGCCACCCACATGGTGCCTTTGCGGTCGCGAATGATATCATATACTACCTGGTCACGAATGCCGGGTACACGGGTAAAACGTTCGGTTTCCAGGTTCAGATTGTACACGCCATCTTCTGTGCCAATCCAGTAATTGGTGCTGTCGTAAGCACAAATGGCATGAATAAAATTATTTCCCAGTGAATTGGTATCGCTTTTGCGGAATTTGTAGGTTTTGAATTCGTATCCGTCAAAGCGGTTCAAACCATTCTTGGTGCCAAACCACATGTAGCCCTTTGCATCCTGCGAAATACACCAAACTGTATTGGAACATAAGCCATCCACCACCGAATACTTTCTGAAAAGTATTTGCTGCTGAGCCATTGAAAGTTTTCCCAACAACACATGCACTACCAGTGCAACTATGAACTTTACTTTCATGGTTAAAAATACAATTAATCGTCCTTATTTGGCGGCAGGCTTTACAGCGCTCATATCCGGTATTTCAGCATTCACTTCTTTTTTCCATTTTTCCAGCAATACCTTCAATTTTCTTGTTTTACCCGGCATATCGGCAGCAAGGTTTTTCTTTTCCGACGGGTCATTGTGCAGGTTGTATAATTCCAGGCGGTTATCCTGGTAAAACTGTATCAGTTTATAATTGTTCTTCCGTACAGCGGTGGCCATACGGGGTTTCCACCTGCCGGTTTCTGAAGGATAATGCCAGTACAGGGCTTCGCGCTTCGGGGCTTTGTTTTTGGTGATCAGGGGCAATATGCTTACGCCATCAACCCTATTGCCCGGAACATTTTTTACACCGGCTATCTCCAGGAAGGTAGGATAAAAGTCGATACCCGATACCGGCACATGGGTTACGGTATTGGGTTGTATATGACCGGGCCAGCGCATCAACAGGCATTCACGAATACCGCCTTCATACAACCAGCCCTTGCCAGCCCGCAGGTGACCATTGGTACCCACTTTGCCGGGAGCGCCATTATCAGAGAAAAAGATCAGCAATGTATTTTCCGCCAGACCTGTTGCATCAAGCGCCTGCATGATGGCGCCCACACCGGCATCGATGCGTTCTATCATGGCGGCCAGATAAGGATTGTCGCCCTGTTCCGACTCATGCCGCACGTTGTGCGCACCGTAATAATGTTCCGCCGCACCGGCGCCATACCAGCTATCAAATTTCTTTTTATACTTGTTCACCAGTTCTTCGGGCGCATCCAGTTTGGTATGCACGGCATAAAAAGGCAGGTACAGGAAGAATGGTTTTTCTTTATTGCGCTCAATAAACCGAACCGCTTCGGTACATTGCCTGTCGGTAAGGTATTCATTATCGGTGCCGGTAGTATAAGTGCTTATCTTATCATACGGAAAAAAATAATCGCCATCGGCAATGTATTTGGTTTCGGAACCAATTACCTCATTAAAGCCATGCGCCTGCGGACTGCCCTTGCCCGATTGGTAATCGGTATCCAGGTGCCATTTGCCCAATATAGCTGAGTGGTATCCTGCTTTAGCCAGGGCCTCGTTAATAGTAATGTATTTGGAAGGATTCAGCCAGCGATTGGTTTTGGCCGGCAAAAAATCGGTAATGCGTGTTCGCGCAGGATACTGGCCTGTAATAAAGCCGGCCCTGGCGGGCGAACAGATTGGCGCTGCCGAATAGGCCTGCATGAATTGCATGCCTTGTTTGGCCAGTTTATCCAGGTTGGGTGTTTCGTTAAATTGATTTCCGTAACAGCCCAGCTCGCCCCAACCCAGGTCGTCGGCAAGAATAAAGATGATATTGGGCGGCCGCCTGATTTCCTGCGCCAGTACGGTATTCGCCAATAACAGTAAACAGAGTATTCGAACCATTATCCTTGCTTTTGTTTTTTATAAATGATATCCATGGCTGCGCCTTTATCGCCCTGTTGCTGCATCCATGCTTCCAGTTTGCTTTTGTATTTTTTCACCAGCTTTCGATAAGCGGGATCATCGGCCAGGTTATTCAGTTCATAAGGGTCATTTTGCAGGTCGTAGAATTCAATAGCCGGCCGGTGTACAATACGGTCGGTAAGCTTTTTGGCTTCGGCGGAATGTTGTGCGGCCTGCAGCCAGCCGTTCCAGTAATTGTCTTTTTTAGCCGGGTTCATCATGAACCTGATATGGTATTTTCTTTCCGGTGTCAGGTTCAACAACAATTTATATTTCGTATCCCTGATGGCCCGTATGGGGTATGGCGGCCCTTCGGGAATATTGTTGTGAATGCCGAATGCATAATGGCGGTGGGTGCTGCGTTTTCCGGTTAATAAGGGCAGAAAACTTTTTCCATCCAGTCCCTTGATGGCTTTGCCGCCGGCGATATCTATTAATGTAGGTGTGATGTCTTCATATTGTATAATGGCTTCGGTTTCGGTATTGGGCTTCACCTTTCCGGGCCAGCGAACGATCATGGAGCTTTGCTGACCATTGTCGTACAGGGTCCATTTACCGCCGGGGAATTGCGGTCCCTGTTCACCCAGGAAGATCACGATGGTGTTTTCATCCTGCCCGGTTTCCTTCAGCAATTGCATGATATCACCCACCTGGTTATCGAGGCGCCGCACTTCGGCCAGGTATTTGGTAAACAGTTCCCTTACTTCCTTTGTATCTACCCAATGTGGCGGCAGCACCAGTTTTTCAGCATCAAATTCCGAGGGGTCGCCCACGGTCCAGGGCGCATGTGGGTTAATGCTCATTACAAAAAGGCAATAGGGTTTGCCCGATTGTTGAGTGATGAATTCCTTTATTTCGTTCAATTGGTATTCATCGGTAGGCGCCACACAATTGGGTTCAAAACCTTTTAGAATTTTGAACGGAAACACCGACTCCGGTTTGGTGCTGTGGTTCTTGCCGGTCAGCGCTACGGTATAACCCAAATTACTGAGATAATGCGCCACACTGCGCATGCTATCGTTGTACACCTGTTTGTGATTTTGAAAAGAACCGTTGCGCATAGGATACAGCCCGGTAAACAAGGAGGCGCGGGTAGGCACACACATGGCTTCGGAACAGATCACCTGGTTGAACTTCATACCTTCCCCAGCCAGTGTATCGATATGGTTGGTTATTATATTTTTACCGCCATAACAACTTAGTTGTTTTGAATCCAGGTCATCGGCCATAATGATAACGATATTGGGCTGTTGCGCCCCGCTACTGATGGCGCCCAGCAGACAAATACCTATGAATAATACATGGTAAACGGTTCTTGAATATTTCATCTTATTGACCTTTTAATATACCGGGAATCAATACCCCATCGGGCGCCTTGAAACGAAGTTGCAGCAAATGGGCAATCAGCGGGGCTATATCTTTTACGCCCATATCTTTTATTTCATATTTGTTGATGCGCCTCCCCACGGCAATAAAGCCGGTGGCTATATTATGTGTATTGGGAAAATAACCGTGTGAGCCGCCGGGCTTTTGGGGTTTCACCAATTCACCCTGGGCATCGTTATTGGCCACATAGCCGGGCAACATATCCAGGGCCAGGGCAACTTCGGGGTTGGCGCCGCATTGGTCCAGTTCATCGCGGTCGATGATCCTGAAAACTTTTTCGGGTAGTGCGGTTAACAACGATCTCACCTGATCAACGATTCCCTTGTCGTTGTTTTTTACATAAAGAAAAGTGGAGCCGCCGGCACTGTGAAAACTGGCCTTTTCCAGCAAACCATGCTGCGCCAGCAATACATTGGGAGAAAAGGATTGGTGGCTGTCATAAAAACCGTGATCGCCGGTAATGATCACCGTGGTATTTTCCTGTATACCCGCTTCTTTGATGGCATTGAATACCATGCCCACCATACTATCTACCAATGCCACGGCACGTTTTACCTTGGGATGATCCCTTCCATAGTCGTGCTGCAAATGGTCAACAGTTATAAAATGTAAGGCCATTAAGTGGGGTTGGTATTTTTTGATGATATGGGCGCCCATTTTCCCAATGGTTATATCGAATGTATTGTTGGCATCCAGATCGGCCATGGTGAACGGCCCCATTTCATCCAGCAAACCGGCGGGTGACACAAATGGTCGCGTCATTTCCAGCTGGGTACCCGTTTCGCCCTCATGGGCACGTCTTACGGGGAAATTGTAATCAATGGGTGCGCCCACTGTTACAGGCCACATCACCGCACCGGATTGCAAACCGGCTTCACGCACGGCATCCCAAAGGGTGGGCACCTTTATATAGCTTTCTTCCCAATACCATTGCCGCTTTTTGGCGCCAATGGGTGCATTGTAATAAATGCCATGGCGCGCGGGATAAGCGCCGGTAACAAGGGTGGTATGCGATGGATAGGTAACGGAAGGAAATACACTGCGTACTTCCCTGGCATAGGCGCCTTCGCTTTTTAGTTTTTGCAGGTTGGGCGCCGGCCACGATTGATCTAAATAAAAATCAGGACGAAATCCATCGATGCTGATGAGCACCACATGGTTCCCCTGCTGGCTAAACGCCTGCAGGTGTAAGGCAAGGCCAACAATGACCGTTATTAAGTTATTCTTTTTCATAATGGGCTTCAATATCCGTCATTCTGTTCAATATGGCTCACATCTATTTCACTTTGTGGTATAGGATACAATACGTGATAATCTTTGGCATCTTTTCCCCTGGCCCGGGCATTGCTGATGAACAGGTTGTGACGAAGCAAATCCTGCCGGCGGAAACCTTCGGTAAAAAATTCCCAAAGCCTTTCATCCAGTATGGCATTGCGCAAACTTTCTTTTGAAAAAGAGCCGGTGGTATACAGGCTCACGCCTGCCCTTTCGCGCACTTTATTAATGAGTTGAATACTTTCATCGTTAGGGCCATTCAATTCATTCAATGCTTCGGCTTTGGCAAGCAATATATCGGCATATCGTAATTCGGGTATATCGTTGCCGGCATCGGCATTCAGCGAATTGGGATCGGGATAATATTTAAAACTCCTCGACTCGTTATTGCCCAATAGCACCACATGGGCGCCGGTCGTGGAGGTGTAGGAGGTGAGAATACATTCCCTGCGTTTATCGTTGGCCTCAAAGGAATTTACGAAATCGTCATATAACCGGTAGTTGGAAGCAAAGCTGGCCTGGTTACTCAGCCGCGGATAATTGGCCGGAAACGATACGGCCATCCATTGATTGCCCTGCCCGGCCAGGTTATTGGCCGGACTTACAAAAATGAACTCGCTGTTGATCTCGTTCTCTACTTTAAACATGCCTACATAATCGGGATACAACTCGTATAGATCCAATGCAATTACTTTATCGGCGGCCTCCACGCATTTTTGCCATTGCCTGGTATTCAGGTAATATTTGGTAAGAAAACCCAATGCGGCGCCTTTGGTGGCGCGGCCATATTCTGATTGTTCAACGGGCAGCTGGTTAGCCGATTCTGTAAACTCTTTTTCCAGGAAGGCTCTCATTTCATCGGCAGTTGCCCGTTTAACAGGCTCCTGGTTGTTTACTGATGAAATTACCAGGGGTACTGGTCCAAACCAATCATAGAGCATATAATAGATATAAGCCCGCAAAAACCGTGCTTCACCTGTGTACACTGTGCGGGTGGCTTCGCTCATATTGGCCTTATCGATATTATCCAGCAACATATTGGCATCTCTCACGGCACGGTAGCATTTGTTCCATATCTGCTCGCGAAACCAGGCATTGGTAGGCTCGAAGGTGAAATTATATATCTGGGCAGCATTGCCCGCCACGCCGCCACCGCCCTGGTACATGATATCGGTAGGCAATTCGCCCAGGTTCACTTTTACGTTCATGGGAAATGCCACAAACTGGGCATTGCTGTAGGCAGAAACACTCAGCGCCTTAATGCCGGCTTCGGTGCGCAAAAAATCTTCGGTAGATAGCTGCGAAAAATTATCTTCTTCCAGCGCCTTGTTACAGGCCATACCAAACAGCAGGAAGAATGCTATGTATAGGTAGTTTGTCTTTTTCATGGTATCATCAATTTTTAGAAACCAATATTTGCACCAGTCATAAATGTTCTGGCTACGGGGTAGGCGTTAAAATCGGCCCGCACATTGCCATCGCCATTGACGTTTACCTCGGGATCGAAACCGGAATAGTTGGTGAAGGTGGCCAGGTTCTGACCAGATACATACACCCGCAACGATTGCAACACTTTCGAACTGTTCAGCGGCACCTGGTATGCCAGCGTTACGTTTCTCAGGCGAAGAAAAGAAGCATTCTCGATGGTGAGTGAATTGATGCGTTGTGCAGAATAATCGTTATACCCAACCAGTGACGGCCATTTGGTACTGGGATTGGTTTCGGTCCAGCGGTTGCGCACGGGAATGGCCAGGGAATTTCTTGCGGGATCCAGCGGGAACAGAGTTTCCAGCAAATTCATGTTCAGTATGTCTACACCACTTACGCCCTGCAGGAATACATCCAGTGAAAAATTCTTATAATTTAAACTGTTGTTGATGCCATAGGTAAATTCAGGCAATGGATTGCCAATCACATCGCGGTCTTTGGCATCGATTTTTTTATCGCCATTCACATCTTTAAACCGCAGGTAACCGGGTTTGGCGGAAGGTTGTGCCGAATTGGCAATGTCGTCATGGGCTTGAAAAACACCGGTCACCTGGTATCCATAATAAGCCGCCAGCGGCGAACCGGGTTTGATGATGGCAATCTCGGTGGTAAAGGGCAGCGAACCCGTGAGTATCTGCTCCAGCGGACCGATATCTTTTACTGTATTTCTGAGGGTGGCAAAATTCACCGTGGTGGTCCAGTTAAAGCGGCCGGTAACATTGCGCGATTCAGCTAAAAACTCCCAGCCTGTATTTTGAATACTGCCAATGTTGGTAAGCTGTGTGGTAAAACCCGTGGTAGCGCTCACCGGTAAATTCAGCAGCATGTCTTTGGTGTTCTTCCTGAAATAATCAATAGAGAAGGTAAGGCGGTTGTCCCACAGTCCGGCATCGATACCTACATTTAATTGCGCCGTAGATTCCCATTTCAAATTGGGATTGGCAATACGTGTAGGCGCCTGTCCTATGATGGTAACGCCGCCCAGGTTGGCGCCACCTGAATTGTCGAAGGTAGATACCGAATTCAGGTTACCGATATCCTGGTTACCCGTAAGACCATAACCTGCCCGCAGTTTCAGGTTGCTCAGCACAGCAATGTTTTGCATGAACGGTTCCGATGCAATTTGCCAGGCACCCGAGAAGGAGGGGAAGTAGCCGTATTTGTTATTGCGGCCAAAACGTGATGATCCATCGGCTCGCAGTGTAGCGGTAAACAGGTATTTGCCTTTATAATCGTAGTTGATACGGCCAATAAATGATTGCAGCTTATTGGTATTTTTTCCGCTTCCTACGGTAGCCAGCGATGTACTTCCTGAACCCAGGCTATTGGTGCCGGTTAAATCGCTTGGGAAACCTACATTACCTGCGTTAAAACTGGTATTCAGAAAATACTGATAGGTATAACCGCCCAGAACATTCACACTATGATCGCCGAATTCCTGATTATAATTCAGTGTGGCTTCTACCAGGTAATTGGAGCGGTTGCCATTGAATACCGTGGCAATGCCATTGTTGGCAAAACCGGCCTTGGTAGCCGTGGAATTATATACATCGCGGCGCGAGTTGGTACCGTCGTAACCGAGGTTCAGCCGCGCTTTTAATCCTTTGAGAATAATGTATTCGCCAAAAAAGCTACCAAAGGTGCGGGTGGAACTTTGTTTGGCATCTACCCCATGGGCCACGGCCAAAGGGTTTTCCATATCTATATCATAATAACGGGCAAAATTACCGGCCGAATCGTAGGGAGATACAGTTGGGAAAAACTGGATGGAGGAATTGATGATGCCCGCACCGGCATTAAAGGCGGTACCACCAAATGCCACCAGGTCGTCGTTTATTAAAGACGTATTCAGGTTAAGACCAAAACGGAATTTATCGCTGGCTTTCTGTTCCAGGTTTACCCGGGCAATGTATCTTTTGATTCCTGAACTGATGAGCAAGCCATCCTGGTCGAACATATTCAGGGATACATAGTATTTTGTTTTCTCGTTCCCGCCACTAAAAGAAAGATTGTGGCTGTGCATGGGCGCCGATTCCCGAAAGATGAGGTCCTGCCAGTTGGTGCCTGCACCAATTCTCCTGATATCTTCTTCGGTGAATACCGGCGATCCGCCCCGCGCTACCGACAATTCGTTTTGCGCTTGTATATATTCCGAGGTGGTTAATACAGGAACTTTTTTTGCTACTTGCTGCTGCGCTAAATAGGTATCGTAGTTAATGCTTACTTTTCCCGCCTTCCCTTTTTTAGTGGTGATGAGTACAACACCATTCGCGCCACGAGAACCATAGATAGCCGCAGCCGATGCATCTTTCAATACTTCTACCGATTCAATATCGTTTGGATTGAGTGCGTTCAAAGGGTTGCGTGCCTGGCTGCCACCTGGAAAGCCGCGGCCTGCGCCCCCATCAATGGGCGCACTGTTATCGATAGGCAACCCATCAATTACATACAGTGGATCGTTACCTGCATTTACCGAGCTGGCACCCCGAATACGCACCGAAAGCCCGCCGCCCGGTTCTGAACTGGTTTGCGTGATATTTACACCTGGTGCACGGCCTGCAATCAACTGGCTTACAGATATATTGGCGCCTTTATTAAAATCTTCGGGCGATAAAGAGCTCACCGAACCCGTAAGATCTCTTTTCTTTACCGAACCATAACCAATCACCACCACCTGGTCCATGGCATCGGCAGCAGCGCTGAGTTGCACGCTCAAAGTAGTTGTGCCCTGATCAATGCTGATCTCTTTCGGGGCATAACCCACACCTGAAAAAACCAGCACTCCACCCACGGTGGCCTTTACAGTAAAATGACCTTTTGCATCGGTGGAGGTGCCACCAGCACCATTTTTTTCTTTTACACTGATGGCTTGTAAAGGCACCGCTTTATCATCGGTGACCGTACCGCTCACCGTGATCTTTTGTTGTGTAAAACCCGGAAGACTCATTAACAGAGCACAGCATATCATGATGAATGCCGCCACAAATTTGTGATAACTTTCCATAAGCAAACGACGTTTAAGATGTACCGATAGTTTACCGGCTGTTTTTTATCACCACCTCATTATACCATTGTTGAAGTTGTGCAGCCATGATTTTCGTACGGGCCGGTTCTTTTGTTACCAGGTTGCTGGTTTCAAGGGGGTCGTATTGCAGGTTAAAGAGTTGGCGATTGGCGCCATCGGGGTCCATCAGGAATTTCCAGCTACCCGAACGCATGGCCAATAAGGGAGCAATGTATTCTGCCTTGCCAGGTTTGGGCTGGTTGTTATAATACCAGAAAAGATCGTGTGGCTGGTTGTCTTTTTTACCCAGCCAAACAGCGCTTTCATCGATGCCATCCGCTTGATAGGCTGCCGGCATGTTTACACCAGTCAGCGATGAAAGGGTGGGCACAAAATCCACCACGCTCATCACGGCTTTATCGTTGGTTTTGCCTGCGGGTATATGCCCGGGCCATACGGCAATAAAAGGCACTCGTATACCGCCTTCATACAGGCTCCATTTGCGGCCACGCAAATTGCCCTGGCTGCAGGGAGGGGTTCCCCCGTTTTTATAATAGTAAGGCCAGTCGGTTGGGCCATTATCGCTGGTAAAAAGGATGATGGTATTTTTCAGCAGGTCTTCTTTCTTCATAAATGCCAGCAGTCGGCCAATCTCGTTATCGAGATTTTTTAAAGTAGCCAGGAATTTTTGCTGGTGGGGATCATCACTCACAGCGGCAAATGCTTTTTCAGTTCCTTCAGCCGGATTGTAGGGATCGTGCACATCGTTGGGGAAGAAATTGATGAAGAAAGGTTCGCCCTTTCGTGAATCAATAAACGACATAATACTGTCTACATACATGGCCGTTTGCTCATGTTGTGCCGCCTTCACAATATTACCACGGCCCAATTCGGCGCTTTGTTTGTTCAGGTTATCGGCAAATGTGAGCGTGCGGTCGCCCAATCCTTCAAAACTGGTAAACGATTTATCAAATCCATATTCAGTGGGCAGGGGTGCATCGCCCACATCGCGCCCGCCACCCAAATGCCATTTACCAAAATGCCCTGTGGCATAACCGGCTGCCTGCAATGTTTTGGCAAGGGTGAACACAGTGGCGGGAAGATAATCCGGCATTTGATTCTCCCTGTTTTTTGCACGACCGGCCAGGTAGGTGGAAAAACCGTGACGCGCAGGGTATTGACCTGTGAGCATAGCTACCCTGGAGGGAGAACATACCGGGCTGTTTGCATAAAACTGGGTAAAGCGCGTACCCTGTTTGGCCAGCGCATCAATATGGGTGGTTTGTACCTGGGTATTGCCATAACAACTCAGGTCGCCATACCCCAGGTCGTCCACAAAAATGATCAGCACATTGGGTTTACCGGAATTTTGCGACCGGGCAATGATACCGCCCAATACAAGAAAAACAAACAGCAGGTATTTCTTCATATAGCGTTTTATTATTTGTCCAACCTGTACAGGCAAAAATCAAATTGTGTTGCCTGTGTGGCCTGGGTGCATTCCAGCGCCAGCCGGTTTTTACCTTTTTTTAAAAGCTTTATTTTATTGGTGATATTTACGTCGTCGTAATGGCGTTTTGTCTTGATCTTGTCTTCCTGCCAAATCAATTCGCCGTTCAGGTAAATTTTAGCATCACCAAAACCGTATAATTTTAAACCCAGTCCTTCGGGCATAACATCAATTTCAAATTCCTGGTAAGCGTATACCGATTCCCCTTTTTTGAGTTCAACGGGCGTACGGGTAATGGTAAACCCTTCGGGCGATAGCTGCCAGCCCGATGGCAAATTACCCAGCTGATAATAAAAATGGTTGGCATCGGTTTCTGCGGCTTTATTAATGAAGCTGATCTTCCCTATTGGTTTTTCGTACAGGGGTGCATGTAACCTGCGCAGCAGTTCCACGGGTATTTTTATCACCTTTCGGTCGTATGTCATTAAGCCATTCACTTCGCCTTCCACATCGGTGGTTTGTGTATACACGGCCGCTGATAATCCACGCGGTACCATCAATTGCAGATTGTACATCAGTTCGCTGTATTCTGCCATCAAGGTGTCTTTGCCCATATAGGTTTTATAACCCCAGTTGCGTGTGTTGGGATTCCAGATATGATCTTTTACTACCAGGCCCAGTCCGCCAAATTCACCCAGTACAATGGCCCTGCCCTTGTTGGCTATAGGCGGCTCCATACCCGGACCGGGATATTGGTGCGCATCGTTTACATCTCCCACACCGCGATCGGTCCAGCCGCTGGGCGCATCCACCAGCCTGGTGGGATCATAGTCTTTGGTTAATTGCGCAATGCGTTTGGTATCGTATTGTCCCCAACCTTCGTTCAGCGGCACCCACATCACAATACTGGGAAAGAAACGCAGGTGATCCATAATGGCCTTCCATTCCTTTTCAAACTGCGCGGCCGATTCGGCGGGCCGCACCCAATCTTCTTTGGCATCGAAAGCCACATGCGAGGGCGTTTGACTGCCGGCAAAACCAGAGGGCATATCCTGCCAAAGCAATAAACCCATGGTATCGGCATGATAATAATAGCGCGATGGTTCTACCTTGATGTGTTTGCGAATCATGTTAAAGCCCATCTCTTTTAATTTCACCATATCGTATAGCATGGCTTCGTCTGATGGCGGTGTAAGCAATCCGTCGGGCCACCAACCCTGGTCCAGCGTACCGAATTGAAAAAGGGGTTGGTTGTTCAGCATCAAACGGGTATAACCCTGTTCGTCCTTGCCCAATGCAATTTTACGCATGGCAAAATAGGTGTTGAACTGGTCCACCACTTTGTTCTTATTGCTCAGCGCCACTTCCACGTCATATAGTACCGGACTGGCAGGCGACCATAAGGAAGCGCCGGGCAGTGAAACCGTCAATTTGTTTTTGAAAGCGGCCACGGTATCTTTTACCAGCCGGCCTTCTTTTTTGATGGTGATACGCAGTTGTTCAGCGCCTGTTAATGCGGTGGCCGTGGTGGTGAAATGCACCTGTTGTTGATCGATATCCGGTACCGGCACAAATTGTTGCAAATGGGTTTTGCTCACCGGTTCCAGCCACACCGTTTGCCATATACCCGATACAGCCGTATACCAGATGCCTTTGGGGTCCAACACCTGTTTGCCGCGTGCCTGCAAATCGGTATCGGTGGGGTCCCATACACAAAGTCTGATCTCCTGTTCGCCGCTCTTTTTTAAATAAGGTGTTATGTTGAAGGAAAAGGGATCGGAACCACCTTTATGCGAGCCTGCTTTTTTACCATTGACCCAGCAGGTGGTTTCCCAGTCTACGGCATCAAAATGAAGTATGATGTCCTTACCTGACCAGTTTGCGGGCACGGTAAACTTTTTGCTGTACCATAATTCCTGTGTGGGCAGCAAGGGTTTTCCCACACCGGAGAGCGATGATTCAATGGCAAAGGGTACCAGTATTTTTCCATCGAAGCGGTGGGGTGCGGTGGCGCCTTTCGGCAGTACAGCATAATCCCACAAACCATTCAGATTCTTCCATTCGCTGCGTTGCATTTGCGGACGCGGGTATTCCTGCCAAACGCCATCGGGTGACAGGTTTTCACCCCAGGTAGTGGTGAGGCGCGGCTTGGCCGGCTTCCAGGATTGGGCCTGTAGCGGCGAAAAAACATTTGTACACAACAAACAAAAAAATACATTCCGCATAATAACATGCATTGGGCGGTTCATTCCGGGCAATCGATTCATTCAATTACAGGAGTTTATGTTTAATTAGTGACCCAAGTTAACAGGATGAGCGGGTAAAGGCTTTCAATTTTGTGGCTGTGTCTTTAAAATTTGTAGAAAGAAGAGAAGGGTGTTGAAAATTGCAAAGAAGGATGAAAAATTGGAAAGGTATTGCTGCCAGTTTGACAAAGCATTCTACCAATGGATGGAAGATAGTACCAATAATTGATAGATTAGTTGCAGGTGCCGGTAGTTTGCTAATTTACATTTGCTAATACAGTCCTTTAAACATTAGTTTCCAGATGAGCATACAATCCATCAACCCCATTAACGGGAAAATTATAAAAACCTACCAGGAAGATTCGGAGAAGGAGGTGAATGCCAAAATAGAACTGGCTCACCAAACATGGTTTTCCTGGCGCCAGACATCTTTTGCAGAAAGGAAATCGCTGTTATCAAAAACAGCCGCCCTGCTCAGGGAAAAAAAATCAGACCTGGCTGCTTTGATGGCCATGGAAATGGGCAAGCCTTTAAAAGATGGTGCGGCCGAAGTAGAGAAATGCGCCCTGGTTTGTGATTATTACGCCGCGCATGGCGAGGATTTTTTAAAAGACCAGTTGATTGCCACCGAAGCCAGCAATAGTTTTGTAAGCTTTCAGCCGATGGGGGTGGTACTGGCCATTATGCCCTGGAACTTCCCCTTCTGGCAAACCTTTCGCTTTTTGGCGCCGGGCTTAATGGCCGGTAATTGCGCCCTGCTGAAACATGCCTCCAATGTACCGGGTTGTGGCCTGATCACGGAAGAAATTTTATTGCAGGCAGGCTTTCCGAAAGGTGTGTTTCAAACACTCATGATAGGTAGTAAAGCCGTGAGCCAGGTCATTGACCATCCTCATGTAAAGGCAGTTACTTTAACCGGTAGTACCGAGGCCGGCAAAAAGGTGGCGCAGCAGGCCGGATGGCAATTGAAAAAAACCGTGCTGGAACTGGGCGGCAGCGATCCCTATATTATACTGGAAGACGCCGACCTGGAAAAAGCCGCGGAAATATGCGCACAAAGCCGTTTGATCAATAATGGACAAAGCTGTATTGCCGCCAAACGATTCATTACCGTAAAAAGCATAGAAAAGAAATTTACCGAATTGTTTATTGAACGATTAGCGGCCCGAATCACCGGCGACCCGTTTGATGCAACCACCGACCTGGGGCCCATGGCGCGAAAAGACCTGCGAGATGAATTGCACAAACAGGTACTTGACAATATCCAGGCCGGCGCCCAACTGCTTTTAGGCGGCACCCTGCCGGGCAATGCCGATGACAATGCTTTTTATACGCCTACGGTGCTCGCGAATGTGAAAAAAGGTATGCCGGCTTACTCGGAAGAAATATTTGGGCCGGTGGCTTCCATCATTTCAGCCAACAATGCAGAGGAAGCCATTGCCATAGCTAATGATACCACATTCGGATTGGGTGCAGCGGTGTTCACAGAAAATACAGCTCTGGGAGAAAAGATTGCGAGGGAAGCATTACAGGCGGGTTCCTGTTTTGTGAACGCCTTTGTAAAATCCGATCCGCGATTGCCTTTTGGCGGCATCAACCAATCGGGTTATGGGCGCGAACTGGGATTGTTCGGCATTCATGAGTTTGTAAATATTAAAACGGTGTATGTAAAATAGTGGATGCCCGGCAGTAGCCGGGCATCCCGCTTTAAATTCTTTCCAGTTTAACGGGATAGGTTTTTCCCGAATTCCATTGACACACGTAAATATTCTCATCATCATCAATACATACATCGTGTGGATGGATAAATACTTTTTCCTGCTGCTGTTGTGGCAATAACTCATCACCTTTATATACGGGCGCCGTACCCCCTGGGGTGGATATTACTTTATTGTTTTCGTCCAGGATGGTGATATAACCTGAACCAAAATTAGTATTGGCGCCCGAACGAAACACTGCCGCATATAACAGGTTGCCTTTGATCACCGGCCGGCATACAAAAGATCCCGGCAACGAGATGGTCTCTATATAATGGCCGTCCATAGTAAACCGCCTGAAACAATTGTGATTTCTCGAAGTAATAAGCAGCGAAGGTTGTTGGGCTGTTCTTTCATCCACTACAATGCCATGTACACAATCGAATTGATTGCCCTTACCACCCCAATGCCTGATGTATTCACCTTTTTCGTTGTATTGAATAACATACTGCAATCCGTATCCATCAGTAATATAAATATCACCGTTGGCGGCAATAGCCGTTTCCGTTGGTTTGAACTGCTCTGCTGAATCATATACACCGGTTTCTTTGGGATAATCAATGATCATCAGTACACGGCCTTTCAAATCTGTTTTTATCACCTGGTGGCGGTCATGATCGCAAATAAAAAGATATTCATCATGCAGGCTTAATCCATGCCCGCCGGGATATTCTGTTCCCCAGGTATCCAGCAGCCTGCCATCCTTATTATAAATAAGGATATTGTTCTTCGTTTCGTTGGTTAAAAGAAAAATACGGCCGCGGGAATCGATGACCATTTCATGGCAATCCTTCACAGGAAATCGGGTAATATCGGATTGACTCCAATCACCGATCAATTGATAACGGTGATTGAAGTGTCCGATAACAGGGTTGGATATATCACTCATACATATTTACGGTTTCCAGAAAGTGGCGCCCAGATAATATTTGCCAAAAAGATTGTAATAATATACCGTCATGATGCTTTTATCTTTCATTTGTATAGATTCAGGATAACCGATATCCCAGTTTATAAAATCGTTGCGTAATTGCACTTCGGTGCTGATGTCCCAGGTTTTTCCGTTATCGCTGCTGAAGCAGGCTCTGATGCCACCAGGCTTGAAATGCGGACCGGGTCGTACACCATAGGTTGCCATCAATCGGCCATCGGCCAACTGAATCAGGTCAACGGGATGACCAATCATATCGGTTTTATACACCGGCACCCAGGTTTTGCCATCATCATCGGAATAAGTTACCCAGATAGCATTTTCAGTGCCTTTGTTACGCAGGGCCGCCACAATACGGCCGGTTTTTGTGCGTACGATGCCCGGCTCTACAAAACCACCCAGTTCATCATCCTTGTCGCTGGCAATGGTAGATAAATAAGTCCAGGTTTTGCCTTTATCTGTTGAACGCAGCATGATGGAGCCGGTAGTTTTGGGATCTTTATTCAATCCATAACCAATAACACCCATGAGTATGGAACCGTCGGGCATTTCAATAGGCGCATCGGTAGGGCCTTCCAGGCCGGTCACCGGCATCTTGCTGATGTCTACATAGTACGGTTCAGACCAGGTGCGGCCATTATCTTTCGAGGTGATGATATAGGTGCCCAGCGCCGGCCTGGTTCTCTGCCGTTTTACTTCTTCAAAAGCCTGGGTTTCGGGATTGAAATAGTTTTTATAGGAACCATCGGGATTATACAGGTCGTTGTAAAAAATGCCCACTACAATTGTTCCATCCTTTAACTGAATGCCACAGCCTTCGCGTTCATCCACTTCTGTTTTGGCAATCCATTGTTTTTCGCCCCATGTTTTGCCACCATCTTTGGAGCGCAACATAAATACATCACCATCGGGTGCATAGTGCTCCGAGGCCTCCCTGGCCATCATGAGTATATCACCGTTTTTGAGTTTGATGATGTCTGCCGGGTGCAGGTGCCTGAACCCATTCTCGTAGGCTACCTCATGGCGCATTTTGTTTGTTCCCAGCATATTGCTGTAAAGCTGTGATGCCAGTATCTGCGTTTGAATATTGGCCATATTCACATCCTGGCGCAACGATTCCAGTTCTTCTTTCAGGGTTTGTTCCGATTCTTTCAATACATCTTTATAAGCCTTTACCATGAACCAGCCGCCGTTCCATCCTTCAAAGGGCATGATCTGTACTTTGATTTGAACCGGTTTGCCGGGTTCTACAATCGATGCAGGCACAGTCAATTCATATATACCGCTGTTACCATGCAGTTCCAGTTGCCTGTGCGAGCTGAAATAAGGATACTCCACCCGCTTCGATGTATAGGAAAGCACATAGTCGCCTTCTTTCCAGATGAAATTACGATTGGCGCCAATACGGAAAGTGAGCGCATATTGATCATTCACAAAAAGTTTTACTTCGGGTCCACGCGAATATTCGGAAGGCAGCACGGCGCTGGCGCCAATAAAGGCAAATGTAGTAGTCTTTTTGGCCGGCACATCATCGGTTTGCCAAACCAGTTTATTTTCTCCTTTCATTTGACCTGGCATCCACCAGCCGGCTGTCATATAGCCCGGTGTGGTACCCCGGAAATCTCTCGATGGTCTTATTCCATTGGCATTATAGTGAAATATTATTTTATCAAAGCCTTCTACTTTTTGCGTAGACTGGGCCTGGCCGGTATATGTAATGGACCAAAGCATCAACAGGCCGGTAAGTTTTCCAAAAACGTTCATGATCGTATGTTGTTTATTTAAATTCTATTTTCCATACAGGTAATGCGGGTACTGCCATTGCATGTTCTTTGATATTTTCATGGTATCCATTTCCTGTGTGAGCTTGTTTAATTTTTCGGGGAAGCGGAAAGGATCATCTGTATCCTGCTGCCATTGAAGCAGTTTTTTCATCAGCCGCTTTTTGATCTTTGCATATTTAGGATCGTCAGAGAGGTCGTGAAACTCATTAGGATCTTTTTCCAGGTCGTACAATTGTACCTTGTTGGGATAAAGCCATTCCTGGTACATCTTCTTTATGGAGTCAGGTGCATTTTTCAGTTCTTTATGATTGGCCGATCCGGCAATCGGTGAATTAGGACCGGCAGACATATAACGCATAGCCACCATATTTTCCTTTTTATCCAGCAGGGAGTAGATCAGTTTGTATCGTTTATCCCTTACTGCCCTTCTGGGATAATACATATCTACCTGGGTGCAATTCTTTTCTGTAAACAAGTAATCACGAAATTTTTTATTGGGCTTCTTGCATACGGGAAGAAGACTTTTGCCGGTTACGCCTTTGGGCACCGATGATATACCTGCTGCATCCAGTATAGTGGGAACAATATCAATTGAAGAAATCAGGGCATTGGATTGCACACCTTTGGGAAGCGCCTTCGGCCAGGACACCAGGAAAGGCACTTTGGTGGCGGCTTCGTAAATATCGAATTTGCCTTTGGCCATTTCATCGCCATGGTCAGAAAGAAAGATCACCAGCGTATTTTCCAGCTTGCCCGATTCTTTTAGTTGGGCCATCAGTTCACCAATACATTCATCCAGCCGCAGTATGCCGTTATAAATGGCGGTACTGTATTTCCTGATCCGTTCATTATCCATACCTATATAAGAAAAGCTGGTTACATCTTCGGGCTTCACCGGGTTTCTGGGTCTGCCTTCCACTACATCAACAAAAGGCCAGTGTGGGTCGGGGAAATTAACCATGAGGAAAAACGGTTCATCCGATTGGTTCATGAATTGGCCGGCATACCTGGCATATCGTGCCATGTCCTTTTTCTCATAGTTGGGCGATTTTAAAGGCCAGTAGTCTATCGGGAAGAAAGATTCAGGCTCTACATGTAGTTTACCCAGCATGCCTGTACGGTAACCCGCTGCTTTCATTTGCTGATAGATGGTGGTTACCTCACCCACAAAACGAAATCCATGGGTGGTAAGTCCCAGGTGTCCGGTCTGGTGCGGGTACAAGCCGGTGAGTATACTGCTCCTCGAAGGGCTGCACACGGCGGCCGTGATATAGGCATTTCTAAACAATATGCCGTTGTTGGCAATGGCATCGAGATGAGGCGTTTGAATAAATTTATTACCGTAACAGGATAAATGTGGTCCGTGATCGTCAGATGTAATCAGCAAAATATTAGGCCGCGGGTCGTTAACGGGCTCTTTTTCTGTAAATGAAAGTAAGAGGAAGGAAAACACTATCAATACGGAGGTTTTCCCCTTCATTAAGCCTTTCCTCAATGTCAGATGCATAACTGTTGTTTTAATCAATATCTTATTTGTATGTAATCCAGGCGGGTGAACCCCAGGCCATTTCTCCATTCTTTTGAATCACCCGTACATAGTAGTAGCAATTGTCGCTGTCCTGGTTGTCTGTATAAACAAAATCAAATGCAGCGCCATTGGGTGTATAGGTCTTTACAATCGCATTGTTCTTTATAATATCCACCTGCAACAAGTCTCCTGTTCCTATGATCCTGGATTTTATTTGAACGGGTGTTTTTGATTCAAACTCTTCTCCCATCAGGTGTTCACCATCTGATCCGGCATATTTGATATCTAAAATGATATTGTCGGTAGCGGCATAGGTTCTTCTTTTTCGAATGGCTTCCATCAAATTTTCCGGTGTCAGTTCTTCGGCAATGATACAGGCATAACTTACATGTGTAGACAGGTGGTCCGATGAAGCAATGAATCCCAATTTGTATCCTTTAGCCAGTGCCGGCCAGGCAAAACCCAATGGTCGGAAGGAAGGACTGTAGGGAGAAGAAGAAGCTCTACCGATGGGTTTTGTGGTATCGGGTTGGGCAAAAAGCTGATAGGGTCGCGGACTGCCCGGGTATTCATAACTGTCTCTCATACCCTGGTATATTTCCATTACAGTTTCCACTTCGGGATCATTGTCGCGCCAATCGGTACCACTGGTTCTTCCCGTAGTGTGAGGAATGCTGAAACCATTATTGCGTTTCAGGTGCCAGTGAAGGGCGCCGCTGCCTACATAACCGCCCCTGGCCTCAAAGGCACCTATAGGGAAAATATTGGCCGAGCCGCGCTTCGCAAAGAAAATATTTCGGTGACCATTGGGATACTCTACCGAACGCTCATACCCATAAAACGCTGCAAAAGAAGGTCGTGTTTGAAACAGATCGGCCACCTTTTGCGTGAGCCACCAATTGTAGGTATCCCAAATAGCATCGGTATGATTCGATACACCTACAAAATCCAGGGAAGCAGCATCCCTGGCATATCGATACGCATCCAGCAGGGAGCCATCGTTGTTTCCGTCTACCGAAATATCTGTATGGCGGTGCATATCGCCCCGGAAGATGGAATAGGTTTTCCCGTTGTTCCGGATCTTGTATTCTTTTATTTTTTTAACCTGCTCCGCTTCGTTGGGCTGAATGGGCGCATAGTTTGCTGCACCGGAAGAAGTAAAAGGCGACAGCGCCAATACTTTGTTGGCTTCTTTCTTATCAATACGGCCTACCTGCACCTGCAGTTGATTGGGCTGATAAGTTTTTGTATTGCGCAGGTCGGTGGCCCATGCAGCCCATATGGTACCATCTGCGGCCAGGGCGGTGGCCGGCATCATATCGTTTCTGCCGCTGCTTCGGGGGAAATACATGGGCGCCAACCATTGTTCACCATCGTAGCGGGTGGCCCATATTTCAAACAGGGCAAGGTCTATGGGCCCCTCCAATGGCGTATCGGGCTCACGCATCACCTGGTGGCGTACAAATAGCCAGGGTTTTCCCGCGGCGTCTATTTGAATATGCGGCAACTCCCAAAAACCGGTTGAGTCCAGCACCTGTGCAATGTTTTGGCTGGTGGTCAGGCGCTTGTTGCCGTCCAGACAAACCACGGTTACTTTTCTGGAACCGTGTAAAGGCGTGCCTTTGGTTCCCCCCAGGAAACTAAAGTCTTTGCCCCAGTTGTAGCCCGATTCATCCCAGGCCAGCCAGATCCTTTTTTTATTGTCAATAGCAATGGTTGGATGCGCTTCAAAACCAGGACTGCCGGCAATCAGTTCTTCCTGCAGCCATTGATCGTTGATGCGGCGGCGCAGGTATACATCATAATTTCCCGAGGCATAGCCATCCCAGGCAACTGCCAGGGTACCATCGGGGCCAGCTGCTATGCTGGGCCACCAGTTATTGCCCGAGGCCGATTTGCCCATGCTGAGCTGTTCTTCCGCCGACCAGTTTTGGCCGTCGAAACTTTTCACATAGATCTGGCTGAAGCTATTATCGGTACGTTGCCATACAAGCCATAAACGGCCTTTTGAATCGGCAGTAATTTTGTGATAGATATTTTTTGTAGCGCGGCTGTTGGTCAATTGCAATTTTTTCGACCATTGCCGGCCGTCGAAATACCTGGCATAAATATCCCATCTGGCATTTACCTGCATACACCATACCACCCATATATTTCCGTTCTTATCTTCGGCCAGGCCGGTATGAAAAATATCAGCATCTTTTTCCAAAACAACAGGATGCTCCCAGTTTGCGCCTGTTTTGCTTTGCACCACCAACTGGTCGTTCTTCTCATTAAATTCCTGCCATGCCACCCATAATTTTTTATTGCGTGCATAGAGTATGGAAGGAAAATCCTGCTGGCCCAACCTTTCGGGCGCCGCCCGCTGCACAGCAGGAACCAGCTCTACCTTTACATTACCATCAAGAAAATAAGCAAATTGCTTTGTAAAAATGGTACGGGGCAGAAAGCTGAATTCACCGGCTGCTGTTTTGATGTGGATGGGCTGGTCAATAGCCTGGTTTTTTAAATGAATAAGCACGCTGGGTTGCACAATGATGGGCTGCAGGGTTTTATTGCCAAAAACACTGTCCAACTGCCCGTGATCGTGCCATTCGGTAGTAGGGCCGTGCAATGGAGATTCGCGGGTGCTGCAAACCCACGACAGTGTATTGGGCAGGTAGTCATTGGAGAATTTGGAATCGCCCAGTTTAATGCTTACAATTCCTTTTTTCCAGCCCTTGGCCTCATACTGGTGATCGCGAAAACGATCTGCTTCCACTTCCAACACCTGGTTATTGCCCGGAATCACGCGGCCATTCCAGGATCGGGGTGCATCGTCCTTCAACCCAAATATTAGTCTGAAAGAAGCAACAGGCAAAGAATCGCTTTTTTCAAAAAAATTACCGGATGCCACTGCCAATCCGGATGATAACAGCAGAAAAACCAGGGCGGTCCATTTTTTTTTGTGCATGGCTTTAATCACTTTATGCATTTATCACTTCAATAATTTCCTGACCATAAACCGGCAAGGAAAGTGTTATTGCGCCTTTTTGTATTTGCTCCCCTGAGTATCTTCCCATATCTTTATCAGCAAACAGGGATTTCAACCGGTACTTGTTTTTTACCTTCACCCAGGGAATGTTCACGGCCCTTGTATCACTACCACCATTTCCTCTTATTACCACCACCACTCCGGCGCCATCCGGGTTCAGCTTTCCCCACCAGTGCCAGTCGTTTTCGGTAGGCAGGGGCACACCACTGTATTGAAAATATTTGTAAATATTATATTGGCGTTGCAACCGCTTCAACAGATCGAAACGTGTACGATAATGCTGAATATTTTCTTCGGTAAGTGAAGCAAGATCACCCGCAAATACCGTAGGCGCGCCCATCAGCCAGCTGCATACCTGCCGGTCCTGTACAGCCGTAGTAAGGCTGCCTTTTATATTCACTGCATTGGCTGCATAAAATTCAACGGAATACAGGGGCAAACCACGATGATTAAAAAAACGCCGGCGCGCTTCAAAGCAGCTTTTGATGAGTTCTTCCCGCATCTTCAAAGGATCGAAATTCCAGTCCTGGCTTACACGCTTGCTGGCCAACCCGGCGCCCCTGTAGGTATTGGGACTGGTATGAAAGGCGCAGGCATATTTCAATACGGCTATATCGGCGGGTGGACCCGGTGTTTTCCAGTAAAGTTCATGGGTAACCTGGGTCCAAATATCCGGCGCCAGCTCTCCCACCCGTTTATTTGCTTCCAGCAAACCTCTCAGTCCGCGTAATAAGGATTCTTTTTTAGTACGACTATCATGGCTATCGGCAATATCTCCCTTGCTGATATTGGTAAGGTCTTCCTTCACATAGGTCATGCCATACTTGTCGCGCATGTAAACAATATCGTTGGCAAAATAATGGCGCCAGACGCCGGCAAAACTCATCGCGTAACCGCGCTTGGTATTGGTGACAAGCGGCAGACTGCGCGCATCGGGTATAGCCGCCAGGTCTTTGGCGCTGAGATCGCGGAAACAGGATATCCATAATCCCAGCTTCATGCCTTTTGAACGAATGTATGTACAGGTACTGTCAAAATCGGGGAAAGCAGCACCGGGTTCTGACCCGCCGGGAGCAGGTGTTTTGGCCCAGCCCTCATCTAATTGAAAGGTGTCGAAGCCTATCCTGGATGCAATGTCTGCCTGCCCGCGCATATTGGCATCGGTAAGATCGACCAGGAAATTGGTATAGGAACACCAGATGGGTGCAGGCACCAATGCAGCATCCCCGCGTAAGCCAATAGCTTCTCTTAAATAATCTTTGAAGGGTGCTTCAACAGCACGATCCAATGAGGTGGAAATGCCTGATACGGTTTTGTAACTGGTACCATCGAATGCAAATTGCGATACCGGCTCGGAAATAAAATGCTCACCGGGTCCCAGTACCCACTCAAAATAGTTATCAGCATAACCCATGGCTCCACTTTTATTGATTTTGCGGAGGGCGGAGGGAATTTCGCTGGCGGCAATGATACCTGTAGAAAAATCGGTATTACTCATTGCCAGTATGCTGCCTTCGGTATCTCTTTCACTGGGTGTTAAAGAGGTGATGGTATGGAAGCCGGACGCTAATTGTATATTGTCAATAACAAATTGATCGATCTTTATCCATTGTGCACTGTTATTAATGACCTCTATCCATTTGCGAATGGCAGGGAAACCCTGGTGTATTTCGTACCAGATATGAATGGAGATATCTTTTAGTGAATTTTGTTCCAGTGCCCGCCAACATAGTTGCAACCTGGTGATACCTTTTTCCGGCAAACTAATTCTTTGGCCTACGGGTGTAAAAAATTGATGGAGGTTTTGACCATTGATGTCGGCCAATGGTTTCCATTGAACCGGTTGCTCTTTTGCCTGTGCATGCTCAGGATCGGCCCATACTGTTTTTTGATCTGCCGTAAGTTCCAGTTCTGCCGGTTTTCTATTCGGATTGGCTGCATAAAAGCTGAGCTGAAATTCGCTGGCGGTATTTGCCAGAAGTTTTTTTTCGCCAATATTGAGTGCAATTGTTTGAATGGCGTTTCCGGACAGATCGATGATACGGGTAAGAATACCTGCATTGATAGTAGCCTTGTTGTCTTTTAAAATAATTGTGCAGTTATCTTTAAACTGTGTTTCCGTTTTGCCCTTTTCCGGTATAACTGTAATCTTGTTAGCCCCAACAACAGATATGGGTAGAGAAGCGCCTATCAGTACGGTACTTTGCAAAAACTTTCTTCTTGATTGTTGTACGTTGCTCATGATTTGGCTTCCTCCTTCCAGTAAACTATTTTCTGCTTATTTCTTTTTTTCTTTACCGGGCTTCTGAAGTGCTTTTCCAGCCATGGCCATGTTCTGTTATAAAAATCATTACAACTGGTATGCGGCAGGTTGGCATAAATAACCAGTTGTTTATGGCTGCCAATATGGTCATACACCGATTGAATGGTGGGTAATGGACAGCTCATATCTTTTCCGCCCGCGCTCATTAGTACCGGTACTTTGATCCCCGATGCCAGTTGCAGGGGATCGAAATAATCCAGCGTTTGCAGGGAAGTTTCGTTGTTTGCTTTGGCCTTATCGAGAATATTTTTCACAAGAGAAGGCATGGTTGCCGCCATACGCATATGGCACAGGAAAGGCACATGCGCCACCACGGCTTTAATTCTGTTATCCAACGCTGTTACAGCCAGCGAAATACCACCACCCTGGCTGGTGCCCACCATGGCAATACGGCTGCTGTCTATATCAGCACGTGTTACCATGTAATCGATCATACGTATTACATCGGCATAAGCGCCCTGGTAATAGGCGCCTTCGGGGCTATTCAGTTTAGAACTCAGTTTATCACCATCAACTTTAAAATATTTTTTCGATACGCCCTGACCGCGGGGAAATACCTGCAGCACAGCATAACCACGCTGGCATTCGCTTAACATCAATCCAAAACTATTGCCTGAATAACCGGGTGCAGTAACAATCAGGGGCCATGGCTTTGCCGGTGCTTCACCACGCACAGGAAGGGCCAGATACCCGCATACCGTAACATTATTCAAACTGCGAACAGTAATAAAATATTTCCGGTAGGGTAATGGTTCATTCAGCTTTTCCACTTTCGCCTCCATAGGTATGGACGACAATGCTTCCCGCGTTCTTTTCCAGAATGCATCGATATTTGCCTGCTGCTGTGCGCAAACAGGATTTATCATATGACAAATCGCTATTAATACCAGACCGAAATATTTCATGATAGTTTCCTTTCAGGGTAATCCACAGTTTTCTTATTTGTACTACCGCCTTTATTCAACCGGGGCGTTTTTGGAAAGGCGTCTTATGATCAATAGTATAAATACTGAAAGAAGAAGCATGAAAGCTGCTACCTTAAACAATATGCTTAGATTGATGTGTGCATCCCGAAGTGCGCCACTGGCATAAATACCCAGTCCGCCTACAAAAGTGGCAAACAGGTTAAGTACTCCATAACCGGTAGCCCGGTAGCGTTTATCGGATAGTATACACAGGATCGGCATCAGGTTTACGTCGGCAAAAATGCGCGTGAGCCCGTACACCAGAAAACCCGCAATGGTAACATACAACACCGTGGTGCTGCTGGCAATCAATACGGCCGGTGCTGCAATGGCCAGTGCAATAGCCGGAACCAGAATGCGGTTCTTTTCATTTTTCTTACTGGCTCTATCGGCCAGGTAGCCACCCAGTATGGCGCCCACAAAAGCTACAGGATACAAATAACCGGTGGCATACACACCTGCCAGGGTTTGCGAAAGGTTAAAATGCTCCTTATAATAGGTAGGCAGCCATCCTATCGTCATCCAGCCAATCATGCCCAACATACCCCAGAAAAACAACAACAGGATGAAGGATGCGTTGCCAAATAATTTTTTTATGGCATCGAGGAAATTTACCCGTTGATCGGCTTTTTCATTATTCACTACAGCAGCCATCATTTTCTGAGGCGCTTCCTTCAATAAAAACATCAACACAAAAGCATACACTATACCCACCAGGCCAAATACACTGAAGGCATCGGTCCAATGATGCGATTCGGCTATCCAGCCTCCTAAAAAGCCCAGGCTTTGCCCTACCATTACCCCGCCCATATGAATACCGGTGGCCAGCGAGCGGGTACTGCCCCTGTGATAATCTGCAATCAGGGCCAGTGCGGCCGGCAAATAACAGGCTTCGCTGATACCCATGAGCGCACGGGTGGCCAGCAACTGGTCGAAAGTGGTAACATGCGCTGTAAGCCAGGTCACCGCCGACCATACAAACAAGCTCACCATGATCACGCGGCTGCGGTTAAACTTATCGGCTAAAAAACCGGCAAAAGGGCTTAAGCCGCCATATACCCAAAGAAAAACCGAAGTAAGTAAACCAAATTGCGCATCGGTCATGGGCATGGCGCTGGTAATGGAATCCCTCATGGTGGTGATCATTACCCGGTCGAGATAATTCAGGCAACCCACCACGGAAAGTAGTCCGACTACCAGCCAGGCGCGCGACATAGATACTTTTGCTGCAGGAAGAACGGATGTTGTAGTCATGGGACGTAAAATAGCTTTTCTCATGAGGGCATTGTGGCACTTTTTTACAGAATTAAAGTACTATTTTTTACTTTAACAGAAGCCCCGGATTTAAGGCTTAAGCACCGTGCCGATAATATTCACCAGGCCATTGGCAGTAACAATATTGTCGTCGATCACCGAAACCGGATTGGCATTAGACGGCCCCTTTACAGTAAAGCCACCGGTTCTGTTAAAACTAATTGCCGTATTTTGATTCGATGAATACAGCGTATTCACGGTTTCACCATCGACAACATTAATATTATTAATCCTCTTGGGAATAATATGGAACCGCAGCAATCTCGATAAAATCACCGCATCTTCTCTGTTGATGGCGTCAATGTCGGCATAACCTTCGTCTATCAGTCCCTGGTTGTTCACCACAAAAACGGTATACGAGCTGGTGGGTGAAGACAACATGTTTTCGAAATTGAGGTTGGGGTCTGCCTCGCTGGCCCGGGCAATTAATGCACGGAACATAGTGAGATCGGGATCGGCCTCAATATAATCCAGCGTGGTAATAGTACCCGGGGCGGGCAGCAGCCTCGATACGGTATGCATGACGCCATTGGCAGCTACCAGGTTGGAAGCCACGGCATTCCCAAAACTGATGCCATTGGCATACCAGTACGTGAAGTTGGTGGCCGCCTTTGTAGTGGCCGTTACCTTCCTGGGTATGATATCAAAATAAATGGGGGCGCCATTAAAAGCTGTTACCGGCACACTGTCGAAAGCAGTGGTAAACCGGGCGCCGGCCATCAAATGATATTTTAAAATATCGGCCAGGGTTTCGGGATTGGCTGAATTAATAGCGGCCACATTGGCATAACCCGCATCTATAAAAGCGCCATTGTTGGGCGCCAGCAAGGTATAAGGCGTAGTGCCGGATAATAAAGCGGTAAAGTCGGTACCACTGGTACTGGCGCGCGTAATAGCAGCTGCCAGGAAAGTGAGCTGGTTGTTACCCGAACTGGTATAACCTTTTATGACATCGAGTAAAGTAGGTCGGCTTGTTAATAGTGAAGACGACACATGTAAGAAACCATTCACAATAGCCTGGCTGGCATTCAGTATGTCTCCGCCATTTACATAATATAAGTCGCCTTTTTTTTCCACGGTGATCTTCAACCCGCTTAAAGTGGTTTGCTCAGCGTTGCCTTCCAACGTTTTTACATCGGTGGCGCCTTCTACAATATGGTTTTTTACCAGTACACCCAGTTCCTCACTGGTCATGTTCTGTATAACGGCAGCGGTATAACCGGCAGCAGTAAAAGCCGTATTGCCGGGCGCATATATGGTATATGCCTTACTACCTTTCAGCAGATCGTCCAACCCGGCCCGCGTAGCGGCATTAAAGAAGGTTGAAAAATTACCATCATTTTTCAGTATCTCATAAGCTGTTCCCACCGAAGCAGGATAATCGTATGAAGACAACTTTTTACACGCAGTCAGGTTCATCAACAACAACGCGGCAACTACGTATACGATATTATGGGCAGTTAATTTTTTTAATTCCATCTGTAATTATTGAACAGTAATTGTGAATTGCTTTACTACTTTCTTTTCGTCCCATTTGCTGGCATTAATAGCTTCAAAGGTGGCGATATAGGTTCCGGGCTCGTTATAGCCATCGAAAGTATAGGTTACCAGCCGGGTGGTGGGGCTGGGTTTAATGCTTTTTCCCAGGTCACGGGGTGCACGGTCCAGCTGTATGGGCTGACTGATGACCCAATCTTCATTGGCTTCGGCATTCACGCCGCCACCTGTAAAGGTCAGCGCTGTAGTATTAAACGACCAGATATTGGCCGAATTCAATACGCTTAAAGAACCCCAGTTCAGGTTGTCCTGTGCAGCAATGGGAATGGTGGTACCGTCTTTTGCCACATTGTCGATGGCAATATTTTTTACCGTCCATTTTGGTTGCGCTGCTGCCGCGTCCTTTGCAGCTGTATACCTGAATGCAATATATATGGGTACATTGGGCTCCATCTGGTCGGTGAGATCAATAATACCGGAGGGTGTATTATCATCACCTGTTGATAATGTTGCCCGCGAAGTAATGTCTGTCCAGCTTGCATTTTGTAAATTTTCTATATCATAGTTACCGGTAAAATCTTTTGATACCAGCAGGCTCAATGTATTGGTTTGTGTGCTGGCGCCTGCCTGTAACCAGGTTTCAAACTGCAGCCGGGGCGTACCGGTTGCGGTAATCCTGTCTTTGTATTGATATTCCGAACCCTTTTGGCCCGAGAAAAAGGTGACTACGTCTGCAGTTCCCGTAAACTCGAATGTAATAGGTTCACCTACCGCATAGGTAGTGCTGTCGAGCTTTACATCAAAATCGGGGCTGTCTACATCCTGTTTTCTGCACGATGCGCCAATAAGGGCTATCATTACAATCGCCAGGCAATAGTGCTGTAAATATGTTGAATAAGTTTTCATATTGCGTCAATTATGGTTACCAACCCGGGTTTTGTTTAAGCATTTTGTTGTATTGCAGTTCGCTTGCCGGTATGGGGAATAACAGGTCCCGCTCTGAAACTTTATTTAAATTCAGTACTGAATAATACGACTGACCACTGGTGGTAGCATTCCTGTTGGCTTCTGCCGGGTATGTAGGATCCAGTATATCAGACAGCAATCCTTTTACGCTCGATATAAAAATGCCCCATCTTATCAAATCCTGTTTGCGCAAACCTTCACCGGCCAGTTCCCTGTATCTTTCCATCTGCAATTCTTCCTGGAACTGTTCTTTGCTCAGGTTGGCGGGTATATGGCTTTCTTCAATATTAGTGGCGCCGGGCAGCATTTTACCCCAGGCCCTTTCCCTTACCTGGTTGATGCAATTGTAGGCAAGCGGCGTAGGTCCGTTCAGGGCATTCTCGGCTTCGGCCAGCATTAACAGTACATCGGAATAACGTACCATAGGCCAGTTGATAGGCGATTGACCGGCGGCTGTAAAGGTCTCGGGACACAGGTAGATACGGAATTTGCCAAAGTAGCGCGAATACAGGGCCGAGGCGCCCCAATAGTTTCTGTTGGCTTCTATATCTGCTGTAGAAGCATTGCCTCTCCAGAACCAGGGTACGCAGGTCCAGTCGCGGCGCAGGTCTTTATTAGCATCAAAAGGACCGTAGGAAAGAATTAATTTCCTGGTTACGCGGTATTGCCCTGAGGCAGTTCCAAATGCCACATTGGTTTGCCTGATACCATCCAGGTAACCGATATAACCAGATGCTGCGGTATAGGTGGGAACATAGTTAAAGTCGATTTCCCAAAGCGATTCTTTTTTATCGATGATTCCCTGTGCATAGTTTTTAAACACCTGGGTAAAATCAGGATTCAGGGCATGTTCATGCGATTCTACTACTTTCAGCGCCCAGTCTTTTGCGTCCTGGTATTTTGAAGCATCATGTACAGGATATCCGGTCATACTTAAACAAACGCGGGCCAGTATAGCCTGTACAGTGGTTTTGGCTGCATAGCCGGCGCCGCCATACATGGCGCTGGCGGTAGTGGGCACCAACCCTTCTGCCTCGGTAAGATCTTTTAATACCTGCGCATAGATTTCTGCCACCGGCGTGCCCGGGATATTTACATCGCCAGGGCTTTCAGTTGGTGTCAGCCTCAGCGGAACGGCGCCCCATTCCTTAGCCAGTTCATAATATAAAAAACCACGTAAAAACAGGGCCTCTCCTTTTATCACCCCTTTTTGCGTTTCATCCATTTCCACACGTGGCAGGTTGGCCAGTAAAATATTTAAATACTGGATGGTTTGATACATTTGATTCCAACGCGTGGCATATTGCGAATTGGAAGCATCCAGGCCCAGGTTGGCGGGAAACGCGGCCGAGAGGGCGGTAAAACAATCATCCGTTGTGAGCCAGCGAAACTGGTAGGTGCCGCCATACATCTCTTTCCTGGTAAGCATTTGCCAGGCTGCATCCAGGGCGGCCTGCGCATCTTCGGCTTTATTAAAGTAATTGTCAGACGATAAAAAATCCTGCGGTTTAGTATCCAGTATTTTTTTACATCCCCCGCAAATAAACAGCAGGAAGATGGAGACTGTTATAAAAAGTCGTTTCATGCCTTTATAATTTTATAGACTTATAGCGTTAAATTGATACCCCCGGTAATAGTAATGGGTCTTGGATAACTTGAATAATCCAGCGCGGGGCTTAAACCCGAACTGTAAGTAGAAACTTCGGGATCGTAACCTTTATACTTCGTAAGCGTAAACAGGTTCGATGCAGATACGAATACTCTTAACGCCCTGATCTTATGTTTCGACAACAGTTTTGAGGGGAGCCGGTATCCCAGGTTAAATGTTTTTAAACGGATGTAAGAACCATCCTCTACATAGCGGGTAGAATACACATTGGCATTGGAACCAATTTTAGCTATATCGGTATTGGTGTTGGTAGGTGTCCATCGGTTGGCATATTCCGCAAATGCATTCTGAGGACCCAGGTTACTTCGATAGGTTATCTCGCCACCTGTAAACCATATGCGGTTGGCATTGATGATATCGTTGCCATAGGACCACTGGAAGAATATATTTAAATCGAAATTTTTGTACCGGAAATTATTGCTCCATCCGCCGGTATGTATGGGATATCCATTTCCGATCACCGTTTTATCGTCATCGGTGATCATACCGTCGCCATTGATATCCCTGTATTTTTCAGCACCGGGAGCCACTCCCCTGCCTATTTGAACAACGCTCCCGGAGATATGCGGTTTCAATACATAAGTGCCGTTGGGCAATTTGTCGTAATCTTCATACTGGTACAGGCCTTCCGAAATATATCCGTATATCTGGCCAAGCGGTCCGCCTATTCTGGAAATGAATGCAGGTGTGGATGCAAAATTAGGTTCCCAGTTCACCACTGTCAGAATGCCCTCTTCATCGGGATCAGACAAAGCCTCGAGTCTGTTTTTATTAAAGGAGATATTAAAATTGCTGGAATAACTGAAGTTTTTGGATCTTACCAGTTCGGCGCCCAAAGAAATTTCAAGGCCACGATTGCTTAAGCTGGCAATATTCATCACCGATGTGGTATAACCTGTATTACCCGGCAATGGGGTACGATACAGCAGATCATTGATCTTGTTGTGATAGAATTCAACGGTCAGATTCAGGCGGTTATTCAAAAAGCCCAGATCAAAGCCCAGGTTTTTCTGCACAGATGTTTCCCATTTCAGATCGCGGTTGGCCAGGGTTTGCGTTACCGCATTCAGGCCTACCAAAGAACCCTGTAAATACAATTGAGTGGTAAAATCCAGCTTGGCGGCATAATCAAAGTCGCCTACGCGGTTGTTACCGGCTTCACCATAAGTGACACGTATATTCGCATCGGAAATGAATGACTGACCTTTGAAGAATTTTTCTTCGCTGAGTTTCCACTTCACGGCCGCTGATGGAAAATAACCCCAGCGATTTTTCTGGAATTTGGAACTGCCGTCTGCACGGAAGGAGGCAGTAACATAATACTTACCGGCATAGTTATAATCTACCCTTCCAAAACCCGACATCAATGTATTGGTTGTGAGGGTGGCATTGGCCCGGTTTTGCTGTACGATGCCGGCATCCAAACCGCTTATACCCAAAGTTTCATCGGGTATATTGGTGGCGCCGAATGCAAATGACTTATAATTGGTTTGTTGTATGTCGGTTCCCACCATGGCAGTTAAATTATGATTAACGCCAAGCAGGGTATTATACTGAAGCAGGTTGGTATTGCTTAATACATCCCTGCTGGTATTGGTTACTGTCCCATTTACACCAAGACTGCTGAAAGGGCCGCCGCTCCTGGTTTTAGAATTATTAAAATTCTCATTCCTTGTCTCCATCGAGTAAATGGAACCCCTGGCGGTGAATTTCAGGCCCTTTGCGATATTATAATCGAAATACACATTGCCATTGATATTCCTGTTGATAATATTCCTTAATTCGTTGGAATAGGATATGATGGGATTCAAACGATAATCGCCCGCATCGTTCTCAGGATCGTATAAAAGATCTTCCAGCGGCAATTCGGCAAAAGCAGGCGCAGAAATGGGACGATAGGTATATGCGCTGAAAAATAAAGACGAGGTAGCTCCCGGCGATGGATTGCCACCTCTATTGAGGCTACGGGTATAGGTCAACATGCCACCTACCTTGCCCCTTTTACCCACTTTTTGATCAAGTGTCAGTTTTCCCTGGTACCTGGTAAAATCTGAAGCAATCAGGATACCGGTTTGTTTGATATAATTGCCGGCAAAAGAATACACGGTATTATTGTCGCCACCGGAAATATTGATGGAATGATTATTCATTGTTCCGGTTCTCATCAGGCGATCCTGCCAGTCGATACCCTCCGTATGCCGGTAATCTTCCAGGGTTTTGCCGCCGGTAAGATAGGGATTGTTCGCGGCGCCGAACTGGTCAGATACCAACCGCACAAATTCATACGGACTTAACAGTTTATAATATTTATAGGGCTCGTTAACCCCATAGGACCCGTTGTAACGCACAATGGATGGCCCCTTTTTCCCTTTTTTGGTGGTGATAACAATGACACCGTTGGCGCCCCGGGCGCCATAAATGGCAGTGGACGATGCATCTCTGAGTACCGTCATGGTTTCGATATCTGCCGGATCAATCATGTTGTTGTTCGGATCCTCAATGGGCATTCCATCAATGACATACAGGGGTCGGCTGTCCTGAGTAATGGAGCCCAGGCCGCGTATGAGTATGTTGGGTTGTGAACCCGGCTTTCCATCCGGTGAAACCACCTGAACCCCTGCTACGCGGCCGCCCAATGCATCGGCAAACGACAGCACAGGCGCCTTTTGCATTTCTTCCACATTCACAATTCCTACCGAGCCTGTCAAATCCCTTTTCCTGGCCGATTGATATCCCATCACCACTACTTCATCCAGCCCCGAAGCACTAGCATTCATGGTTACGTTGATAATCGTTTTGCCATTTACAGGTACCTCTGTGGTTTTATACCCGATCGAAGAAAAAACCAGCGTTTTGTGCTCTGGCTTCAATTCCAATGTAAATTGCCCGTTCTCATTCGTTTTGGTGGCAATGGAAAAATTTTTTACCCTGACAGTTACATTTTCCAGTAGCGATCCCTCATCGCTTTTCACGGTTCCTATCACAGTTACCTGGGAATTTGCCTGATACGCCATCAAAAGCAAAACAGGTAAAACTGTTTTCCGTAGATATTTAAGAACATAGTCAATCTTTGCTCTCATAGCAATTGTTTAAGCAGTTAGAGATGTATAGATTATTATCCAATAGTGTTTTTGTTCAGGCCCCGTTAATATGCCGCAAACGGCAGTTGCAAAAACGAGGAAGACGAATGCATAGCCAGGTATGTGTAAGAAGGTACGGATCAAAAACCCTTTGTGCACCCCATCAATAACCCGGTTTAATAAATTTTTAATGTAAACTATTCGCAGGCAGGTTTAATATGCTTGTTGCATGGCAGTACCCATTCTCGATTTTTCTATTTTTTACAAGGAAGCAGGTAATGGTCGCAAGATATTTCTAAAAACTACTGAACTGAAATTCTGCTTTGAAATTAACCGATATCACAGGCTGAGGCTCCTACTTTTTTATTGAATTAGGATACTATTTTTTAAAAAACCTATTTTTTCAATTATTAATGTGTATTTAATGCAGGAACCAGTATGAATATAAATCTCCACCCTTTAAATAAAACCGCAGCCTTATTTCCTTTCCCTGCAGTTGACTGATAGCTGGTTTGTTGTTCCATCGAACCGTAGCTGCCAGTTGGTCGCCTTTCACGGGCTTTGCTTCCCGAACTGTATACCCGGGAATGGGCTTACCCGATGCATCCAGTATTTCCACTTTCAAAACACCCTGCGGAAATAGTTTTGTATTCACCAGTAATTTCTTACCGGAAAACAAAAAGGGTTGGGTGGTAATGACGCCTTCATCGTCACCGGCATTGTGAAGCGACATAAATCCGTCGCGCCGCCAGCTGGCCCTGGCTATCTGAGCAATTTGTTTTACGGCCCCCTGGTCTCCGCCATGTGCCAGGTTCATGGCGCCATAATAAATGCTGATCTCTTCATCAGTTACCTGCATGGTGCTTGATGTGTACACCGTTCCATCGTCCCACGCGCCGGCTTTGCCCAGGGGAATGATGGGATCGCGGCTGGGCCGGCTCCAATGACGCAAATCCCTGGATATAGCTATTTGCGGTTGAATGGGACCATCGCCATAACCTGCATAAATACCATTGTTATAATTCATGAGATCGAAACACCAGGGCATCCCGATATATACGCCTTCGTACGGATGCAGGGTCATTCCATAAATCTGGCCCTCCAGTCCGCCTTTGGTCATCACCAGCATATCATCAATGGCATCCCCTTCAACAGCCAGGGTCCATTGTGAGCCTGGCGCCATGGGCGCCGACCAGTTCACAAAATCTGTGCTTACCGATATAAAGGCCGAGCGGTCCATTTTATTGGGCGTAACACTGGTATTGCTTACCAGCATGCGCTGTTTGGTGGCGGCAATAAATAATTTTCGGGCGGTGTCGTAAGTAATGTTCGATACATCGGCATAGGTAATGACGGGATTGCCTTCGTACGCTGTCCAATGTAATCCATCGGGCGAAAACCATACGCCATAACCAAATCGTTTGCCATTATCCACTTTACTTACCGCCATCAGTTTGTACCTGCGGTTGCTGTCTTTGGCATATTTGTCGTACACTACCGTACCCCCGCCAATTCTGCAGATATTGTTGTTTTTATTTCCATTGAACTCTACAATGCCCAGGTGGGGTTTCTTCCAGTTGATGCCATCGGTACTGGTGGCGTAACATAAATAATAGTTTTTGTTGTAATAAGCCGTATACCACATACGATAACCACTGCCGGCAGGTTCATTGTTTAAAACCGTTCCATAAATGTAGGCGGCATTGCCTTCCCATGGTTCAGTGGGTTTGAGTATGGGTTTTGTCTTCACGCCGGCATGAACCAGGCGTTGCACATTGTCCATAGAAGCAATCCGGTAATCGTCGAGGAACATTTCATGTACGCCTGCGGGGATGTGCTTATCATACACGTATTCATACACCAGCGATACGTCATCATAGTAAGAGATGCCGGTAGCTTCCCTGCCCGAAGCCAACGCAACGGTTACATGGGTCACCTTATCCGGTGCGATGCTTTGTATCGTGTACTCCCTCCAGGTCGTATCGAATGCAGGTGCCGCCTGCACCATGCCGATCCTTTGATTATTCTGATCCCAGAATTCAAGCAGCACCCGGGCCGGTGTTCCATCACGCCCTTTCACCCAAGCTTTGGCTATGTATTTTGTGCCGGGATTGGCAATGTGTTTTTCGCTTCTTACTACCAGTTCTGCCGTGTTGGAGGAATCGGATAGTTTCAATGAGTGATCGTCCGGCTGCGGAGCATGTTTTTGTTCCCGGGTGAGGGTAGCGGTTTGTAAAACCCGGCCCATTGTCCAGCGCAAAGGTCTTTGCCAGGGGTCCCTGGCCATGAAATCACCATTGGCAATACAATTTTTGCTATAATGCAATTCCGTACCTGCATCCTGGGAGAAAAGATTTACCGGGTTAAACAAAACAGGAAGAACCAACAGCAGCGCCAAACGCATAGGCCTTTACATTTTTAAGGGGTTACACAACAATAAAAACCCAAGTTACCCTTCCTGATCCATCTTAACTACTATGATTTGCCTTTTTTATGGTACTTTCTTTCATTTAGCCAGGAACTCGAAAATGGTAAAGTCCATGTGTTTCAGCTTTTGTGTTTTGGCCGACCATTGACTACCGATCTTTTTTTTGCCACGCATTTGTTTCCCAAACTGATCATAAGTTCTCAATTCGTATTTACCGGTTTTTGAAGAAAGCCAGGGACTCAAATCAATTTGGAAATCTATTTTTTTATCCTTTTTCTCTGTGTTCATTATTATAAACAGCACTTTATCGGGAAGTACATATGCATTGATATGCGCGCCATTCACCGGCTTTGTCAACAAACACTCACCAATCAGCCTGCCATCCACAAAATACTGCAGGAACTGTTTACGCACCTGGGCGCATTGTTTTAGTACACGGCCCAGTTCGGGATAATCCCTGATCCAGGCAGTACCGTTGGCGCCATCGGGTTTGGAAGGCATGATGTTCACATAGGCATTATCCATAAAGGCATATTTGATATGCTGTGCGTTACGGTTGATATTGTAATTGAGACGCGGAGCAGGAAATGCATCGTGGAAGGCGCGCACATCCCTGTATTCTTTCATGCCGTGGTGATACCATGAGCCGCTTTCCCAGTTCCAGGTAAAGTCAAGATAATCTGAAAGCCGCTCAGCGCTATGGGTGATCTCCCCCGAAAAAGCGGCTTTCGGATCGTTGTTTTTTACCAGTGGTAAAAATTCTTTCCAAACCTCTTCCACTCCGTTATGGCACTGATCCCAGGTAATGGAGTGGGTATAGCTCTGGTATACCTTTTTTACGCTGGATAATACATCGTTCTGCCAGCGCGGGTCTTTTACGTTGGCATGTGCAGTAGCCCTTCCTTTTGTATAGGGCGGATTGAACCTGGGCATCATCTCCGGGTGGTAGGTCCATCCATAATTGCCAACCTTCAATCCATATTCCGATGCGGTGGGTTCGGATATGGAGGTGATGGATAATGTAAGTGAAACGTTTACTCCATTCTTATTACACTCTTTGACAGCTTTGGAAAGATCTGCCGCCGTACCGAGGTTGAAATAGGGATCGCAAATGGGCAGAATAAAATGCCTGAACCAATGCCATATCACCATTTGATCCAGTCCGTTTTCTTTGGCTTCTTTGGCAAGTTCCGGCAATTCGGAGAAAGTGAACGACCTGTCGCGCTCTCCATCTTCAGGATACCAGCGGCTCATAAACACCGATCTGAATCCTAATCCCTCGCGCACATGTTTGGGAACGGGGAACAATCTGTTTACTTTCGTGGCTATAAATGCCTTGTAGGTTTCGATACCTTTCGCCCATCCATGTTTATGGGGTGTCATTACATATTCGGGGCTTTCCCAGTGTTCTCCTGGTTGTATAGTTTGGCTGTGCACATGCATGAGGCGTACATTGGTGTCTTGTTCCAGGCGGGTTACCCTGATCCTGGTGGGTTCGTCGCCTGCCCATTGTTTAGGGAACAAACTGATGCCACCTTGCAGGCTGCCATAGTCCAGCCATCTTCCTATCATTTCATCGCCATTGCCCAAACCACGTCCACCGTAGTAGATATAGGTATCGCGTGTATCAATCGGGCGGGTTTTATCATCGAGGGCATAGAACTCCGGGTAATACGTCATTTTAATATCCAGGAATGGTTTTCTTACAAAACCTGTTGTGCGCAGAAAAGTGCCTTCGCTACCTCCAACAGGAAGCAGGCCCTGGAGGTCGGGGAACATCACCTGGCCGATGGCTTTATCTGATTTATTGTCGACACTGCATTTTATTGAAACCGATTGGCCATCGGGCAGGGCTTTTATCCACACGGTGGCTAATACACTGCCTGAAAGGTTAACCCATGTGCGGCTGGCGCCCACTTTATTCCAGCGGATAATCACTGCTGAATCCGTTTTTTCAATTTTCACATCTTTTGAAAACCGCGAGGCGAGGCGCAGTGCTTCGAATTCAGGGACGGGATAAGCCATATCTATGAGTCCTGCCCTTTCGGGTTGGGCTTCCAGTATTTGTCCGGGACCGGGATATTCCAGGCCAACTATACTGCCGGTTTGGTTGTCGATGGATATTTTTAACCCGTTCAGGGTAACTTCAGTAACGGGTGCCGTTTGTTCGTAGGCACAAAGCGGTACAATGGCAACAACCAGTAGCAGTAAAAATGGGCGTTTAATAAAATTCATTATGGCTATTTAAGGAGCGTTGACCAATCGTTTCATTATTTTTCTTCTTTAGTCATCCTTTCATCCCAGAGTTTTTGCTGATAAGCCTTTTTGGCCTCCACATCTTCTTTGGCCGATTCGCCAAAATAAATAAATCCCAATGCTTTTCTTGAACGGTTGCTTTTGTTACCATCGGCCCTGTGAATGGTCATGGCATGATGAATCAGCAGATCACCCGGGGCAGCGGGAAAGGCAATTTCGGCGGCAAAATCTTTTTCACCATAATCGGTAATGCCCTGTGAAAAACCAAGGGTGGTGGTTCTTCCATGGGGGCGCATGCCGGTTAAATGAGAGCCTTTGATGTATCGTACACAGCCATTTTCTTCATCGGCATTTTCCAGGGCTAGCCACATAGTGATGGCTTGTGGCGGGTTGAGCATAAAATAATAGCCATCCTGGTGAGGTGGCGTGGGTTTGCCTATCCGGGGAGGCTTGTTGAAGTATTCGAGGTTTTTGCCGATTACGTTTTCTTCCAGGAGCAGTTTTGCAATTTCTTCAAAACGGCTTCCGGTTAGTACGCCTGCGAAGAAGGGATGGTATTGGTGAATATCCTGTAATTGTTTGAGTGTGGAGGTGTCGTTTTTATCTTCGTAAAAAACAAATTGGGAGGGCATGGAGGGCATCTGGTTTTTGATGAAGTGTTGCACTTCGGTGTTGATTTGTTCAACTTCTTCCTGGCTGAGAAAATTTTTGATGAAGACGTAGCCGTCGCGGTCGTAGTTATTTTTTATGGAGGCAAGATCTAATTTCATATCGGTTGAGTTTTGCTTGAACTGAATAGTATCAAATTTATCTTTGAATACTGTGGATGTACCCTATTATTTTTTTAAGTTCTGATACTATTTTACCGTTGCGTAAGTATTAGAATTTTTTCTGGTTGTACTTGAAAAAAGATAGCTTTCCAAAGATTTATCCACTCATTACAGCTTCCCTTACCACCCTGGGGCAAATCAATTTCTTTACATTTTTTTGTAAACTTTTTTTATGCATTCGTATGTATATAATCGTGGTGTGCAGTGGATGCAGAAGGGAAGTCATAGTTATTCCTGTAAAACCTGGTGATTTGCTGTTTTGACCCAAAGGCGGTATTCGTTTTCGTGAAGATTGCTTAAAGATAGCTGAGCTATTTATAAGTTGATCATTAAAGATGAGGAGGATATCTGGGGTGCATGCCATAAGCACCAACAAAGCACTTCGTAAAAAAGAAAAACACTTTTTATATGGCAACTTTACCATGCGCCTGGCGAAATAATCTGGCATAGTTTACCTGGGTGACGCCGGCACAGTCCACAACATTCTTTTAACATAAATTACCACAGCCTAAATACAAAATTAGAGCCACGTTAAAATTCTAACACTGATAAGTTGTAACCCCTAATCAACAAAAAAATTCATCGCCATTTTTTCCACACGTTATGCAACTTCTTGGCGCCTTATTATATCTTTGTGGTTGAATGATACTTTAGCGTATTCCGACCGGCAAAAAATGAATAAGTTTTTTTTATTATTTTTTAGTATCCTGCTCGGGTTCCTGGTAAATGGCCAGGAAAACGCTATATGTTCATTGCAGCCAGACCATAACCCGGTGGCTGCCCACCCTGTTCTTACCTTAGATTCTCAACTCGATCCTGAAGATTACTGTTACGTTTCCAGCAGACCCCCAGAGCGCAAAACCCGTAAGGTACGCACCCGCCTGCGCGGCATAACAGCATTTGAAATTCAACCCGGTAACAGCCCCCAACAGGCTGCCGAGATGCCTCAAAGTGTGCCGTTGCATATGTATGTCAGCAACAATGCACTGGTTTGTCCGTTCTATTATGTATTTCTCTTCCGCCTCACCCCATTCTGAGTTACCCCCCTTCATGTAGTGGTAAGCCCTGTAGTACAGGTTACCCAATTTTTATTTTCAAACATCAAAACTGCCTGCCATACCCCCACCGGTGTGTGGGAGAAAAACTGTTAACTGCTTCCGAAACAAATTAATATTACAAACAAGTTATTTATGAAGATCATACAGGCAATTGGTATCGCCGCTATTGTATATGCAACCGGCTGCGGCGCAAAAGGCAACACTGAAAAGAAACTGGAGGCACCTGAATTGCCCGTAATCAAGCTCACAGCAATAGATACAACACTGCACAAAACATATGTAGCCAACATCAACGCATATCAGCACGTTGAACTCAGGGCCAAGGTATCGGGCTTCCTGGAAAAGATATTGGTAGATGAAGGTCAGTACGTTAAAAAAGGACAGCTCATGTTCATGCTGAACGATGCCGAATTCAAAGTGCAGTTGTCGGAAGCCAGGGCAGCGCTGTCCAGTGCACTGGCCGAAATAAAAAGCGCTGAAGTAGAACTGGACCGGGTGAAAAAACTGGTCGACAAAAACATTGTGTCTGGTTCCGAACTGGACCTGGCCCAAGTACGGCTGGCCGCCGCCAAAGCCAAGGCCGATGAAGCCCGGGCCAAGGAAGAGCGGGCACAGATACATCTCTCCTATACCACCATCAGGGCGCCATTCGATGGCATCATCGACCGCATTCCCCTGAAGCTGGGCAGCCTGGTAACAGAAGGCACCCTGCTTACCAGCGTATCAGACATACATGCCATGCATGTATACTTCAATGTATCTGAACAGGAATACCTGCAATATGTACAAAACAGGAAATCAGGTCATCACCAACATATGAACCAACCGGCTACCCTGGTACTGGCAGACGGCAATACGTACAAATACCCGGGTAAAATAGAAACCATGGAAGGAGAGTTTGAAAAAGAAACCGGCTCCATTGCCTTCCGTGCCGTATTCCCCAACCCGCAAAAACTTTTGAAACACGGCGCCAGCGGAAAGATCCTGCTGACCACCGAAACATCCAATGCATTGATGATACCACAAAGGGCAGTCTTTGAAATACAAGACCGCAACTATGTTTTTGTATTGAACGACAACAACACAGTGCGCATGAAACAATTCACACCCGGCGCCCGGGTAGATGATTTTGTACTGGTGGAATCGGGCCTGCAACCCGGCGACCAGATCGTGTACGAAGGCGTTCAGAATATCAGGGAAGGCAGCCCCATCAAACCACGCATGATATCTGCCGACAGTCTTTTTCTGCTTCAGGAGCAATAGTGCGAACCATATCATAATTGTAGAAAATCAGGATACATGTTAGAAACATTTATCAAACGGCCTGTATTGTCGTTGGTGATCTCTTTGATCATTACCCTGCTGGGTGTGCTGGCCTTGTTTACGCTGCCGGTAACCCAGTTCCCCGATATCGTACCGCCCTCGGTTGTTGTTACCGCCAACTATAATGGCGCCAATGCCGATGTGTGTACCAAAGCCGTTGCCGTACCGCTGGAACGCGCCATTAACGGTGTACCCGGCATGACCTATATGAACAGCGTGAGCAGCAACAACGGCGTTACGCTGATACAGGTGTTTTTTGAAGTGGG
>Ga0065721_10048936_pt1 | contig 58759 bp, 39 predicted proteins | sample Mesricmetagenome_FD_59108 | JGI IMG/M metagenome (GOLD analysis project Ga0065721, IMG submission 59108) | Mesophilic microbial community from rice straw/compost enrichment Sample: eDNA_1 v2 (version 2) | ecosystem: Engineered > Solid waste > Grass > Composting > Bioreactor | place: USA: Davis... | reverse complement strand
CAGCGCGAAGAAAAAGAGGGCAGGTCTGCACTACAGCGTGTTTTGAAAATCCGCGCCTACACCATCAACCACTTACAATCCAAAAGAACCGAAAAATCGTCACTTTCGCAGTCGAATAGCGGAAGTCGGGTTAGCCGTGGATCGGCAACGTCGAACAGTAAGATCGGCATCGCCATGCGCGAGACATTGGCCGCCGATTCCAAGTCGGTCATGAATCTCTTTGACGATGGACTGGACAAGGTTCGCGTCGCGTATCGGACTGCCACGGGGGGTGGTACCAGTTACTTCACCGCTGCCACCAACAACACCGTCCCGGTATGGTTGAAACTGGCCCGTGTCGGCACCAATTTCACGGGCTCGTATTCGTCCGATGGCTCCAATTGGACAACGCTGGGCACGGCGAGCGTCACGATGAGCAACACCATTTACGTTGGCCTGGTGGTGTGTTCGAGGAATACCGGTATCCTGAACACTGGCACGTTCGACAACCTGTCCGGCGATGCCTGGTACACCGCGCCTGTCCTTCCAGGCATGGCGACCATTCAGGTTAACACGGACAATGGCGGGCAATTGATCTTGAACTGGCCGGCGGAACAGGGCTGGCGGCTTCAGGTCCAGACCAATCAGCCAGGCGTGGGTCTGACGACGAACTGGATCGACCTGAGCAACGCGTTGCCACCTTTTACCAACGCTATCGACCCGGCGGCCCCGGCGGTCTTTTATCGCCTAAAGCTTCAGTGATCGGATCGTTAATCGGTTCGCATGCTTTATGATGAAATTGTCTCTCTCTTTGTTATTGGGGTTCTCCGTGCTTTTGCCGTCCGTTGCGGACAGCGCTCCCCTCCCAGTTGCTCCGGAAGGGGCCGCCCGGAACAATCAAGTGGTGGATTTGTTTTTCGTGGGCGGACAATCCAACGCGACCACGAACTTTTACGCCGGCATCCGATCGGTTCTGCTCGCTTCCGGACAGTTCCCCGGATGTGAGGTGGTATGGAAACAGCATTCCGGCAATCCGATTCACAACTGGTTCGACGGGAGCCGGCGCACGAATTACCTCGTGGACTTGTATGATCCCTCCGCCGCGGAGGGCGCGTTGGAAGCCGCGTGTAACAACCTTATCAAATCCGGAAAGAAGTACCGCCTTCGGGGCTTCTTCTGGTTCCAGGGCGAAGGCGACACCCACAATACGAACGAGGTCAACGCTTACACAGCCAAGTTCACCGGCATGCTGAACCAGCTCGCCACCGACCTGAACGACGGTCGTCCGGTGCCGTTTGCGATCGCGCTTATCGGCTACAACACCAATCGCCCCCCTATGCCACCCCACGTTCCGCTGGACCAGCGCGGGCCAGTCCAGGCACTGCGCACGGTCCAGCGGAACCTCGCCGTTCAATCCAGCATTGGCAGCTATGCCGACAGCTGGGATTATCCCCGGGTCGATACCTGGCATATTACTGCCAAGGGAGCGTTCGATTTCGGATCCGCTCTGGCCAAGGCGTTTCTCGCCCAGCAAAATGGCGTCACCAATCCCGTCCCGAACCGGTCGGCGGCATCCGCTCACTGACATCCGCGCCTGAAACCGAAAACCTTTCGCGACCAGCATCACTTTTATGCCCGCTCTCATCCAACGTTCGATCTTTATTTTGTGCCTGATCCTGCTCGCAACGTCGGTCATTGCCGAAACTGTCCCAACGGGTGGTGGATTTACCGACGCCGCGGAATTCGGCTTTTCGCCTGACGCAACAGGCCTGGAGAACACCGCGGCGCTTCAACGCGCGGTGGATCGCGGAGGCACCATCACCGTCAGCCGACCCGGAACCTACCTGATCGGCGGCACCGTCTATCTCGGCAGCCACACGTCACTGATCTTTGGCAACGGCGTCTTCCTCAAGAAAGTTGCCGAGAAGGAACCGTTCAACCATGTCCTGCTGAATAAAGGCGCGCTGACCAAAACCTACGACCGGGACATCACCGTGACCGGCCTCCACCTCATCATCAACGGAGTGGACGTCAACAAATGGCAGGTTTTCGGCCTGCGCGGCCAGATTGCGTTCTTTTACGTGCGGGACTTGCGCATCGAACGGTTTCGCTGTGATGACCTGGGCGCGACGCAGTTCGGCATCCATGTATGCACCTTCGAGGACCTGCTCATCAACGACGTGATCGTCAAGGGACGCAAGGACGGTGTCCATCTGGGACGCGGCAAACGATTCAAGATAAGCAATGGCGTGTTTCAGACCGGCGATGATGCCATCGCGCTGAACGCGCACGATTATGCGACGAGCAACCCGGAACTTGGCTGGATCGAGGACGGTGTGGTGGAGAACTGCCATGATCTCGCTGACCCAAAACAGAAGGCCGGATTTTTCTGCCGCATCCTGGCCGGAGCCTGGATTGACTGGAAGCCCGGCATGGAAGTGCAGCATTCCGACACCGTGGTGTCCGGAGGACGGCTTTATCGCGTGCAGGCGAAGGCGGACGGCACCACTTACGAGTCACTCACCCGGCCCACGCACACGCAGGGAGCGCAGGTCCTCGACGGCATCAATTGGGGCGTGGTTCAGGAGGACGTGACCTACACCGCCGGGGTTCGCAACGTGGTGTTCCGTGACATCTTTCTGTCGCAACCCCGCGTCGGGTTTTCGATCCACTTTGATTTCGGCGTGTGGAGCCGGTCGTATTATCCGGGCGCGCCGATTCCGCAGCAGGAAAACCTGCTCTTCGACAATGTCCGCGTGCTGCACGATGAAAAATCCAGTTTCCTCTCGATCGCCACGCCGGTCGATACGGTCAGCCTGGTCAATTGCACGTTCCGCCGCAGTGGCATCGTGTTTCGGGGGGATCAGGCGTTGAGCGATTATTTGCCGACCCGGCTCAACTTCGTCGGGTGCGTCTTCAATCATCCGGGAACGATGGGACTTGTGGCCAATCAAGTGCCCAACAAGGTGATTTCCCTGAAGACCACGGCCAGTCTTGAGGCGGCCAGCTTTTCCGCCACTGTCTCGGCGGGCAAGGGTCAGATCAATGTGGACTCCGATCTGACCGGCTTGAAGTAGCCCTGCTTGAACGGGAAAAACCTAAACTTTTCTAGGATTCTCCAAATCGCCACGGCCATTAGAGTTGAGACGTTCTGACGGAACAAAATCTCTTGTTCAACCCCACCATCCAGACCTGAATTCAAAACGACAATGAGAACCACAACCCCCAAAAAAATTGCCAGTCTCCTGGCGCTTTGTCTTGCCCTCACCGTCTTTGTGACCGTCCCCGCCGCGGCGCAAAATTTCACCTGGAATGGCAATGGGTTTAACGCCAATTGGTCCGTGGGTGAAAACTGGAATGGCGATGTCGCTCCCTCACCCGAGGTTTTCAATGGAACGTTGACCTTCAGCGGCAGTTCCCGGCTCGTGAATTTCAACGACATCGAGGGGTTGTCGATCACGAACCTCGTCCTCAACACCAGCAGTTGGAACATCTCGGGCAACGCCCTTCAGCTCTTTCCAAGCGGCAATGCCATCGAGATCGGCGCGGGCCTCCACTCGACCATCGCCAATGACATCACCGTGATGACTACCGGCAAGACCTTGCAGACCGGCAGCACGGGCGCGGGAAGCCTCACTCTTTCCGGTTCCTTCAACGCGGGCGCCAACGAAATCCGCAAAGACGGCACCGGCAGTTCCGTCATTTTCAACGGCAACGGCAAGACCGTCACCATGGGCCTGTTCGTTGTTCGCAAGGGATTCATCACCTTCACCAACGGTGTTGCAGCCACGCTGTCCTCGCTTCAGATCGGCAACGATGGCAACCAGGTCGGCATCGTGAATGTCGGCGGAGACGACACCTCGGTTCATGCCTCGGCGAGCATCGAAACCGGACGAAACACCGGGAGCAACGAAGGGCGCCTGAATGTTTCCGGGGGCACCGTTTCGGCCAACATCCTTTTGACCGGCCAGAACGCCGGCACCCTCAACACCAGCGGCATCTACCAGTCGGGCGGCATCATCAAGGCGAACAACCTCCGCGCCGCGAACAACGGGCCAAGCATGATTCAGGTTTCCGGCGGCACCATGATCATCACCAATGGAAACGAATCCTCCACCACCTATGGCCTTCACCAGAATGGCAGCAGCGTCCTGACCATTTCCGGCGACGGCGAGGTCATCATCGGGACCGGCGACAATCAGAAATGGAACCTCGCCGCGGGCGCGGCCAGCGGCACGCTCAATCTGAATGGCGGCACGCTCTCCGTCTTCGGCTTCACCAAGATGAACGCTTCCGCCACCACGATCATCAACCTGGATGGTGGCACACTGAGGAGCCTCGGCAATGCCGCCGACTGGCTGAATGACCTGGCGAATACCACGGTGAATGTCGGCAACGGGGGAGCAGTCATTGACAACAACGGCTTTGCCATCACGATTTCTGAGCCGCTTCTCAACAACGGGTCCGGTGGCCTGACCAAGCTCGGCGGTGGCGTCCTCACGCTCGCTGGCGCCAACACTTACGTCGGCGACACGGTGGTTTCCGCCGGCGTGCTCGCGCTCACCAACGGCGCGGCCATCGCCGATACCTCGACGCTGAAGATCGAGTCGGGTGCGCAAGTGCAGGTGGACACGGCCGAAACGGTCCAAGGTCTTTACCTGGCGGGTGTCCTGCAGGTTGCCGGCACCTGGGGTTCCAGCGCCTCGGGCGCGGCCAATGTCAACGACACCTACTTCACCGGAACAGAGGTGTTGACGGTGCTTAATGGCGCCACTCCCAACCTCACACCCACGGATATCACTCTGGCCCCGGATTCGATCACGGAAAACAACGCCTTCGGTGCTCTCGTCGGAACCTTCAGCACCGAAGATCCCAATCTGGGCGACACCTTCACCTACACCCTTGTCAGCGGCACGGGCGACACGGACAACTTCCGGTTCTCCATCGACGGGGATCAGTTGCTGGCCGCGGAAACCTTCAGCGTTGACAACGACACCGATTACTCGATCCGGGTGCGCAGCACGGATCAAGGCGGTCTCTCCGTCGAGAAGACGATTCTCGTCAAGATCTTCGCCGCCAATGTCCCAACGGATATTGTTCTGTCGAGCACCTCGATCGGCTCCAACTATGTGGCGCCCGCGAATCTGGCAACCTTGAGCGCCGTGGATCTGGATCCGGGCGAAACCTTCACGTTCGCTCTGGCATCCGGCGCGGGCGACACGGACAATGCCTCCTTCAGCATCACCGGAAACCAGTTGAGCATCATCGACCAGCTTCCGGTCGGCAACTATTCCATCCGCATCGGCGTCACCGATTCAACAAGCGAGTATTTCGAAAAGGCCGTCACCATCACGGTCAACCCGGCCTTCATCTGGAGCGGGACCGGGCCGGACAATCTCTGGTCCACGGCCTTGAACTGGGTGGACAACGCCAGCCCGGCGGGATTCGTCGCTGACCTGGTCTTTACCAACGCCCTGCAGACCGACAATTACAACGACATCGTCGGCCTGACAACCTCCGGCTTGAAATTCTCGGATCCTTCGCCGCTGGACACCAATGATGTCCTCATCGAGTTCGCCGACTGGACGGTTTCGGGCAACCCGCTGACCATCGCGGTGCCCGTCAGCAACGGCGCAGGCGTCCACGGATCCGCCGGCAAGACCGTCGTGATTTCCAATGACATCACTGTGGCCGCCAGCCCGGGCGCCAACAACCGGACCACCCTCTTCACCACACACTGGGCTTCGAACTCCGTGGTGGTATTGAGTGGCAACTATGACGCCGGATCTGCCGGCGGCGACGTGTGGAAAGACGGCGGCGGCACGACCAACTCGCCGAGCACGCTCGTGTTCAATGGCAGTGGCAAAATGGTAACCGGCAGATCCCTGACCGTTCGCAAAGGCGCAATTGTCTTCGAGAATGGCGTCACCGCAAACTTCACTGGGGCCGACAGCACTCTGGGACTTGATGTTCCCTGGCACGAAAATTCACCCTCGACAGACATCAGGGGCGAGGGAACCTCGGTAATCTTCGGCAACACCCTCAGGGTCGCCAGTCAGGTGAGCGACTCGAAGCTGAAGATCTCCTCGGGCGCCAGCCTGACAGTGAGCAACATTCTGATGACTGGAGGCGGCACTTTCTATCGCGACCGGATCTTACTGGACGGCGGCACCCTCAACGTTGGAAGCGCGGTGATCATGGGCCAGGCGGCCCTCGCGGACGCCACCAACGGCTGGTATCAGACCGGAGGAAATGCCTATGTGACCGGCGCCTTCCGCGCGGGTAACAACGGTCCCACGACCGTTGAGATCAGCGGGGGATTGCTGCTGGTGACCAATCCGGATGGAATGCATCTGGCGGAAAAGGGCAGCACGACCATGACCCTCGGCGGTTCCGGTGTGGTGCAATGCGGACCCGCTGGCCAGAATCGCTTCCTGCTGGTTCAGGACTCGGGAACGGCTGGGGAGGGCACGCTCAACCTGAATGTCGGCGGAACCATCCGGCTCACCGCCTTCGGCCGGAATAACACGACCCTTCCGGTCACCGTCAATTTCAATGGCGGCACCCTGGAGTTCCCATCCACGAGCACGACATTGATCCCGGATTACGCCAACACCACCTGGAACATTTTGAGCGGCTTGACCGTTGACGTGACGGCTGGAGGTTCGGCGGCCGTTAACGGACCGCTCGTCGCGGCTGGTTCCGGTGGATTGACCAAGACGGGCGCGGGGGCATTACTCCTGAACGGCGCCAACAGTTACACCGGCGTGACGACGGTCTCCGCCGGCAAGTTGGGCGGCATCGGTACCATTGCCGGGAATGTTGTCACGGCGGCGGGAGCCAGCGTCGCTCCGGGCACCAACGACATTGGCACGCTCACGATCAACGGCAATCTCAGCTCCGGGGGCGGCTTCGCCATTGAGGTGAACACGTCCCTCGGCCAGTCGAGCGATCTGCTGGTCGTTTCCGGCACCCTGACCCAAACCGGCCCTGGAATCCTTACCGTTTCGAATCTGGGTCCGGCCCTGGTGATCGGACAGAAGTTCTATCCGTTCAACGGCAAGGTGCTCACGGGCGGAGCATTGCTGACCGTCACGTCTCTGGATCCATCCGTCGGATTCATCAACAATCTCGCGGTGGATGGCAGCATTGAGGTCGCGCCGGCGGCGCCGGTTCCGGCCGAGATCACCAGCACCCTTGTCTCCGGCGGCGCGGAGATCCGATTGGACTGGCCGGCCGGTCAAGGCTGGAGACTCGAACGCCAGACCAACAGTCTCGCGGTTGGTCTGAGCGCGAACTGGGTTGAGGTGGCCACGGAGCCGCCCTACACCAACGCCGTGAACATCGCGCCGTCCACGTTCTTCCGTCTGGTGTATCCTTGAACGCATCGGTGCGGAAAGCCGCACCATCGTTCCTCTCCTGGTAATTGTTGGGTTGGTGTGCGGGCCGTCATTCAATGACGGCCTGCCTCGTTTTCGGATAGAGTGGTTCCGGCAAACGCCGGTTGAGTCGTCTGCAAAGGTTGCAACTGCCGGAGCGCAGGCATTGCTCCGCCCGAATCCAAAGAAACTCGCGGAGCAATGCTCCGCGCCCCGCTGGCCAGATTACCTCTTGCGAAAGTTTCCGGTCGAGGGGTGCCGCATCAAAGCCTGTGCCGGTTTGGTCTTTGCGAAGCGACGCTGGAAAATCGGGCGGCTTTACGCGGCTGTTCGGCTTCAGGCGATCGGCTGCGCGAGATGAATTTCACGCCGAAAGTTTCCAGGATTTTCTCCGCCGCGATGCCGCAATCATTGTCATCGGACAGCCTGAGATCGCTTGCGATGGCATCACTGTGGATGAACCTAAACTTTTCTAGGATAGTTGGGCGGCAAGTGTTTGTTAGAGTTGAGCCGGATAGCGCAACGACTTGACTTGATTCCATGAACGTGAACAACCCTCAAACTCCGAAAGCCGGCGGCAATGTCATTCGGAGAGCATCAGGTTTCACCCTGATTGAACTGTTGGTAGTGATTGCCATCATCGCCATTTTAGCAGCGATGCTGTTGCCGGCGCTGGCCAAGGCCAAGGAAAAGGCCAAGCGGATTTCCTGCGTCAACAACATGAAACAGATGGGGCTGGCGTTTCAGATGTATCTTGGTGACAACAACGACGTGTTTCCGTTGGGTTACGTTTCTGACGGCTCCACGTTTGTGCTGTCCTTCGACGATTTCCTGGCTGAATACATCGGCCTCCAGCTGTCTGACGAGCAAAAGCTCGCCACATACTTTCCCACCAATCAGTCGCCCAGAACTCTGGTCTGCCCGGCGGACAACATCCAGCGGGGCGGTGTGGGCAGCATCTACAACAATATTCCGCGTTCCTATTCCATGCCCCGCCCTGCCGGTCGGCTTTACCACATCAACCGTCTCGCTGCGGGCGTGGCCACCGCGGACAACGTCAACCCCACCTCCCGCAAGGTAAAGGTGAGCATCGTCCAAACCGCCTCCGACACCATCATGCTCCTGGAGCGTCCGACGGAGGGGAATATCTGCGGCGGCCAAAACTATTCCGTTACTGACTCGCCAAATCAGGCGGGGTTGGTAGTGAACAAGTCATTCCACAAAGACCGGTTCTCATGGCTCTTTGTCGATTCCCACGTGGAGTCGCTCCGGGACCAGGACACCATCGGCAACGGCACAATGGATGATCCGAGGGGCATGTGGACCTTGGATAACCGGGACTAGTCGCCATAAGACGGATGCTTCGGTCGCCTGGTCGGGTTCGAACAAGTGAATGCACCGTTCTGCACTCGCCAATCCCCCTCCATGCACACAAGGACGGATGTTTATGATCCTACGAGATACTGTGAAGAATAACCGGGTTTCACCGGGGCCGCGCCTCGCAAGCGCTTGCTGGAATGTAGCGCTCCACCTGCTTGTGTTTGCATTCTTATCGGCTGCTTCAGTCAGGGCCGGCGACCCGTCCGCTCCCGTTGGCGTCCGCCTCGATGTCAACGCATCCCGCGACGCTATTTCCACCAACTTCATCGGACTGAGTTTTGAAGCCTCGCTGCTGCTGCCCAACAAGGACGGCGTGCGTTATTTTCGTCCCGACAACCGGGTCGTGATCGATCTGTTCCGCACTCTCGGCGTCAAGAGCCTCCGCATCGGGGGCAACACTTCCGATCGTGACGCCAGACAGCTACCCGGGCCGCAGGATTGGGACAGTCTTTTTGCGTTCGCCGAAAAAGCGGGCGTGAAGGTGACTTACTGCCTGCAGCTTTGCCGCGGGGATCGGAACGTCGCGGTCGCGACGGTGGAATACATCATGGCGCGCTACGCCCCGCTGGTTGACAGTTTTTCCATCGGGCAGGAGCCCAGCGCCTATCCGATCGGTCCCGTGGACGACCGCCCCATGCACGCACGCATGGGACCCGCGGCGGAAAAATACACCTATCCCGACTTCGCGCGCGAATGGAAGCAGTTTGCCGACGCTATCATTGCGGCTGTGCCCAATGTCCGCCTGAGCGGGCCCGCGGTTCACAACGACCCGCATTGGGCCACGCGATTCATCGCGGACTTCGGACAGTCCAACAATGTATCGATGCTCCTGATGCACCTCTATCCCGGCGGTCCCGGCACGCAGGTTCCTTCCCCTGAGTTCGGTCGGCAGCAGATGTTGTCCCCCGAATTCATCCAGGTCTATCAGCGGCTGTATGACGGCTTTGTGCCGCTTGCCCGCTCGAAGGGTTTTTCGTACCGGCTCGAGGAAGTGAACAACTACTATTACGGCGGTGCGCCTAACGTGAGCAGCACCTTTGCGGCGGCGCTGTGGGGACTGGACTTCATGCATTGGTGGGCGAACCACGACGCCGCGGGTCTCAACTTCCACACCGGCGACCAGGTCGCGGCCGGCAGCACCATGACTCCCAGCAAGTACACCGCGTTCTATTCCCTGTCCGGGGGCGTCATGGTTCGCCCGTTGGGTTATGGGATCAAGGCATTCGAACTGGGCGGCAAGGGACGTCCGCTCGATCTCACCCTCGATAATCCGCAAGGGCTTAACCTCAGCGTCTATCCGGTTCTCGGTGAGGACAAGAAGCTTTACGTCACAATCATCAACAAGGAGAACGGCGCCAACGCCCGCAGCGCCAGCCTTGCGTTGGAATTCGTCGGCAGGCGGTTTACATCCGCCGACGCGATTCACCTCGTTTCGCCAAACGGAAACCTTGCCGCCAGCGAGGGCGTGACCTTGGGCGGCGCCGAGATCACGACCGACGCCACCTGGAAGGGCGAGTGGACATCACTCCCGTCTGAGACTGAACTCGCGCAGGGCAGGTTGAAACTTGAAGTCCCCGCTGCCAGCGCAATCATCCTCCGCCTGTCCGGAGGCAAAGCAACCGTGCTTTCAAGCAATTGAATCTGCCGCAATGAATCGCCGTTCCTTCCTCGCCTCCGCCGGCACGCTGATCGCCGCGTCCGGTTTCGCGCCGCAACTGCTGACCGCCAGGGCTAGCGGCGCCGGGTCTGAACCCGGCAGTCTTCCGCCGAGATTTCCGAAGCTGGCCCCGCGTTTTGGGGATGGTCGCGACTGGTGGTTCCAGAAACGATTCGGCCTGTTCATCCATTGGGGACTTTACGCCATCAACGGCTGGCACGAACAGGAACAGTGGCGTCTCCGCGTCCCGCGCAAGGAATACGGCAAACTTCAGCGGCAATGGAACCCCGCGCGTTTCAATCCCGATCACTGGCTCGACGTGGCCGAGTCGGCGGGCATGGAATACCTCTGCTTCACGACGAAGCATCATGACGGCTTCTGCCTTTGGGACACCAAACAGACGGCTTTCAACACGATGAACACGCCCTACGGCAAGGACCTGCTCCGGCAGCTCGCCGCGGCGTGTCAGCGTCGCAAGTTTCCGCTTTGCCTGTATTACTCCATTGCCGACTGGCACAACCCGAATTATCCGAACCAGGGGCGGCATCACGAACTGCCGCCACAGCCCGGCGATTCTCCCGATTGGGACAAGTACATGGCCTTTGTCAAAGCCCAGGTCACCGAGCTGTGCACCCACTATGGTGAGATCCACGGCTTCTGGTGGGACGGGAATGTCCCCGAGCATGTCGATCCCTCGATCAATGCCCTGATCCGGCGTCTGCAACCCAATGCCGTCATCAACGACCGCGGCTTCGATCCCGGCGATTTCGGGACACCGGAACGGGATTACACGAAGGAAGGCGCCGGGGTGCTCTCTTTCGAAAAGCGCACCGAGGCTTGCCAGTCCATTGGGATGGAGAGCTGGGGCTGGCGCCGGGATGAGGATTATTACCGCGACGGTTATATCTGCAAGAGCATCGCCCGCTACCGGTCCCGCGACGCCAACTATCTTCTCAACGTGGGTCCCAAGCCCGACGGCACCTTGCCGGTTGAAGCCACGCGTTTCCTCAAGCGAATCGGCAAATGGTATCGGACCGTTGAAGAGGCGTTTGTGGGAACGGTTCCGGCCTCGCATCTGACCGATAACCGCGAGGTGTTGCTCACGCGGAAGGACAACACGCTGTATGTCGTCCTGCATTCGGAAACGCGCGGAGACACGGTGAAGTTAAAACCGATCACCGCGTTGCCCCGTCGGGCGACACTGCTCAACACGGGAAAACGTATCCCGTGCTCTACCGACCTGGTGCCCTCGGAGCACAAGAATCAGGGTTGTTACCTGCGGCTTCGAAATCTGCCCGTGAACGAGTTTGTCAACACGGTGCTTGTGGCAAAACTCGAGTTCGACACCCTGCCGGGGGCGGCATCTACCTAGCCGGAGCGGCAATCGGCGGGTTGCGCGTTACTGTGGACTCGGCGGCATTCGTGCCTGGGAATTCGGTGCGGACAATTCTGAACTCTCAATGCGTGGACGAACAAATCTTTGATCCGGAAAAATGAAGAACACCCTGTCAACAATCGTCACGCTTGCGTTTCTTCTGGCGGGGTTGCTGCCGGCGCAGGCGCAGACCTCGGGAAACGAAGCGCTGAAACTCTGGTACGATGAGCCCGCGACGGGCTGGCAGAACGAGGCGCTGCCCATCGGCAACGGCCGCCTGGGTGCGATGCTGTTCGGCGGTGTGGAGAGCGAGCGCATCCAGTTCAACGAGGAGAGTCTCTGGATCGGCGACGAGGAAACCACCGGAGCGTATCAGCCGTTCGGCGATGTGTTCGTAACGTTCGGCACCAATGCCGTAACCAACTATCGCCGCGAGCTCGATCTGCGGCGGGCCGTGCACGTCGTCACTTACGAAAGCGGCGGGGTGAAGTATCGCCGGGAATCTTTCGCCAGTTTTCCCGCGGGTGTCATCGTCGTGCGCTTCAGTGCCGATCGGCGCGGCGCGCTGACGGGCAACCTGAAACTGGACGATGCGCACAAGGGCAAGGTTGAAGTTTTGGACGATGGCTTCCGGTCCACCGGTTCGCTGGCAGGCTACACCTTCAAGGCCGATAAACCCTATGCCATCGTCCTGAACTACGAGGCGCAACTGAAAGTCCAGCATAAGGGCGGAACTCTCAAAGTCGGGGAGGGAAATATTCAATTCAACGGAGTGGACACGTTGACGCTGCTGCTCGATGCCGGAACCGACTTTGTGCAGGACCGCACCAAAGGCTGGCGCGGCGAAGTGCCTCGTCGAGCCATTGAGAAACGCCTGCAGGCGGCCGGCGCACAGACGTATGACCAGCTTCTCGCCGCGCATGTGCGCGACTACCAACAGTTGTTCAATCGCGTCACACTCGATCTCGGGCCGTCCCTGACGCTGCCCACGGACGAGCGTTTGGTGCGCTATGCAAAGGATCGTGCTGCTGACCGGGGCCTGGAGACGTTGGTGTTTCAATACGGACGATATCTGATGATCTCCTCCTCTCGTGCGGGCGGTCTGCCGGCGAATTTGCAGGGCATCTGGAATGACAACATCAAGCCGCCGTGGCGCAGTGATTATCACACGGACGTGAACATCCAGATGAATTACTGGCCGGTGGACGTGGCCAACATGAGCGAGTGCTTCGAGCCGTTCGCGATGTGGTTGAATTCCATCCGCGAAGTCCGAAAGGAAGCGACGCACAAGGAGTTTGGCGGACGCGGCTGGACGATGCGGGCCGAGAACGGAGTCTTCGGCGGCTCAACCTGGCAATGGGTGGAATCGGGCAGCGCCTGGTGCGCGCAGAACCTGTGGGATCATTACGCTTTCACGGGCGACAAGACCTACCTCCGTACGCTGGCGTATCCGATGATGAAGGAGATTTGCGAGTTCTGGATCGACCGCCTCAAGCCGCTGCCCGACGGCACGCTCGTCGCGCCAAACGGATATTCGCCGGAACACGGGCCGCGCGAGGACGGCGTTTCGCACGACCAGCAGTTGATCTGGGATCTGTTCAACAACACGGTTGAGGCGGCGGATGCGTTGGGCGTGGACAAAGAGTTTCGCGATGAGTTGGCGGCCAAACGGGATAAACTGCTCGGGCCGAAAATCGGGAAGTGGGGCCAGTTGCAGGAGTGGATGGTGGATCGCGACAATCCCAAGGACACGCACCGGCACCTGTCGCATCTCGTGGCGCTGCATCCTGGCCGGCAGATTTCACCGCTCACCACGCCGGCCCTCGCGGAGGCGGCGCGCGTTTCGCTCAATGCCCGGGGCGACGAGAGCACCGGCTGGAGCACGGCCTGGAAAATCAATCTCTGGGCTCGACTTCGCGACGGCGACCGCGCCTACAAGCTCATGGGCAACCTGATCCGGCTTGTGGGCGACACGCGCACGGATTACGAACGTGGAGGCGGTCTCTACGCCAATCTCTTCGATGCCCATCCGCCGTTCCAGATCGACGGAAACTTCGGCTACACCGCCGGCGTTTGTGAGATGCTGCTGCAATCGCACCTGGGCGAAATCGACCTCCTGCCCGCGCTGCCCAGGGCGTGGCCGTCAGGCAAAGTCACCGGCTTGCGTGCCCGCGGCGGTTTCACGGTGGACCTGGAGTGGAAAAACGGACAGATCACAAAGTATCGCATTAAATCCGCGGTGCCGCGTGAGGTGAAAGTCCGCGTGAATGGGAAAACCGAAGTTGTGAAATCGGGAAAACTCTGATCCGGGAGAAGATGCAATTCCTGCGCTTGGTTCGGCCGCTTGATATCTCATTTAACTCGTTCGGCACCCTCTTTCGTACGCATGTCTCAACGGTTCCGCCTCGTTACCTTGGCGGCGACAGTTTTCGAGAGTCTGTCTGAAAATGAAGCGCGGCTGTGTCGCAGACCAGCCGCAGCCGTTTGAAAAAGTAAGAATCGCTGGAAAGTTTCAAAGCACTGCGGCTGGTCTCAAGTGACACAGCCGCGCTCCGAGATTTTCGCTCACGCTCTGAACTGCTCTAGTTTTTGAGTCGGAAAAACATGGCTCCGTCCGATGCGGGCAGCGTCACGGTGTGCTCGGAAGCGGTATCCACGATTGCCGCTGTGTTCGTCGTCCAGCCGATTCCCGTCGTCAGATTCGTGGTTTGAAGCAGTTTGAATCCCTCAGCCGCCAGCGGCCACGAGAGCTTCACGGTCCGATCGGGTTGCGCATGCATCTTCAATTTCGGCGGCAGCACGCCATCGATGTTTGTGATCGTCGCGGTGATATTGAAGACCATGTTCTCGTTTTTGAGACCGAAGACATTCACAGTATGCCTGTTGGAAAACCGGGACAGTTCTATAGGAGCCAGGGGCAGCGCATCGGAATCGAATGCCGTGCCGGTGTTGTCCACAAAATCGAATGAGATGTAGGAATCATCGCAATCGCCCAGAAACGCGCCACCGTCCATAACCACATAAGGACTGCCGTCTTCAGCGGTGAACCTGTCATCGCCGAGGTAGTCGTTGTGAACGATGATGCTTGCGTATGGGAATTCCGTTGTATGCGTGAGATTCGAAAACGTATGCGGACCAATCTTCACGGAAATGGAAAACACGCCGTCGGAACTGAAGTAATAGGAGCCGGAGTTCGGCGATGGATTGTAATCGATGCCGTTTCGAATCGTGGAGGGATCGTAGCTCAAGGAGCCGCTCATGGGTGTGTCATAGGTAATGCTTCCCGGAACGGCGTTGGAGTAGTCGGATATGTGTGTCACCACGCCGCTGAAATCGAATCGTACCATCGCGGCGGTTGCGTTCAGGGTCATCCAGACGGTCAGGATCACGATGGAGAGTCCGCGAATTGTTTTCATAGGTGTTGTAAATCGGGTGGGATTAGATTCCAGACGGACGCGGGAAGACCTGTCATGAACCCGCGGCTTCATCAGAAGCAGTGCGAGAATCGAGCCTCCACTTGCGAAGGACTTCCTTTTGACCAACGTGATTGACCGCAGATCGTCGCGCGTCATTTTTGGCGTGGAATTCATGCAACGGTTTTAGCACGCGCCGGAAAAGCCACAATGCGACCTAGGTCGTGGGGCAAGGTAACGAGGAGGCCGCCGTATGCGACTTTGGTCTCTCGTCAACAGAAGGAAACGAATTCTTTGTCGCAGGCGCGATGACCGACACAAGACATGCCCTTCCCATTTCACCTCCGTTCATCCCATAAGCAGTCAACGCCCGCCAGCCTGCGGTCGCATGCAGCCGTTGAGCGATGGAGTCGCAAGTTAAAAGCAACTAACGATCGGCGGCTGCGGCGCGGGCGAGCATCACCTTCTGTGACGGACGATAATTCGCAATGAATTCGCGGCGGTATTCGGCAAACGTTCCGTTGGCGATTGTCTTTCGAATCTCCGCCATGACCTTCAAATACAGATGCGAGTTGTGCACGCTGAGCATGCGCAGGCCGAGGATTTCATTCACGTTGAGCAGATGTCGAAGATAGGCGCGCGTGAAGTGTCGGCACGCGTAGCATTCGCAGCCTTCTTCGATCGGCGAAAAGTCCGATTTGAACATGCCGCCCTTGATGCTGATGGTTCCCTTGTGCGTAAAGGCAGTTCCGTTTCGAGCGACACGCGTCGGGAGAACGCAATCGAACATATCGACCCCGCGCGCGACCAGTTCCACGAGTTGCGCCGGCGTCCCCAGTCCCATGGCGTAACGCGGTTGATTGGCGGGGAGATGCGGTTCGGTGATTTCGACCGCTTTGAACATTTCCGGTTCCGGTTCGCCTACGCTGACGCCTCCGATCGCGTAGCCGTCGAAGTTCAATCCGATCAGCGCCTTTGCGCAGTGCTCGCGCATTTCGGCGTTGGAACCGCCCTGAACAATGCCAAACACAAGCTGACCTTGAGCACGCGGTTGCTCACGACATTCGCCGGCCCACCGAATCGTTCGTTCAACCGCGGCCTTCAGTTCTCTTGGCGTCGCAGTGTGAGGCGGGCAATCGTCGAAGACCATTGCGATGTCCGAGCCAAGTTCCCGCTGGATGGCCATGGATTCCTTGGGGCCGAGGAACAACAGGGAGCCGTCCAGATGCGAACGGAATTCGACGCCATGCGCCTGAATCTTTCGAATCTTGGAAAGGCTGAAAACCTGGAAGCCGCCGCTGTCGGTCAGGATCGGCAGGTTCCAGTTCATGAACTGGTGGAGGCCGCCTGCGGCGCGGATGATGTCCATGCCGGGCCGGATGTTGAGATGATAGGTATTGCCGAGGATGATCTGCGTGCCCATCTCCAGCAGTTCGCGTGGGTCGAGAGCTTTGACGCTGGCCTGAGTTCCGACCGGCATGAACACAGGCGTTTCGATCGTGCCGTGAACTGTCTTCAGGCGGCCGAGACGTGCTTTGGTTTCGGTATCTGTCTTTAGCAACTCGAACATCGCGCAGAGTGTGATCGGAAAGGCCGGAGGAGGCAAAAGCGAATTGGCGCCCCCCGTATGCGACGCTCGTGAACTGGCACATCTGCAATCAAGGTGTGCTTGACGGGGTTTGGAGACGGCGGGAAGCTGCCACCCTATGCAAACGGCTGAATCTCTTCTTTCGATTGGCCGGGCGGCCATCGTTTTCCTGGCTCTGGCGTCAACTTCGTTCCGACTTGTTGGTGCGGAAACGGTTTTTCCCGTGGAGCAATCAGCAAGCGAGTTTCCGGAAAAGAACATCGGGTCACAGAAGGCATTGATTGCACCGATCAACGTTCTCGCTCAATCGAGAGTTGTGGAGTTGTTCAATGGAAAAGATTTTTCCGGCTGGACCTTTCATTCCCGGACGAACAGCGATCCATCGGCGACGTGGACAATCACGAATGGCGTCATTCATTGCAGCGGACAGCCGTTCGGTTACATGCGGACGGAGCAATCGTTTCAAAATTACAAGCTGACCGTGGAATGGCGGTTCGTGAAGACGGCGCCGCGTGCTGACAACACCGGCATCCTTCTGCACGTGCAGTCGCCCGACAAGATCTGGCCGCGGGCGATCGAATGCCAGGGACAGTCGCGCCGGCATGGCGATTTGATCCTGATGGGCGGCGCAACCTGCAAAGTGGACGGCCAGCAGAAGAGCGGTCGCGTGGCGATGAAAGGTGATAGCAATGAAAAGCCGGTTGGCGAATGGAACACTTACGAGATTATCTGCCAGGGAGACACCATGAAAGTTTCAGTGAACGGAAAACTTCTCAACGAAGCCGCGGATTGCAGCGTTTCGTCCGGATTCATTGCGATCCAAAGCGAAGGCGGGGAATTTGAAGTTCGCCGTGTGACACTGGAACGGCTTGGCGCGCTTTGATGTTGAACGAGCGCGGTCAGAATGACTCCGGCCTCGCTCGAAGTTTCACAAGCGTCGCTCCCCATCCGCCGAGTTCTGGATGATCCAGTGTGAATGAAATGACGTCCGGATGCTTTTCCAGGACGGAATGAACGGTTCTTCGCAGGTTGCCGATGCCTTTTCCGTGAATGATCCGGATCTGGAGGATGTTTCGCTCCTGACAGGCGGCGATGTAATCAAGCACGAGATCCTTCACATCCGACGGTTTGAAGGTGTGCAAATCCAGCACGCCGTCGATCGGCAGTTCCATCGGCTCGTCCATGCAGGGAGACTACTTCGCGATTGGAAGAATGCGAAGTGAAGGTTTCGTGTTGATCTTGCAGAGCGCTTTGAGGTTAGCATCGGGCATTCGCATCGTCACATGAACCACAGCTTCGATACTTTCCTGCTGCACGAATGAAAAAATTCTTTGTCGCTCTTTTGTGGCTGTTGATTGCGGTCTGCGGCGCCTGGGCGTTTGCCACGCTTGCGTTTTACCGCGGTGAACGGATCAATTCAGCCTACATTCTGATCGCTGCGTTCTGCACCTACGCAATCGGGTACCGATTTTATTCCAAGTGGATCGCCGCAAGAGTGCTGATGTTGAACGATCGGCGCGCGACGCCGTGCGAGGTTCATGACGATGGAAAGGATTTCGTCAAAACCAACAAGTGGATCGTGTTCGGCCATCATTTCGCGGCAATCTCCGGTCCGGGACCTCTGGTGGGACCGGTGCTTGCGGCGCAGTTCGGGTATCTGCCGGGGACACTCTGGATTTTGATCGGTGTTGTGCTTGGCGGCGCGGTTCAGGATCTGGTGATTCTTTTTGCTTCGCTTCGTCGCAACGGAAAGTCGCTTGGGCAGATGGTGAAGGAGGAGTTGAACACGCCGGCTGGAACTCTGGCGTCAGTGGCAATTCTTGCGATCATGGTGATCCTGCTCGCGGTGCTGGCGCTGGTGGTGGTGAAGGCGCTTGCTGAAAGTCCCTGGGGCGTGTTCACCGTGGCGGCGACAATTCCGATCGCGCTGTTCATGGGAGGTTACCTTCGCTTCTGGCGCGTCGGGAAAGTGATGGAGGCATCGTTCATCGGTGTGGTGCTGCTGTTGCTGGCGGTGTGGGGTGGAAAACTGGTGCATGAAAATGCGTTCTGGTCGAAAGTGCTTGGACTTTCGGAAATGAACCTCGCGTGGTCGATCATCATTTACGGATTGGCGGCGAGCGTTTTACCTGTCTGGCTTCTGCTGGCGCCACGGGATTATCTGAGCACGTTCATGAAGCTCGGAACGATTGCGGCGCTCGCATTGGGGATTCTGGTTCTGCTTCCGAATCTGGAGATGCCGGCTTTGACACAATTTGTTGACGGTTCCGGACCGGTGGTTGCGGGAAAGGTTTTTCCGTTCTGCTTCATCACGATTGCGTGCGGAGCGATCTCAGGTTTTCACACGCTCATCGCGAGCGGAACGACGCCCAAAATCATTACGCGCGAATCCTATGCGAGGCCGATTGGATATGGCGCGATGTGTCTCGAATCGCTCGTGGCGATCATGGCGCTAATTGCAGCCTGCACACTTGAGCCGGGCGTTTATCTCAGCATGAACATCAAAGGCGAAGCCGCGGCCACTGTTGCGAAGGTGAATGGTTTTGGATTTCCGGTGACGGTGGAGCAGATGGATTCGCTGGCGCAGCAGCTGGGTGAGAACACGCTGTTCGGCCGCACCGGCGGTGCCGCAACGCTGGCGGTTGGAATGGCGCACATTTTTTCAAAGGTTGTGAGCGGCCGATGGCTCGATCTCTGGTATCACTTCGCGATCATGTTCGAGGCGTTGTTCATTCTGACGACGCTTGATGCTGGAACGCGCGTGGGGCGTTACATCCTTCAGGATTTTCTGGGAGGGATTTCGAAGCGACTTGGTGACACCAAAAATCTTGGCGCGAACGTTCTGGCCAGCACGCTGATGGTTTGCGGGTGGGGATATTTTCTGGTGCAGGGCGTGCGTGATCCGCTTGGAGGCGTGAATTCGCTCTGGCCGTTGTTCGGTATTGCCAACCAGATGCTGGCGGCGATCGCGTTGTGTCTCGGCACGACGATTCTTTTAAAGATGCAACTGTCGGCCGGACCGGGAAAGGGCAGGCCGGCGCTTGCATTGATTGTTCTTGTTCCTCTCATCTGGCTGGTGAGTGTCACGTTCACGGCGGGAGTTCAAAAGATCGGGCATCCTGATCCGCGGATCGGCTTTCTTTCGCAGGCGAGTTATCTGAAGGAGCAGATGCCGAAACTGAATGCGGCGTTGGATGCGGCACGATCGGCAGGCGATGCTGTGGCCATTGCTGCCGCTGAAAAGGCCATCAGGAACAGCAAGGCGATACGATTCAATCAGCTGCTCGATGCATCGGTTGCGGCCGGATTTCTGGCCATGGTTTCCGTGATTCTGCTCTTGAGTGCGAGAGAATGGGTTCTGCTGCTGGCGCGGAAGAAGGTGGCCGAGTTGAAAGAGTCACCGCCGACATGGCTGCCGGATTACGCAATTGCGGAGTCGAAGCCTATGAAGATTGGAAGCCTGGTGGCGGTAGCCTTTGCGTTGGCGAAAGAACTTTCCGGAGAGGCGCAATTGGAGCGGGCGCAGCAGGCCCAGTTGTGCTTGTGCGAACAGCATTGCCAGGAACGAAAAAGTTCAGAGCAATTGTATGTCGAGACTACGGAGCAGCGATTCAACGGAGTGCGTCGCTGCTGCTAAGCCGAGACAGCTTGAATGTGCATCGATAAGCAGCAAACCTTCTGTGGCATGCGAAAAATCGGGTTGTATGGCGGTTCATTCGATCCCGTGCACTCCGGGCATTTGCTCGTTGCATCTGCGGCTCGGGAGGAGTTGGGGCTGGACCGGATGTTTTTTATCCCGGCCCAACAGTCTCCGTTCAAGCCCGATGCCAGGCCAGCTCCTGCGACGGAGCGCATTCGGCTTTTGCGTCTCGCACTGGCGGGTCAAAGCTGGTGCGAAATCGATCTTCAAGAAATCGAGCGGGGAGGCGTCTCATATACGATCGATACGTTGCGGAGTTATGCGACGAGGTTTCCCGATACGCAGTTGTTTTACCTGATCGGCGGAGATCATGTTCGAACGTTGCCGAACTGGCGTGCGGCCGAAGAACTGGCTCGATTGGCGGAATTCGTGATTATCCCGCGGCCCGGCGAGGAACGTGTCGAATTCCCAGCCGGTTTTCGAGGACAATATCTTGTCGGCATCCCCTTCGCGGTTTCATCATCGCAGATTCGAACGCGGATTCGGAGTCGTCTTCCCATCGACAACCTCGTTCCGGAGACCGTTGCAGAAGCGATTCATAACAATCGGCTTTATCTTTAGTTGCTGCTGGGGCAACTTGCCGGCGATGGATTCAAAGAAACTGGCTCTTCTCTGCCGCGAACTGGCAGACAACCGAAAGGCGGAAAACATCACGATCCTCGACGTACGTGAACTGTCCTCCGTGACCGACTATTTCGTGATCGCCTCAGGAAGCAGTGAGCCGCATTTGCGCGCTGTAGTGGATGAAATCACTGAGAAGCTTCGCGCTGAATACGATCTCAGACCTCGCGCGGTGGATGGCGCTCTTCAGACAGCGTGGATCGTCCTCGATTACTTCGACGTGATCGTGCATGTCATGCGCCAGGACGTGCGTGAAAAGTACGACCTGGAGACGCTATGGGGAGATGCACCGCGCGTTAAGCCGAGAAAAACAACTGCGAAACGAAAACAGAATCCAGAAGCGTAGCAGCTAAAGGTTCTCCGGTTGAAGAGGTCCGAGAAAACAGGGCGATCGGTCAGGGTTTGGGAGGAGTTTCAGCAGCGGTCTTGACCATCTCGTCCAGAAGCTTCTTGAAATCCTCAAGTCCTGGAGCGGGGATAATGATGGTATCGCGCCGTCCACCTACGTCCTCAGTGATGCGCAGGAACCGTCCTCGGGGATTCTCTTTCAACGTGAAAACGAACATTTTCCGTTCAATTTGAATCCGATCCGTCTTCAGAGTCTCTTCATTAACGGGAGGCTTCGGCGTGCCGTAAGGAGGGCGATTGCCGTACGGCGAGGGTCGTTCATTAGAGATCATACATATTCCCGTAAGACGCCCCGAGGCGCCCTTTGGTTCATGGCTATACGTTTGACGATAACCCCAGAACGGTCAACCCCGGAATTTTACGGAACTCACAAATCGCGGAGTATCAGAGGGATTGGTGAGTTTCCAGAAATGAAACCCCAATCCGACGATCATTACGCAGTTTCCTGTCAGAACAAGAAGACGCCATCGATTGAATGAGCGGGCGGCGGATTCCCGTTCCTCAGAGGTCACCTTCGCCGAAAACCGGGTGGTGTGAAGAGACTTCAGATGAGGCTGCATCAGCTTGCCCCCCATGATGCCGTACAGCAAGAGACCCAACGTCAGTAAAAGCGGGAGTTTTTTCGATGAAGGACGCCCCAGATAAAGCCATTCCACCGCCAGATGCAGCAACGCAATGAGGGCGCAAACGACCGAGAACTGAAAAAAACTTGAAAGGAGGATGTTGTGGATGGCTGGGGAAAAATAGGGAAAATTTCGGGGCTGGAGCAGCGAGACCATTTCTCTCGAAGCCACCGAGGAACTTGCAACCGCGGTGAAGAAAAAAGTGCCGCCGAGCCAGATCGCGCCATTGAACACCCCGATCAATCGCAAGAGACCAATCACGTCGTGACGTTAGGCAAAAGGAGAAATGCTGCCAAGCTTGATTGCAAGACGTCGCGCCTTCACAAGCTGCCGGTTCAGATCAAACCCTGGTTGAGAGCTTCCACTTCGTTGCGGATCATTTCCACGATCCGGTGCTTTGCCAGGTAAACCTGATTCACCGGCACCTGAAACATGGTGGCAACCTTTTCCGGAGCCCAGTTCTTGTTCACGTAAAGATCGAAGATTTGATATTTCTCGGGATCGATCTTGCGCTTCACGCGTTGAATCGCGGCCTGGACGAGGCTGTTTTCCCATTCCTGATTCCAGAGTTGATCGAGGCCGTTGATTGCAGGATCGGGAACTTTTTCAACGGCCCGCGTGCCCGTGGCTGTGGCTGTCACCGGATTGTTGTGGAGCGCCGGGTCGCGCTTCCGGAATTCGTCTGCAATCCTCCAGCGGGTCATCGTGAACAGCCACGATTTGAACGATCCGAGGCTGGGATCGTATTTGAAGGTCGGCATGTGGCGGGCGACGGTCACGACTGTTTCCTGCAGAACATCGTGGGCCTCGGCATCCGAAAGGCCTGCCTTTTTGGCGAGCTTCAGAATGAGGCGGGAGTAGATGTCATAGAAATCCTGCCAGCTCTTCTGATCTTCCAGATCTTTCAGCCGGTTGATTAATGACGCCCGGGTAGGAATCAACTCGTCCTTCGCCATAGCAGCCACAGTAATGGATTGTCAGGTTCCCCGTAGCAATATCATTCGAAAGAATTCAACCTTGTTTTAACGGCGGAACCCGAGCAGTGTTATCGGACCGTTTTCCCCGCGCGTGGGATTCTTTTTATGCTTAGAGCTGGAATTGTAGGCTTGCCCAATGTGGGCAAATCCACCTTGTTCAACGCCGTCACCCGCACCCGAAAGGCCGAGGCGGCGAATTATCCTTTCTGCACCATCGACCCCAACGTCGGCATCGTGACCGTTCCCGACCCGCGGCTCGAACCACTCTCAAAGGTCGCCAAAACATCCGTCATTGTCCCGGCTGCGATTGAGTTTGTGGACATCGCCGGACTGGTCCAAGGCGCGGCCCAGGGGGAAGGGCTTGGCAACAAGTTCCTCAGCCACATTCGGGAGGTGGACGCCATCGTCCAGGTTGTCCGCTGCTTTGAAGATGCGGATGTCCATCACGTGTCCGGAAGTGTTGATCCGGTGCGGGACATCGAAGTGATCAACACGGAGCTGGTGCTCGCAGATATGGATGCCGTCAAGAAGCGTCGGGAACGTATCGCCAAGGAAGTCAAACGTGGTGAAAAGACAGCGGTGGCCGAAGATGCGGTGTTGGCCAAACTTGAACCTGCCTTAAACGAAGGCCGTCCGGCGCTGACGGTTTCCCTTACGCCTGAGGAAAAGGCGATCTCCAAACCCTTTTTCCTGCTCACCGACAAGCCGACCATTTTCGCCTGCAATGTGAAGGAGTCGGAACTCGCTGCCGGCGACAAGAATTCCTACGTCCAGAAAGTTCAGGAGTACGTCAAAACGCATCTCGCGTGCGAAGCGGTCGTGATCAGCGCACAGATTGAAAGCGATCTGATCGATCTCGCTCCCGAGGAGGCCCGAGCGTTTCTGAAGGAATTGGGAGTGGAAGAGAGCGGTGTCGGGCAGCTTATTCGCGCGACCTACCACCTGCTCGGCCTTCGCACCTATTTCACTGCAGGCGAGAAGGAGGTCCGGGCCTGGACCATCCATGCCGGTGATACGGCTCCAAAAGCTGCCGGGGTGATTCACAGCGATTTCGAACGCGGATTCATCAAGGCAGAAACCGTTGCCTATGACGACCTGATGAAGTGCGGTTCGGTGGCCGCTGCGCGGGAGAAGGGGCTTTACCGGATGGAAGGCAAGGAATACGTCGTTCAGGACGGGGACGTGATGCTGTTCAAATTCAACGTTTGAACGGGCAGTAAATTTTTGAAAGCGGCGGCGGTTCTCATTTTTCATCGCTCTCTGCAAAGCAACTCACTGGACAATGCCTTCTGCTTCGCCGCAGAGTTCGGGCGTTCCTGTATTCTTTGAGTGGCTCGAAGCTGCTGCTGAGTCTAAGCGGTCGGCCGAGGTCCCTACATCAATTGGTGTAAACCGTTTTGGTTACTGTTTCGAATCAGCAACGAAAAGTTAAGATCACGCCAGCCCATGAAAAATAACTCCCATTTCTCCATGCGCTCCAAAGCGTTCACTCTGATCGAACTGTTGGTGGTGATTGCGATCATTGCGATCCTTGCTTCGTTGCTGCTGCCAGCGCTTTCAAACGCAAAGGAACGTGCGCGAAGAGCAAAAGACATCAGCAACCTGCGGCAGCTGGGAGTCGCTTGCTTCACTTATGCTTCCGAAAACAAGGACAAGCTGCCTTCAGGAGTTCAGGATGGTGACTGGCCTCATGACCTTTCCCGAGCCAATGCAGACCTCTACATTGGGGCTGGCGCTTCCCCGAAGATTTTTTACTGCGCCGGTCTCCTGTCGAGCGTGAACGAGCAGGAGGCTTTGGGACCCCGGGGACCGGGGCTGACCAGTTGGTGGGATTTCAACGCAAATCGTAGAATTGTTGGCTACGGTTTGATGATCAAGCAGGCGGCAAACGACACTCGGACCGGAATCAATGGGGGGCGGTTCTATTCTAAATTGACGGAGACCAACAATCCTTCTGATGCCGAAATCATCGTCGACGAAGTCATGTCGATGACCGACACGAAGCCTTACAATTTCGTCGTTCCCAGCGGCAATGTGCCATCAACTTACGGAGGCGCGTATCGCCCCCCGCATCGAGAAAAGAATATGCCTTCCGGTGGCTCGATCCTCTTTTTGGATGGGCATTCTTCCTGGCGCCGATTCATCGAAATGCAGCCGAAGTTCAGGGCTCCCTCAAGCAGTCAGCCGTTCTATTTCTACTGAACGTTATTCCCAATGCCCGGGCTTCCAAAACCAGCCCTTGGCTGAGGTATCTTTTTCCCAGCTGCCCGGCACCCATGTCGCTTGAGACCGAGGTCTTGCGTCCCAGTGCCCCGGAACCCAGATCCAGCGATTGTCGCCGCGCATCCAGTATCCGGAAATCCAAACAAGATTGTTGTCCGGTGCTATTCCAACGGCTTCCACTTTTTCCGGTGGGGGCGCTTCCGTGACGATGATGCGTTCCGCCGGAACGGCGACGACTGCCCGCCTGTCAGCATGATGGGAGTGAATGCAACCGGACGTCACAATCACCAAAGCCAAAGCCAAAGCCGTCATCGCCGAGGAAAACTTTCTATACATCACAGGTCCTTTCGTTTCTGACATTGCCGAACTCCGAGTGGCGTTCTGCCAGCAACCTATCGCCAGCTTTCTCCGGCTCCATAGGGAACGTTCCTACTTGGGGCAGGTCGGCCTTCGTTTGCGACAGTTGAGCTGACTGACCGGGCCTGCTATGTTCCCGCCATGCCGATCTACGAGTTTCATTGCGAAAAATGTGACAGGGACAGCGAAATCCTGGTTCGCTCCAATGACTGGAAGGGAACCGAATGTCCCCACTGCGGATCGACCAAACTCGAGAAGAAGTTCTCGGTTTTTGCCTCAAGCGGCGGTTCTTCTTCCGAAGGTTCCTGCGACACCGGCGGTGGAGGCGGGGGTGGATGCGGCCGTTGCTGCGGCGGTGGACCGCACCGGCATTAAATGGCGAGTTTGATCACTCGCAAACGGAGGCTGCTGATATGGCCTTAAGGTTCGGAACCGCCCAATCGGGCTTGTTCCGGATCAATTCCTCCAGAGTGGCTCCGCCTGTGGCGACTGCCAGAACTTTTGCACCAATCGCCCTGGCACATCGGATATCCAACGGTGTGTCGCCGATCACAAGCACTTCGTCGCCGCGAAGCTTCTTCCCGAAAATCCGTTCACCACGAGCTTTCGCGGCGGCCGCGATTTGATCACGGTCTTCGTGATCGTCCGCAAAGGCGCCCATCTCGAACGCATCCCAAAGCTGAAAGTGGCGCAGCTTGATTTCCGCTCCGAGTCGGATGTTCCCTGTCAGCAGCCCAAGCATCGGCGGACTGGGCAATTGTTTCAGGTCGTAGATGAATTCCCAGATGCCGGGACATTCCTCGGTGCGGCTGGCCTCGAGGATGTGGTCCAGCCAGAATACATACCGGCTGAAGAAGCGATCGAAGTTTTCTTCCGTTGGAGAAATTTGATGATACTGGAAGAACTCGCGAACGAGGCTGGTGTCGGTTCTTCCCGCGAACTTCAGTCGTTCGAAATGATCGGTCGCACTGAACTCCGTGGCAAAAACCTTCGCGAACGCCTTCACTCCCGCACCGCCTGTGTGAACCAGCGTTCCATCAATATCGAACAACACCAGCCGAATCATGGGCGCAGAAGCTATTGATCGCGCACGCGCAACGCAATCCTTCCAGAGAAAACCGTTGCTTTTTAAGTCCGGCACATTAGAAAAAACGGTCAGGGAAAGGGTTTGGGATGAAAAAGGGCCGGGCATTTACTCTTATCGAACTTCTTGTGGCAATCGCGCTGATCGCGATTCTCGCGGCACTGCTTCTGCCAGCACTGCATCGGGCCAGAACGAAGGCGAAGTCTGCCTTCTGCCTCAGCAACCTTCGCCAATGGGGCGTGGCAACGCACCTGTATGCTGTCGAGTGCAACGACTTTCTTCCGCCGGAGGGGACTCCAAATCCATCTGACAGCAGCACCAACTCTGGCTGGTACATTCAGCTGCCGCAAGTGATGGGACTTCCTCGCTATCACCAGATGCCGTGGCGCACCAACGCCACCATCGAGCCGGAACGTTCCGTTTGGATCTGCCCGGAGAACACCCGCCGCAGCAACGGGAACAACCTCTTCCACTACTGCCTCAATGAATACGTGAATGGAACTGGTGTCGAAAATCGACCGGTCCGGCTCGGCATGATCTCCCGGCCCGAATCCCTCGTCTGGCTGTTCGATTCGAAAAATCTGCCCGCAGTCGGCACGCCCAATTTCGTCCACACCAACCTTCATGGTCGCGGAGCACATTTTCTCTTTCTGGATGGACACGTCAGACGCTTCCGCAGCGATGCGTACTGGAACTTTGAGGAGAACAAAGGAAGAACGGACAATCCGGAACTGACCTGGATTCCTTAGCTAACCGCGCGCGCTTTTCAGGGTTTGAAATGCGCCGGAACTGTTGTCGCTGGTTTTTTCCACGGCCGCTTTGCTCGGAAACTCAAGAGTGAACACCGCGCCGCATCCGGGACCGTCGCTGTGGGCGCTGAGGCTTCCTCCCATTTCCGAGCTGCGAGAAAACTGCTGTGCAGGCCGAAGCCGTGTCCTTCCTTGCGCGTGGTGAAGCCGTGACGGAAAAGTCGCCCCAGATTCTCCCGGCTGATGCCAATGCCGTTGTCTGTGACTGAAACTCTCAAACCTTCGTCGATCCAACGCACGCTGAGCGTCAGAATCCGTTCGTCATCGGATTTCTGCGACAGGGCCCACTTCGCATTGCTGATCAGGTTGACGAGAATTTGAAGCACGCGGTGCTTGTCCACGGGAAAATCGGTGTTCGAATCGAAGTCGCGTACAACCCGGATCTTTTGTGTTTCCAGTGCCAGAGCATGCACACGCAACGCATCTTCCATGAGCGACGCGATCGAGTGCGTTTCCACCAGGCCGAGAACGCGTGCGTAGTTCTGTTGCATCGCGACGATCTCCTTGATGTGGTCGATGTTGTTTGCGAGGCAATTGATCTCCTGAAGAAGATTGGCGTGTTCCGAGGCGATGGTGTCGGCGATGGTGTTGAGGAATACCGGAAGCTTGCCGGCGCGGGCGTCGTCGCGGAAAAAGCCGGGCAGGTCATGTTGATGATCGGCCATCAATTTGGCGACTCGCGCAAGGCTGCTGTGAGCCTGAAAATTTTGAACCTGCCGTTGAATCAGGCTGGACGAGGTGTTCACGCTGTTGAGCACGTTGCCCACATTGTGAAGCACACTTGCGGCGACTTCGGCCTGTCCCGCCATTCGCGATGCGTCCACCAGTTGCTGATGCGTTTTCTCCAATCGGGCTTCGGCTTCCTTGATGGCGCTGATGTCGCGCGATATGCCGAAAGTGCCGATGATTTCCCCCCGTGAATTGCGCCACGGCATTTTGGTGGTCTGCAGCCAGAGAATGTTGCCGTCCGGGAGCGTTTCCTTTTCCAGCTTTCCGATGACCGGGTTGCCCGTGCGGATGATTTCCTTGTCATCGTCCGCCGCCACGCGCGCATATTCCTCGTTGAAGACGTCGAAATCCGATTTGCCGATCATCGCCTCAACGGGCAGACCACAACGTTTCGACAGGGACTGGCTGCAACGAATGAAGAGCGAGTTCGCGTCCTTGAAGTAGATGTAGTCCGAGGAGTTGTCGAGGAGCGCGCAAAACAGCGCCTGTTCGTAACTCAGGTCGGCATTGGCGCGGGCGAGGTCGACGGTGCGATGTTCGACCCGGACCTCCAGTTCTTCATTCGCTTTTTTGAGTTCCTGATGGACGAGCTTGAGCTGCCGGTTCTTGTGCGAAACCATCACCGTCCAGGCAATCGCAAAGATCAGCACGCAAACCGCCGCTCCGCCAAGCCAGAGGGTTCGACGAAGGTTCAGCCATGGTGGAGCCTGAAGCAGCACGACAGCGTCCGCCGACGACAGCGCCATCTCCAGGTCGGGTTGCCACTCCGCTCCGGATTGCTGGGCAGGATTCAAATCGCTGCAGATCCCTGAAAGCTGCACCAGACTTCCTTTCTCCAGTTCCGGAGGTGGGCCAGCTGCTTCCGGCAGCACACCTTGAATCCTGTGTTCGCCGATCTGAAAACGGAGAAGGTAGTTGGTCGTGTTGTAGGTGTAGCCGAGGTAAACGGCATTGGTGGACAAATAGGTTGGAGCGTACACCCGTTGGATCAGGTTTGAATTGACGTAACAGGCGATCTCCGCGCCGTTCAGGACGATTTGAATGTCGTACCACTTGTTGAGTTCGATCTGCTGCGCCACCTTTTTGCCGAGTGAAATCGCGACGCCGTTGAGACTCTGTTCCACGCTTGAGCGTGTGTTCTTCCATCCGCCAATGTTGAACCAGAGCTCATTGTTCGGATCGATCGAGTTGAACCAGATCATGAATCCTTCGTTTCCGCCGGTTTTCCGCGCACGGAGCTTGAGCGTGTAGTTGGCCCAGTCCGGACTGCCGATAATTGCCCGGCAGTTGATCTCATGCGCGAGCTGGCTCAGCATTCCGTCCCGCGCAACCCACGTTCCGTTCATGAATTTCCAACCGTTCGTGCCCTGATTTGCGAAATCGCTCTGATACAGAGTCACTCCATTGCTCACAACCTGGATGTCGGTGTAATCCGCTGAAGTGTTCCAGGTGCCGATCGCAATTGCTCCTCTCCTTCCGCTGCCAGGTGGCGGTTCGGGCGATGAGGTGAGAACCAGAAGCGAATCGACGTAGCAATCGATGCGTGAGCCTCTCGTCACCACGCGAATGTCGTACCACACATTGCTCTCAACGTGATGCGGCACGGTGGCAAGGTGGCCCACATTGCCATCGACGTTGTGCTGTATCGCCGACTGGGTGTTCTGCCATCCGCCGATGTTAAAGCAGTGAAAATTGGTGTCATTGATCCAGTTGAAGAAGATCAGAAAGCCTTCCTCTCCGGCAATCTTCCGGGCTTTCAATTGAATCGTGTAATCGGACCAATCCGGATTCCCCAGCGTGACGATTCCTGGAACGCCGACGGATTCCTGACGGTAGGCGCCGTTCTGCGCCATCCATTCTCCGCTCAGGACATCCCAGCCCACTGCACCCTTTTTCTCAAAATCACTCCGGTAGAGCACCTTCTTGCCCTTGGTGACCACGATGTCTTTGTACTCGACGGAGGTGTTCCATGATCCGAGTCCAATCCGGCCGTGATAACCCGCGGCGGGCGCGGTGCTTCGTGCAGGGGCCGCGGTCGCGGACAACAACGCGTTGAAGAATGCCAGAACACAAACCAGCCAGAGGACCGGCCGGGCATTGGTTCCAACGGTTGCGCCAGATACTTGAGGATCGAACGTCATCAGAGCACCCGCCTGATAGCCAGACCTGAAAATGCCAGAACGCGGCGGGCGATATGTCATCGGCTTCGAAAGTGGAGTGCTTGAGCCAAAGATGACGTGCGGTTCGTTGTAAAACTCAAACGGACTCCATCTTGCGACGGAGCAGAAGCTCTCGGCAGTTCAGGGATTGGTCGCCTGTTTGTATCCAGACCGTAAGCGCAAATTTTGTTGAACCGTTTTGAGCATCACGACGTTGCATCGGATGCCGAAGCTGATAGAACTCCCACGTGAATCTTTGGACACTCGTCGGCTACTTGTTCGGAAATTCCAAGGCGATCCATCGAGCAGCTTCGTCTCGCGCGTCATTGTGGACGGGAATTGTTCTGACGCTGCTGACGGGTATCGCGAGGAATTACGATCAGCGCTTTGTGCTGGAGTCATGGTTTTCGTTGATCGGTCCTCTGACGTTCTCCCTTTTCTCCGGTTCATTCCTTTACGCCATTCTGATTCGTGGATTTGCCTGTCGCAGTATGCCTGCGGAAGCAGCGGCGGAGTCGCGATGGGGAACGTTCATGGCTCTCTTCTGGCTGACCGCGCCCGTGGCGTGGCTCTACGCGATTCCCGTTGAACGGTTCTTGAGCTCCTATTCCGCAGCTCAGGCCAACATCGCCCTTCTTTCCATCGTGTCGGCGTGGCGCGTTTGGCTGTTGAGTCGCGTGCTGTCGGTCTTGTTGGGAATTCGTTTCATGCGCGCGCTGGGATGGGTTCTTGTAGGCGCGGCGCTGGAGGTGATTGTCGTTGTGTTTCTGGGCGCACTTTTTGGACCGGGCTTAAGCCAGCGTATCCTGGCGGGAATGTCGGGAATGCGTAATGCCCCCGAGGAGAATCTTCTCAGTTCAGTTCTGGGATTTGTTTGGACCTGGTCGTGGGTGGTGCTGATTGTCACATGCCTCATGCTTCTGGCGACACGGTATCGCGGTGAAGTGAAGCCATTGCCAGTACTTGCTTCCGGCAAAGTTCCGTGGATGTCACTCGCAATTCTGACGGTTTTCTGGATCGCAGTTTCAATCGTGCCCCAGCAGGAACAGATGCGCTTCACGACACATGCTGCGCTCGTGAACAAGGCTGCTTACAAAGAAGCGCTCGATTATCTGGAGCAGCATCAACCGTCAGATTTCCCGCCGGGCCAGCGACTCGAACCCAATCCCTACGAATACCGCGTGTGGGAGGGCTTGCCTCCGACCATTGCATTGCTGACGCCAGAGACGGCTCCATGGATTCGACAGGTCTATCTCGGACATCTGAGTGCTGTGCTCACGCATTATTTTCCAAGGTACGATTCAGCGACCAACGTTGCCGCCATGATGCTGGCTCTCGAGCGACTTCCTGAAGGCAGAGAATGGCTGGAAACCAATCAGGTCGCTCTCGCGAGGCAGGGACTTCGACGCGGACACTGGAATGATCCAACAGATGTCGTGGAATCGACCGCCAAGACAAACATTCTCGAAGTGTTGAGTCGAATGGGAATGGCGGAAACCAACCTGATGAAACTTTTCGAGTAGATCATGCGCATTGGCCTCATAGCGATGAGTGGTGTGCGGGTCAAATCCGCGGAACTTGCGGCACTCGGAGTCACGCTTCCCGGATTTATTCGGCGCGGCAGGGTAATTGCCTCGCTGCCGAGTCTCGGGCTTTTGACTGTGGCGGCGCTCACGCCGGTGGAACATGAAGTGAGTTATATCGAAGTGGCGGATTTGCGATCGGCTGCGGCTTTTCCAGAGTTTGATCTCGTCGGAATTTCTTCACTGACCGCGCAGATTCATGAGGCGTATGAAATTGCACACATGTATCGGTCGCGCGGAACACGTGTCGTGATGGGCGGATTGCACGTTTCGGAACTGCCGAACGAGGCCTTGTTGCACGCGGATGCCGTGGTGCAGTACGGGGCTGAAGGCGCCTGGCCGCGCGTGCTGGAAGATGCGCAGAACCAACGCCTGCAACGGATTTACCGGGGCGCGAAAGATAATGTATTTGATTCGAACCTGTACACGTCGCCACGATTCGATCTGCTCGAAGGGCGGACTTACAACCGGGTGACCGTCCAGACATCGCGGGGCTGCCCACGAGCCTGCGAGTTTTGCGCTGCCAGTCTCAGGATCACAGCCGGGTTCAACCAGAAACCTGTTTCGAACGTTGTCGAAGAAATCAGGGCAGCCAAACGTCATGTGCGGCGTCCTTATTTTGAGTTTGCCGACGACAACACCTTTCTCAATCGCCGCTGGAGCAAGGATCTCCTGCACGCAATTCGCGACGAGGAGATTCATTATTTCACCGAGACGGATGTTTCCGTGGCTGACGACCTGGAACTCTGTGATCTGCTGGCGCAGTCCGGCTGCAGGCAGGTTTTGATCGGCTTCGAAAGTCCGCGTTCTGATGATCTTGGCGGAATCGATCCCGGCGCGTGGAAATCACGGCAAACCTCTCGCTATCTCCGAGCCATCGACGTTCTGCAGTCCCGAGGGGTAAGTGTCAATGGATGCTTCATTCTGGGACTGGATTCTCATACGCCGGACATCTTTTCCGAACTGCTGGATTTCGTCCGCAGTTCAGGACTCGCAGAGGTTCAATACACCGTGCTGACACCCTTTCCAGGCACTCCGCTCTATGAACGGTTTCGCCGCGAAGGCCGGTTACTTCGGGACGAGTTCTGGGATTCTTGCACGCTGTTCGATGTGAATTTTCAGCCGAAACAAATGAGCGTCTCGGAACTGGAGGAGGGGCTGCGCTGGTTGTTCCGGGAAACTTACAATCGCAACGAAACTTCAAGACGACTGCGGAACTTCGTCGCAGCATCAAGCGACTGGCGCAGGGATAATCCGTAATAAGTCATTTTCAGCGCACAAGCCATCAATGGCGGATCGCCAGACTCATGCGGCTTCGGTGTCGAATGCAAACGGTCGTTCGCAATTGCCGGCCTGATGCCGGCGAGCCGGGCTGAATTTCGCGCGCTTCCGGCTTGTGACCTGAGCGTCGGATGGAGTGGCGATGTGACGACTCGTCTGCGATTCCATGGCCGGGAGATCAAGTCCGGTTCGCTCCGATAGTTTCAAAAATGAAGCGAGACCAGCGTTCACTTTGGAAAAAAGCCGGCTGATTGCAGAGAGGAGAACCGGACGCCGTTCGCGATGCGATGTCGCTATCCTGGATTTTGAATTTCCCGAGGAAATTTCGGGAGGCGCGCCGGATTTGTGCTGCTCGTGCAGCTCCCGAAGCTGGCGGAAGAGAATTGTCTGAATTGTGTTTATTTTCATGTCCGCAACGTAGGATCGGATGAAGTTTCCACCAGACACAGCCTCTCGATTTTCCAGCTTGCACAGATTGATTTGGATCCAAACTGTGCAAGCTCAGATTCAAATAAACTGTATCTGTTCAGTTTGAAGAATCTCTCTACACTCCCCCGCGTGAGCGTCTCAACTTCCAACGACAAAGAACCGGTTTATTTGAAACTGGCCAACACGCTCGAGGGCCTGATCGCAAGCCGTGCGCTGCGGCCCGGCGATCGCGTTCCTTCCGTGCGCCAGTTCAGCCAGCAACAGCGCGTGAGCGTTCCCACCGCACTGCAGGCATACGCGACGCTCGAGACGCGCGGCCTGATTGAAGGGCGTCCCAAGTCCGGCTTTTACGTCCGGCCACGCAATTCGGACGCCATTCCCGAACCGAAGATGAACTCATCGGAACGGCCGAGAAGCATCGTGCTGCAGAGTTACGACCCGGTGGCTTCGTTGCTTGCGGATCATGCCGATCCAAAACTGGTGCCGCTGGGCGCCGCATTGCCAAGTGCCGAACTGCTGCCGGGAATCAAACTGGCGCGGATCATGTCGTCGATCGTTCGTCAGCTTGGATCACGCAGCATTGCATACGACATGTGCCCGGGCAGCGAAGTGTTCCGAAGAGAACTGGCGCGGCGCTCACTCGATTGGGGATGCGCGCTGCACGCCGATCAGTTTGTTGTGACGGTTGGCGGCACGGAGGCGGTGTCACTGGCTTTGCGCGCGACGTGCAAGCCGGGTGACACGGTGGTCGTCGAATCGCCCACCTACTTCGGACTGGCTTCCATGCTGCGCGAGTTGCAGTTGAAGGCACTTCCCATTCCGGTGCATTCCGCCGATGGAATGAACCTGGATGTGTTGGAAAAAGCGTTGCAGAAAACCAGGGTTGCGGCGTGCGTCGTCATTCCGAACTTTCACAACCCAACCGGATTTCTCATGCCGGACGCGAACAAGCGGCGGTTGGTGGAGCTCTGTGCCGGACGCGGCATTCCGTTGATTGAGGACGACACCTACGCCGATCTCCAGCACGAAGGCTTGCGTCCTCATTCCCTCAAAGCGTTCGGAGATCCGGAGTCGATCATCCTCTGCGGTTCTTATTCCAAGAAACTCGCGCCGGGATTTCGGGTCGGTTACATCGCGGCCGGAAAATGGCATTCGCGGGTGATGGCAGTGAAGCAGGCAAGCACGCTGAATGGCGCGCTGATTCCCACACTGGCGATTGCGGAGTTTCTGAGAAACGGCGGATACGACCGTTACCTTCGCACCATTCGCGAAGCCTACCGGCAGCAAGTGGCCAAGATGAAGGAAGCCATCGTTGAGAGTTTTCCGTCGGGAATCTCTCTGTCGCGGCCGAAGGGCGGATTCCTGCTCTGGTGCGAGCTGCCGTCAAAGGTCGATGCCATGAAACTGGCGCGACAAGCGCGTGATGCCGGAATCAGCATTGCGCCCGGACCGCTGTTTTCGCCGGTAGGAGATTTCACGAACTTTGTGCGAATCAATTGCGGTTACAAATGGGATCCGCAGATCGAACGCGCAGTGGGCGTGCTCGGACATTTGATTTCGCGAATGAAATGACGCGGGAAGAGCGATGAGCCGAATCGAGTATTTCAAAGTCAAACCGGAGATGATCAACAGGCTCCGCGCCATCACGCAGGAGCAAAAGGAATTTTCCATCGACGGCAGACTCCGCGCGCTGGTTGAACTTCGGGTTTCTCAAATTAGCGGCTGCGTCTTTTGCACCGACCTTCACGCGCGCGAGGCGCTGGAACTGGGCGAAAGCCCGCAACGATTGAACACGCTGGTGGTCTGGCGGGAATCTCCGTTTTTCGATGAACGCGAGAAGGCGGCGCTGGCGTGGGCCGAATCGCTGACCTTGATTTCTGAAACCCACGCAGGGGAGACGGAATACCAGACGATTCTGAAATTCTTCACCGACCAGGAAGTGGTCGAGCTGAGTCTTGCCATATCGCTGGCCAACTTCTGGAACCGAATGGCAGGTGGATTCCGGCGAATGCCGGCAACCCCTTGAACGGGTTGCCGGTCTTGGACGAATTGAGGACCGCAGTCGCGTCACGTTCCTTTGATGCCTCCGAACGCGGCAAAGCAGCTGTTCTTGTGAAGCACCTCGACGTGTTTGAAGCCGACCGTTCGCAGCAAGTCCAGCTGGAACATCAGCGGCCGCGGCGAATCTTCCTGAGCGATGTAAGCAAAGACATGATCGCGATAGGCGTCGTCTTTCAATGCGGAAAGATACTCGCCGTAACGGGTCCACATCAGTTCATGCACTCGCGGATCCGAATGTTCGATCAAATCGGAGATCCACACCGAACCGCCGGGCCGCAGCGCCTGAAAGAGCTTTGAAAACACAGCGTGCCATTCGTCGTCACCGCGCAAGTGATGCAGAACAGCGGCGGCGCAGATGATGTCGAACTGACCTTCGCCCAGGTTCAGGTCGCGGATGTCGCCCTGCAGCGGAGTGATCCTGCCAGAACTGACTTTGCTGATGCGTTCCGTCGCCCTGTCCAGCATGGGGCGGCTCAGGTCGATGAGAGTGACATCAAGATTGGGAAGGCGTTCCAGGATTTTGAGGGAATAATTTCCTGCGGCGCATCCGACATCGAGCAGGGATTTGGCGGCCGGAGAAACGCGGCTGGACGCTTCGGCAATCAGCGTCAGGCACAGCGGTGCATCGATGGTTGCGGACTGCCCGGTTTCGAGATTGGAAAAGCGTTCGACATCTTTGTCGAACCGGGCGCGAATTTCCTCGACGGTGGATTTCTTCATTTCAATGGTCGCCAGAATACAGCAATGTCAGTCATTCAACAGATACAGTTGCCCTCAATACAGCCTTTCACAGGATTGTTCGTCCCTTTTCCTGACGAGTCGGCAATTGGCAAACAGGTAGGGGGACTCAGGAGAACGAAGTCGCGCGTCAGCGTGTTTCCTTCTTTCGTTCCCTGATCGATCTGTTCCCGTCTCAATTCTTTCTGCAATCCCTCAAACGCACGCGCAGGAGGAGGTCGTTCAGAGCGGCCCGTGTTTCTTCACTCGGTAATTCAGGCAAAGCGCTCGCTTCATGCGCAGCCTGCAATTCACCTCGCAGCCGATGGTATTCGGCTTCATGAAAGGCAACTTCGGCATCCGACAATTGGCCGACCGCAATGTCTTCCGGGCCCGCGATCTTGCGCGCTACAAGGTCGGCGATGTAGGGCAGCTTGAACTGTTCATTCAGATTCACCAGATTGGCTTCGATCTTTCCGGTTCGCATCAGGTGAATCCCCGTGAGCAGCACGCGATAGACATAGAGCAGCGGCTTCACCCGACGCACCGGTGGCTGCCCGCCAGAGCCTTTAAGGAACAACTTCCACTGTGTCTCCGCAAATCCGAAGTAGTGATGCGCATGATGCCTGGTGATCACGCCCGTCTTGTCATGACTGCCGCCAGCAATGGCCTTCAACTCTTTATGCTCGGGCGTAGTGTGAACGATCAGCGGCGAGAAAAGTTGTTCCAGCACATAGCCGTTCTTCTTGAGCAGCAGGCCGAAGAACTTCCGCACGTCATGACTCACGATGTCCATCTCGAGTCCCTCAATCACGCGTGAGTCCTGGACCGTCTCGTCCCGAACATCCAGCCCAACGACCTTGTCCAGCGGCAACACATGCACGCCGCGCAGGTCAAAGTCCGAATCCGGCGACGGAAATCCGTAAAGATGCGCGCCGCTGATCGTGGCGAACAACAGCGGATACAGTTGCGCTGCAACGATGCGATGGAGACATGGGTCAATAGGCAGGCCGTCTCTCTCAAAATGCCCGCGTTCAGGGATTGTCATTGGAGAAAACGAAGCTATCGGTCCGCAGTCACTTTCATTCCGTCAGCTCGCATTGGGCCGCGAAGCTTGTCGGTGGAAATCCCACGTTTTTTCGCAAGCGGGTCGATGTACCAGCAGTAGTCACCCGAGTCGGATGCAAACAGATACTTTTGGTTTTCTTGTTTCCAGGCATCCCATTCGACGGCGCTTCCACCCTTGGGTCCACACGGGACGTAGCGATCAAGCAATTGCCGCGCGCGTTTTGCGGTGTCACCACCAGCGCGAAGGCCCGCCAGCGTTTTGTCAAAAAATTCCGGCTGGTCGAACGCCACCCCCAACTCCATCAGATCTCGGTCCAATTCCAGTTGCTGGTTCGTGTTCGGATGGAGGAACGCTTTATTTTGATCGAACCAGTCGGCCATTTTCTCGCGATCGAGCGGCGAAACCTTTGCCCAGAGTTCCGGTGTCATCATTTCCTTCACCCATTCCACCTGGTACTTCGGGTTGCGCAGCCACTTTGAGATCGTATCACGCGGACGGGCGACCGGCCCGGCGAACACCGATACCGTCACCGCAATCGGTCGGTCTTCCTTGAAGCGGCTGATGTAGGCTATGGAGTTGTGCAGGAGCAGCTGGCCCTGTTCATTCATTTCGGCAGGCGATTGTTCGAAACCGAAATGCAACAGATTGCCCTGGCGCCACAGCCCTGCGGCTGTCGGCGTCTTGTGATTTACGCCGCCGCTAAAGAATTCCACATCCGGATTGCTCGCGAAGTCGTACGAGTAGGTACACCAGCCGGGGCTCCAATTCCTTTTGTAGTCATGAACGAGCGACAACACCTTGATTTCCGGCTCCTTGATTTCCGCGCGAAAGTCCTCTGGCGTAGGAATGGAAATCATTTTACTGCGATCAATTTTGAAGGGGCGTTCGAAAATTTCATGCTCACGCAGGTCGTAAGCGATTGGATCCATGCAGGTGCAACCGATGCCACCTTTCATCTGCCACGCAACCGCGAGGTTCAAACCTGCGCTGCCCAACAAGACTGTCGGCTTGGTCCAGTTCTCACGAGCGCCAAGTGGCGAGGCAAGCTTCCGCATCTCGCGAGTTTCCGCGCTCTGCGGCCACTCCAGCAGAACGACGTCAAACGGTTCGGCATCCCTCGCCTTGAAGTCTCCCCGCGGCCGCGCTTCAAACCTTGCCACTTTGGATTTGAGAAAGTTTCCAAAGTCTGCCGGTCGCTCTGAGCCAACATAGAGAACTTTCATCTCGCTCAGTTCTTTAGCCGGGCTCGATTGAATCAGCGCGATTGCAATCAGGTGGATCGTAAGGAGTGATGGCGTTTTCATGGTCTTATTTCATTGAGAACGGACATTGAGCGGCGAAGAAAGTGTGATCGTTTGTGGCGGCCAGCACAATTCCTCCGTGCAAGCCTGATAATGCACCTCGCCTCTGATGAACAACCGCCCGACTGGCGCGTTCGATCCCGTTCTAAGTGGCCGGCGGAACGTTACGGAATCCGTGTAAACCAGTTCGCCAGTCTTTGTTCGTTCGGGAGCCGAGGCCAGCCAGCCGCCTGAAAACTCAATGCCATCCGGCAACATTACCGTCAGTGAGACGGGAGTGAAGGGTTTGCCTACGGCGTTGCTCACATAGATATAGTATGCGCCGGCTATCGCCAAACGCACTTGGACTTCAGCGCTCCCGGCCTTTCGGATTTCGGCAGGAATTATTTCCATCACAGCGGTGACCGGGCGGGAACTGGAAGGTTCGAATAACGTGAACTCGGAATTGTTGAGAACTGCTTCCGTCGCTGTCACAGCTGCACCAGATCCTTCGCGGTCAGCCTCGCGCGAAGGCGACTGGCTGGAACAGCCGACAAAAGCTACAACTGCTAACCCCAGAATTGCCAACCGTGGAAAACCGTAAAGGTGCACACCGCTGATCGTGGCGAAGAGCAGCCGATATGGCTGTGTCGCGACGATACGGGAAAGGCGTGGATCAATCATCATTTGCTTTTTTTACCACTGCGTTCACGGGTTTCGGTTCGGAGGATCCAAGGCAACTCTCCGAACGTTGTTTCGGTTTTGCGATCCATGTAATCCCAGTAGGTGGTAGGTCCAGCCCCTTTTCGTCCAGTCAATACTTGAAAGCACATTTCTTCGAATGCGCGACGCTGGTCGCCAACGTGCGGTTGGTTTCAGCGAATTTGATTGTTCCTGTGATCACGTTGAAGAGGAGAGGTTTGCCATTTGTCTCCGCGCCGAAACGAGGAATTGATTCGCAATTTCGTAGTCCGGTCGTTCCGGCAGTTTGGTTTCATCAAGGCTGCATTCGAAATCCTGGTGCAATTTCTTGCGCCAGGCGTCCACTTCGACCCACGGCACCTCGCCGCGTTTCACAGCGAGCAGGCGGTCGCGATCGGTTTCGACTCGAACGGGGAACTGCGCCGGTTCGCAGCGTCGCCGCGCCGGTGATCAGCAATCGCAGCAGATGCATGGCGTGTTTCCAGCGGACTTCGCCGTAATTGCGAAGGTCCTGTTCGATCTTCTTGAACTGGCTCAGGGCGTAGCCGTTGAACGTCTGGAAAATCATCTGACTCAGGAAGTGCTGGCGCACCGCCAACAGTTCCGAGCCGAGCGGGGTGACCTTCTCCACCATGGGTGAATAAAGACATTCGAGGATGTTGGGGTTCGCCCGGAGGGCCATCACAATGAACTTCTGCAACTCCCAGTAACAGCTTTGCGTGGCGTTGTCCTCGAACTGTTCCGGCGCGCCGAACAGCGACCACTGCAATTCCGCCGGTACGATGTAAACGCCCCGGATGTCGGTGTCCGACGCGTCGGTGTCCAGCCCATACGCACGCGAGCCTACGATGCAGCGGTAAATGATGCATTGTTCCAGATCAAATGTAGCAGCGGACGTGAGTCCGTTCTGACTGATCGGTGAATCTGAAGTGAGCCGACTCACGTCGGCTGCTACGCCGAGGCGATCTTTGAAATGCTTTAGGACATCCAGATGATCACGTGTGAGAGATGTTTCAAAACCATCCGGAAAGCGGACCAGAAACTTCTCCCCCTCCACAGCCGGCGTGCGCGTCACCACACCCACCGCGCCGCGCGGATGCACGACGGAATTGTTCGGTCCACGCACTTCCACGAGTGAAATCACCTGGGTTCCGGCGAAAATGTTATTGGGTTGATGCACCATCCTGCGGGGAAGATATGAAAGGTCGGGAACCGTGGCCAGCCGTTACATTTCCTTGCCATATTTCCGGACGAAATCGTTCGCAAACTTCTCCCGCTGCTCGTACGTCTCGTTCCACTGATCCACATGATGCCCCAGTTCGTGCATCAGGACGTCGCGAAGATAGAAATCTTCCAGCCAGGTGAGGCTGGCCCGACCGAACCGATAGGCGTGCAGAAAAATGCAGCGTCGCCAGTAATGGCCCACAAATCCGTTGTCACCGTCCCAGCTTTTCAACTGCTTCATTGTGCCTGACAGAATGAATACAACCCGTAAATCCTTCAAAAACTCCTGCGGACAACTTCGCAGCTGCGCCTCCACCTGACCCGCGCGGCAGGGTCGGATAAAGCCGTTGAGAACCGGCAGTTCGATGATCTTGGGAAAGGAGGGATGTTTGGCGATTTTGGAATCAAAACGCTTCCAAACTGCCTTGATTTCCAAAGACCAGGGCCTGTACGCAGCCCAATTAGTGAACTTGATCCTGGAATAGGCGTTGGACCGTGGACCTGAACTGCCGTGGTGTGCGTGCATGGTGAACTTCCAATTGAAAAGTAAGTATCCATTCCATGAGGAGCGAGCACAGATGCTCGCTCCTCACTGATTCCATCAGTCGCCAAGGAACAGCCTCCACTCAGCTACGCCGTGGGTGTTGCGAATGAGCGCGGTCACCGGCAGTTCCTTCGGCGCACGCGGGACGCTGAGCAACTTCAGGCCGGCTTCGTGCGGCAAACGGTTGCCCTTGCGGGCGTTCACATCCTTGCTCGACCACACGAGGTTTTCCCACGTGTCCGCACCGCCGCGCGACCGGGGCAAAACGTGGTCGAGGCTGCCTTCCTCCGGTTTGAGCAACCGGCCGGTGTATTGGCAGCGATTGCCGTCGCGCTCGCGAATCGTCCGCCCACAGAGCTTCGGGCGCTTCTTTGGCACCTTGTTGAAGTTCACTGCCACAATCACGGTCGGCACACGAATCGGGCCGCGAACGGTGCACACGAGATTGTCGCCATCACGAATCGGCAGCGTGATCCACTCGTCCCACGTCACCGGGCGCAAACCGTGCGCATGGCCGATCCCGTCCAATTCAATGTCGAGCGCAGCGGCCACTTTGGTGGCCATCATGCAGAACGCCTCTTGCGGCGTGTGCACATTGATCGCCTGCCAGTTGCGGTTGAGCACCAGCACAATCGTCTTGTTCAGTATGTCGCTCATAAAGTGTTTGCGCATGGCCGCCATTCACATTGCGAGCGTTCCCGCGTGAGGTGTTTGTTCTTTATTGAAAATTCGCGTCGCGAATACCCCTGTAGCAGTAAACGTAAGTCCGCTCCGAATTCACGCGGGATGAAAATGAGCCGACTCACGTCGTCTGCTACAGAGGGAAGAGGAGTTTGTGATGATCGAAGTAAAGGTGTGCGGTTGATGGCTGAAATCATGGAGTTGTCTGCTCGCAGGCAGACATTAACTCCGTGATCTCAACGCCTCCCTGGCGTCGGTCCAATTCGGACCATCACGACACGCTAGCGGCGAAGCTTGCGTGTCTTGTAAGTGAGCAGCGGCTGGAGTTTGGCGATGACCGAGACAAGGTCGGCATCAACGAGATCCTGAATCACTGCTTCAATGTTTTTGTAAGCGGCAGGCGCTTCTTCGTAGAGCAGGTCGCGATCTTCGCAGATCACCCGGCTTCCGAGCGGCGTCTGAACCAGCTCCAATGCGCCGAAGCGTTCGCGCATGCGCAGACGTCCCGCCGAGCGGGACCACTTGCGACCGGCGCCGTGAGCGAGCGACCACGCGTGACTGGCGCCATCGCCGATTGGCTTCACGATATAACTCAACGAACCGCGTGAACCGGGGATGACGACGAACTCACTCTCGGCATCAACTGCGCCCTTGCGGTGAATCCATCGAGGCTTTTCCACATCGGTAGCAGCGGACGTGAGTCCGATCCATTCCTGCCGTGGAAAAGTTTGAGCCGATTCACATCGGCTGCTACATGCCAGACGAGTGATGCTGTTGTGGCAACCGTCCCAGACGCATTCCGCTTCCGTACCGATTGCGGCGACGAAACGTCGGGCAATCAGTTCGCGATTGGCCCTGGCCCAACGGACAGCGAAGTCGTGACCGCGCAGATACTCCTCCGCAGCGTCCGATTCCGTCGCCACTCCGTTCGCGCAGTGCTCAGCGATGTGCGCACGGAAGACGGATTCACCCAATCCACGCGAGCCGCTGTGAACGAGTGCAACGATCTGTTGCCTGCCGATTCCGATTTTCGCGAACGCGTCGGCATCGACGATCTTCTCAATCGCCTGCAACTCGGCGAAGTGATTGCCGCCACCGATCGTTCCCATTGCCGAATCGGACGCGGTCGATTCGAGATCGCGTTCAGCGAGGAAGTCGCTCACGTCTTCGTCCCAGGGATGTTCAAGGTTGAAGCGCAGTTGCGTCCAGTGATCCAGCTTCACGTCGCGGCGGACGAGGTCCATTTTGAACAACGCCATACCGCAACCGATGTCGCCACCGATGAGGTGCGGATAAATGACGCCTTCAGTCACGAACGCGGCACCGACCGGCGAGCCTTTGCCCGGGTGCAAGTCAGGGAAGCCGGCGGCCAGTTGGATGCCGTCCAACTTTGAAGTGGCATAGAGTTGGCGCACCGCTTCACCTTCGATCCAGCTTTGGGCCGAGGCGAAAAGACGCACCTGGGTTTCAGTCATGGTGTTCATGTTTCCTTGTGAGCCCGCCAAAGCGGGATTGGTTGTGGTTGGTCCCCGAGATTGGTATCGCGCCAACGTCTCAGTGGCTTCAGCGCTGCGCTAGTCCGCCTCAGCTACTCGGGGGGCGGACAAAGCTCCAAATTCCAAGAACCAAGCTCCAAAGAACCTCCAACATCCAACTTCGAGCATTGGTGGCGTTCGCGTCGCCTGTTTGGCGCTTGATGTTTCTTTGGAGCCTGGAGTTTGGAATTTGGAACTTCCGAAGATTGGTTATCCCGCGCGGGAACGATCCTCGATCTTCGGTTATCGACCAGGCGCTCTGCGATTGAGGTGCGGGACAATGTTGATTTGTCGTTTCACTCCGAAGCGCACCGGACCAAAGCTGAATCGCAGCTTGGTCGGGCAGATGCGGAAGACACGGCCGGGTTTGTAGCTCCTGCGAAGGAGCAGCTGGCTTTGGTAACGGGGAACGGACTTCAGGGATTGCGCCAACGTCTCAGTGGCTTCAGCGCTGCGCTAATCTGCCTCAGCTACTCGGGGGGCGGACAAAGCTCCAAATTTCAAGAACCAAGCTCCAAAGAATCTCCAACATCCAACTTCGAGCATTGGTGGCGTCCGCGTCGCCTGTTTGGTGCTTGATGTTTCTTTGGAGCCTGGAGTTTGGAATTTGGAACTTCCGAAGATTGGTTATCCCGCGCGGGAACGCTCCTCGATCTTCGGTTATCGACCAGGCGCTCTGCGCCTGCCAAGTGGTGAAACCGGCAGGATTCTCAAGTGACAACTCCTTCGCGCCGGCACTTCGGTTGGTGCCAACTACCGCGCGGTTTGCCGTACGAAATCCAAACCGACATTCATTTCAAAAATGGGTGATGTGCTCGAAGATCGGACGAATGCGCCTATTGGATCGAACTGTTGTTGGAGGCGCGGAAAACCGATGAAGCCTCTGCGATAGCAGACGATGCTTCGTGTTCGCCATTCGAATTCTTCGAAGAAAAACAGGAGAATGGATTGAGGAGATGCAACTGGCATTCCTCAATCTTCACTCTTCAATAAAGAACAAACACCTCTTGCCAGCTTGCGCTGCCAACCCGCGGTTTCACGGCGGCTGTTTCAGTGTTTGGGGGCACACCTCCTCCGAAGCCCTTGAATTGTAAAAGCGTTTCAAATCGTTTCGGCGCGCGTCTTCGCCCCGCGTGGGCACACCACGTCCGTGGAACGTCAGTTCGTTCCTGCACCTGAATTCGTTTGGCACCGTCAGACATCATCAAGACGTCGTTCTCTGTTCCTTCACAGTTGGTTCACCTTTCGTCACTGCCATTTCACCGTCAGTTTCCGGGCAACAAAAAACCCTGCTTACTTTGCGGTAAGCAGGGTTTAGAAATCCTCTTTCGATTCTCTAGCCGCTTACCTCCAGTTTATCCAAACGCACTTCGGGCATATTATTCCCTCCATAGGATTTGGATGCTCCAAGGTTGAACACACAACCTTGATTGAACCGGCCGTGACGGGTCGCTTTTGCGACGCCGCTGGCGCGGAACGAAATCCTGGTTGTCATGTTGATGTGGTTTCTCATCGAATGTGCCGAGACGAATACTACAAATGCGCGGTTACAGTCCACTGATACTTCGTGGGGGTAATAAATTTTGAATTCAAATATCCGAATCCATTGATGATTCATACGACGGTAGCAAAGGATGAACCGTGGATGAATGAACCCCGTGGCATGCTTTAGGACCGGCGTGACACTTGCGAAGCAACGGAATGAACCGCGAAGGTTCTCTGAAAAGACTCGGACAACTTCAAGGGATGTTCACAGAAATCCGTTGGGAAAATTGACTGGGATCGGTTCCGTCCGCTCGGATGCGATAATGGTAGATGACGTCGCCGGGGACGGAATCGAGATAGGCCGTGTCTGTTCCCACGTTGGCGATGACCGATTCATCGCCGTTGGCTTTGGATCGAAGCACCTGATAGTTGGTGGCTCGTGGTGCGGGTGTCCAGGTCAGGTGGACCTGTCCGTTCCCGGCGACGGCACGCAAAGACAAGGGTCGCAGGAACACAATGTCTTTCGCGGGTATTGTTGTCGGGCTTCGAGTGATCCAGTTGAGATAGTTGGGTGGCGCAACGCCATTGATCGTGTTTCCAAGGCACGCCACCATGCCTGCGTTCTCCAGATTCAAGACCCGTTTCTGATTCCGAACGGTGAGCGTGTTGTTGAAATACCACGAAATCTCCCGGGCATTGCTCGGCCGCACCCAACCACGATCGAAGGTGTTATCAGCAAACAGCAGATTGCGCGTCGCGCGCCGACCGCTCTCGTATCCAGCCGTGATGATTTCGCCGTTGTCGGAACTGCCGCGGAAATAGTTTCGCCGGAAGATCATGTCCGCCGGCACGGGCCCTTCGGTTTTCGCCTCGGCATGAATCCATAAATAGACGTCATCAAAGCGATTGTCCTCCACCAGGATTGGCGTGCGCTGTCGCCAGGAGGAACGTCCGGCATCGCCGCGATAGGTCTGGCATCGCCGGATGATGGAGCCCCGGTTTGCCAGTTGCTCGTTGTAAAGATGATCGTCGGTGGCGAGACCGGGGATCGCGCGGTCCAGTTCGATGCGATAGGTTCCGCCCGATTCCGTCAGGCGGTTGATCCGGGCGCTGCCCTTCGTTTCGCCGTTGAGCCGCTGGGCTGCGATCCAATCGCCCGCCTTCCATGTGGAACCCTCGACGCCTGTTTCGCTGACCGTGATCAGAAGCGGATTGGTGGCGTTGATGGAGCGGACCAGGCCCCACATCGTGGTGAGGTTGAACAGGTCGTCCTGCATCGCCCAGCCATCGAAATCGCAGTTCTCCCAGATCGGGCCGTAGCGGTTGTTCTTGATATGAAACCCGTCGCGCCAGCTGACGAAACGTTCCAAGCTTCCCGGCGGGACACGCATGTCCACGTTGTCGAAACGGATCGGCCCGGTGTTGCCGTAGGCGAGAAAAATGAACTCCGGCGCATGGCGGACGACGACGTCTTGGAACAGGATCCGGCTGCTCTCCTTGATCTTGACGACGAAATTGCCCTGCTGGCCGAAGCCGGGATTCGCGATGATCAATCCGGCCGCCCGCGTGCCGACGTTCGAAACGATGTTCTCTGACTGCCTTTGCGCGGTGACCCGCAGGACCCGATCCGCGGTTCGCGCCGCATCGATCGGTTTGATCGTCTTGATCCAGAAGTGCGAGACGTATTGGCCGAATGTGTGGCCGAAAACCCACGTGCGCGAATTGTCCGTCGTCGCGACGTCATCCACCTTCGGCATCGCGTAATTGGTCCAGACGCGAATGTCCACGGTGTGGGCCGCGGGATCGAATCCCACGATGTCCGCCTGGAAATAGGGCAGGGGATCGTAAACGATGGTGAAGCCTTCAATCGTCACGTTCTCAGCCCGGACAATGTTTGCAAATTGTTTGGGGGCGAGGATGGATAGCGTCGCGCCGTTGCCGCGAAGGTGAATGTTTTTCAGCCGGCTGAGTTCCACGGCAAAGTTCCCGGCAAAGGTGGCGACGCGATACGTCTTCGCGCCGTCGAAATCGACGACACACGGCGCGCCCGATTGAGCCGCGGCGGCGATGGCGGCGCGGATTTTTGGACCGTCATCCGAAACGCCGTCGCCCGCAGCGCCAAACGTCGCCACGTTCAGGACGCGGGTGGATTCGTCGAACCAGGGCGTGGCCCGGGCGATTTCAAAATTCCACGTGAACGCGTCGCCGGTGTCATCGCCGCGCGGACCGATCGCAACCTGGATCACGTCGTTTTTCTCGAGCGGCCCGATCTCGCCGTCGAACGTTCCGTGCTGTCCCGGTTCGAACACGCGCGTGAACTGTCGGTTCCCGTTGACCAGAACCATGATTTCAACTCCGTCGGTGGAATAGGGGCTGACTTCGAGAAAGCTTTGTCCGATCTGGTAAGGGCCGGGGAGGGGCACCTGATAATTGGCGATGGCGTAGCGGCTGACTGTTCCGTAGCGACCGGCTTTCCCGGCATGTCCGCCGCGCGCATCCAGTCGCAGCCGCCCTGCCGCCGGATCCTCGTTGGGCGAAGTTGCTGGAACAAAAGAGTCGCCAACCCGAATCAGCTGGCGGTGCGCGGTTCTGGAATCGATGCGACCGCTGCCGGAGTTTTCAATGGGTTTGGCGGGCGACCATTCGATCGGCGCGTTCCAGGTGAAGAACCAGCCATTCGTCTGCGCGGAAGTTCCGTTGAACGCGTTGCTATAACGCGTGGTGAGGAGTGGAGTGTTGACAGGAACTCCGCGAGTTTCTTGAACCGGTTGAGCGGATGCGGGAATCGCGGTCAGGAAGATTCCGAGGACTACGGCCGCGGCGGAAATGTTTCCGGTGAAGTTTGCGACGGCTCGGGCGGATGCGACGGAGAACGGCATTTTACTTGAGCTTGAGACGATAATAGGCGGCGGGGTTTGAGTTCGTGTGCAGCAACACCCCGCTGTTCAGGTTGGTGGCGATCGTCTGCCACAAGCTCAGATTGGCGGAGACCTGGACGGCAAGCCTTGGAGCCTGGCTTTGCGTCCATGGAATCCGCGTCACGTTGCCCGAACGGGAAACCGTTCCAATCCTGGCCGCCGGGCCGCCGACGGGATGCAGCATCGCAAAGTAGAGGTCGGCTACTTCGATCGCGCTCAGGACATGCTTGTAGAAGCGATACACCGCGATCTGTCCGCGCAGTGGCAATTCGCCGAGCCCCGTTCCGTTGTTGCTCGAAATCAAATCGCTCGCGGCGTAGGTGGCCCCGCCTTTGCGTCCGAATCCCGCCTGATTGGCCCCGGCCCAGTCGTTGATATTGACCGGCGCGTCGGAAGTGTCGCCGACTGGAAATCCGTCGAGGTACAGCCCGATGAAATCGTTCGGCTGCGAATCGAAGGAGTTGGAAACCGTGGCGACCACATGATGCCAGCCCGGCGCGATCGGGATGGTCAGTTGGATCGCGGTGTTGGCGACGACATTGAACACGAGGACGCCATCCTTGATGCCGATGAGGACGCCGCACGTGTTGCCGCCGGCTTCAAAAACGATCTGTTCCCCGCTGGTGTTGGTGACGGCGAACCAGACTTCGAATGACGCGTTGCCCTGGCTGTGTTGCGGGATGGTGTTGTCGTAAGCGCCGGAAACGCCCTGCGCGCCGACGGAAAAGGCGGTGGTGATTCCGGGCGGCGCTCCGGGTAGGGGCGGGACGGGAGACGTGCTGGTTGCCGTCAAAGGATCGCCGCTGCCCAGCGTGAAGGTTTCGACCGTGCCCAGAAATCCCGTGTTCGGCCAGGTGGAGGTCGCTGGAATGCCGACACGATGAGAGGCGTTGAATTCAATGGCCGGCGCGACGCCGTCGAGGAGAGCAACGCGCGAATCGCGCGAAAACGCGATCAGGTCCGCGGCCCCGGCGTGGCTGAGATTGGGGATCCATCCATGAGTTGAGCTGCCGTTGCGCCAGGTCATGGCGTAACTGATTTTCATTCGTTCCTGCAGCGGAACATTCTGCACGAGACCATCGAGCAGCAGGCCCTTGTAAAAATTCGCTGCGGTTTCGCCGGTTAACTGACTGACGCCCCAGATCCCGTCGGGCGCGCCGATTTCAGACAGTCCCATCAGCTTTGTGATGCCGTTGGTTTCCTTGGACAGGACGGCCTGGGCGGTGAGCCGGACCGCCTGCCAGAATTGCGCCGGGGAAAAGAACGGTTTCTTGTCCAGTGTGTAACCACCCTGCTGATCGACAAAATCGCGGTTCGCCGTGAAGTATTGATCCACGGTGTAGATGTCCACGTAATCGTCGCCCGGATACGCGTAGAAGAAATCGCGATCCACGCCGAGCCGATGTCCGGACGGCGCCAGGGCGATGAGCAGGCTGTGCTGGCCGCGATTCCGCAGATAATCAACCGTTGTGCGGAACAGGTTGATGAATTGATTCCGGCCCGTTGTGGTGTCGGGCGGGCTCCACCAGAACCATCCGCCGGTGAATTCGTGCCAGGGGCGGAAGATGATCGGGATCGGCTGGCCGCGATCGTCGGTGAGATCGTTGAGAAAACCCACCAGCTGTTCGAGGTGATTGGTCAGGGCGGAGTAATGTGCGCCGCCGGGTTGTACCGAAGACAGGGTAGGGGCCACCCAGGAACCGGACTGAAGCACCTGTTCGAGCGGGAAATATAAGGTGACGATGCCGCCCCAGCGATGCGCGTCCTTGATGCGGTTCTTCAATTCGGCGGGACTGAGCCAGTTCAGGCCGGCGGGGTAGCCGGAGGTTTCGAGCGGATTGAAACCGAAAACGGCCGGGTGAACTCCGGTAACAGTCTTGATGTCCGAACGATTCGTGTTGGAATTGCCGTCGGAGTTCCAGCCGATGCCATAGACGTTGGCGTTCTGTTGTCCGAAGGCAAATTGATCGCGTTGTCCCAGCGCGGCGAGTCGTCCCCACAGTTGCCAGGCCTGTGGCGAAGCGTTTGGATCGGACGGGCCGTGTTGAGCCGGGAAGGCGGCGCAAACAGGCAGAAGGAACGCCGCGGGCCATTGCAGGAAGAGTCGCCATGGGCGAAACGATCGGACGTTGCGCGGCGGTGCCACCGTGGGGCGATCGGGCGAGTCCGCCAATATTTCATCCAAACGATTCACATGACTCTGATTGGAGGTGATCCACGGGCAGCGGAAGCGGCCGGTATGCTTCGACCGCATTTCCGTTACTTCTGGCCGGGATCGGGATCGGAATTGGATGCGGCGGGTTTGGATTTGTTCGCGGCCGGTTTTTTGATTGCTTCGAGAATCTGTCCGTCGGCGATCAAGCGCTCGCGAAGTTTCGCATAGGGCACATCCTGCACCGGGGTTTTCAGGTCGATGGCCAGGGCGGCGGCGGTGGCGGCGGATTGTCCCAGGATCATGAAGACCGGTTCCATGCGGATGGATCCGTAGGCGATGTGGGAAGAGGACGCGCAGACAGGCACGAGCAGATTATCACACTGGCCGGGCTTGGGCGTGATCGCGCCGTAGGCGATCTGGTAAGGCCCCTTGGTGAACACGCCGATGTCGCCTTCATTCTGCACCGAACCATCCGCGGCGATGTAGCGTTGCACGTGGTGGGAATCGATGACGTACGAGCCCATGCCGATCGGTTGGGGCGTCGGGCGTCGCTTCAGCAACTCATTCTCGGTCATCACGAACGCGCCCACCATACGGCGCGCCTCCCGCACGTAGATCTGATGCGGCCAGTGTCCATTGTCGGTGAATTCGTCCCTGGAAAGTCCCCAGGATTGCATCTCCTTCCGGACTTCGGCCGGCACGCGCAGATCGTTGGCGATGAAATAGAGCAGGCCTTTCTGATAACGCTCGTGTTCGGCGATGATTTCGCGGCGGCGCTCATAACTCGCCTCAGGATAGTCGTAATTGTAACCGATGTTGTCCGTGCTCATCGGACCGTGATTGTTCACGTCGGTCTTGCGGTTGGGCACGCGGTCGAATTTTCGGAAGGTCTCGCGCCAGCCGGCGTCGAAGATGCGAAGCAGCAGCTCGTACTGGTTGGGATCGTAACCTTCGGGCTTGGGGAAGGGGACGCGGTTGTCCGGGTGATCTGTCAGGCACATCCGGAAGCAATACGCCTGAATCTTCTTGTCGCCCTGTCCGATTTCGCCGGGCGGCTCGGTGCTGATGCGGGGCAGCACGCCGCTGGACGGATCGTCGGGAATGACGTAAGGGCTGATTTTCCGGGGCAAAACGTGGAAGCCGTGGCGATGGTGCCGCGCGTTGAGCTGGACTCCGTTCCAGGTCTCCCCGTAGGTGTTGGTGGATTCGCGACCCACGTGAAATTCCACGCCGGCGGCTGCCATCAAATCGCCTTCATAGGTCGCATCCATGAACACCTTCGCGCGATAGACGTTTCCGCTCAGCATGGTGATCGACGTGATCGACGCGTCCTTCTTGACGACGCCCTTGGTGCGGTCCAGCCATTCGTTGCGATAGACGCGAATCTTGTGTTCGCGGATGAAATCCTCGAAGACCTGCTCAGCGACATGCGGCTCGAACGTCCATTGACCCTTTCGCCTGTCGAGCGCGGAGATTGATTCCGGCTGTGGCTGCCATTTCCAGGACTCGGGTTTGATGTAGTGATCGGCGATGCGCTGGTAGAACTCGAGCGAGATGCCGCCGATGACCGATTTGTCGCCGGAATCGGTCCAGCCCAGGCCGCCGCTGCTCAATCCGCCCAGGTGTTTGTCGGGGCAGACGATGATGGCGGTCTTGCCCATGCGGGTGGCCTGCACCGCCGCCGACACCGCGGCGGAGGTGCCGCCGTAGATGCAAACGTCCGCCTCAACCGTCGCGCCGTGAGCGGTTCCTGCGGCAATCGCCAGGAAGGAACAGAGCAGGCCCGTCCTGACGTTATGGGACAAAGCTGCAACGGCGTTTGAAACACGATGATACAGATGGCGCATGCCTGTCAGTTTGTTGGGACGCAACGGAAAGGAACATCACATTTTCGTGGGAGAAGAACGGTTGCTCACACAAAAATGGGATGCCCCGTTCGACGCTTCCCCGCGACACTGTTTCCATCCTGAACCGGGTGTTCGCGAAATCTGTCGGGATAATGTCATTCGACCGATTTCAACACCGGCACGGTTCCGCATTTATCATCGAAATGAAACGCCTTTTCTCATGCCTGCTGGGGGCCGTCGCCCTCTGGTCGCAATCGTCACACGTTCCGGCCGCGCCGGAGCCGGCGCGATCCCGGCCGAACATCGTGTTCATCCTGGCCGACGACCTTGGCTACGGGGACCTGGGCTGTTACGGCGCCGAGCGGGTGAAAACGCCGAACATAGACCGGCTGGCGGCGGAAGGATTGCGATTGACCCGGGCCTATGCGCCGGCGTCCACATGTACTCCCACGCGTTATTCCATTCTCACCGGCGACTATGCCTGGCGGCAGAAATCGAGGAAAACGACCATTCTGGACGGTGACGCTCCACTGGCCATTGACCCGGCGCAACCGACGCTTCCGGGGCTGTTGAAGAAGGCGGGTTACAAGACCGGCGTGGTCGGCAAATGGCATCTGGGACTGGGCGATGGAAAGACGCCCGTGGATTTCAACGGCGAGATCAAGCCCGGTCCGCTCGAGGTGGGATTCGGATATTCATACATCATCCCCGCCACCGTGGATCGTGTGCCGTCGGTCTGGGTTGAAAATCATCACGTCGTGGGACTGGATCCCGCGGACCCGCTGCGCGTGAGTTACGTGGAGAAAATTGGTGACGAACCCACGGGGCTGGAGAATCCCGAACTGCTTCGCCAACGCGCGGACAAGCAGCATTCGGGAACCATTGTGAACGGCATCAGCCGCATCGGTTTCATGAAAGGCGGCCAGGCCGCGCGGTTCAAAGACGAGGAATTGCCGGGAACGGTGGTTGCCAAGTCGAAGGCGTTCATTGAAGCGCACAAGGATGAGCCGTTCTTCCTTTACGTGGGATTGTTCGAGCCGCACGTGCCCCGCGTGGTGGATCCCAGGTTTGCCGGGACCAGCGATTGCGGCATCCGGGGCGACGTCATCCAGCAGGCGGACTGGCAGGTCGGCCAGATCATGGAAACGCTGGAACGATTGAAACTCGCTGACAACACCCTGGTCATCCTCACGAGCGACAACGGCCCGGTGCTTTTTGACGGTTACTTTGACCGGTCGAAGGAGGATGCCAACGGTCATCGTCCGGCGGGCGGATTGCGCGGCGGAAAATATCTCGTTTTCGAAGGAGGTGCCCGCATGCCGTTCATTGCGCGCTGGCCGGGACGCACGCCGGTGGGCGTGTCGGATGAAATGATCGGCCTGACGGACATGCTGGCGTCGTTGAGCGCGCTTGCAGGTGAAACCGTGCCGGATGGAGCAGGGCGGGACAGCTTGAATGTTCTTCCGGTGCTGCTGGACAAGTCTGCCAAAAGCCCGCGCGACACGGTGATCATCGACGGCATTTCGGGCACGCGCGCCATTGTGAAAGGGAACTGGAAGTATGTTCCCGGCAGGGCTCAGGGTCAGGCATCCGGCATGGGCCGCGGCGCGAACCCGAACGATCCGCGTTTCGGAGAAAGCCGAATTCCGTCGCCGCTGTTGTTCAATCTTTCCAAGGATCAGGCCGAACAGACCAATGTCATCGAACGCCATCCCGAAAAGGCCGCCGAGCTGGCCAGGCTGCTTGATGAAATCGTGAACGGGAACGACCGATAACCGCGCAGGAGACCTCTTCAAAAGCCGATTGCGCGAGCGGGGCGCGGAGCATTGCTCCGCGGGTTTCTTCGGAATATCGGGCGAAGCAACGCTCCCGGTCCGGCGGTTGCGACTCTTGCAGACGACTCCGTGGGCGCTCCTTCGAATCGAAGCAAAACCGAAGGAAAAGTCTCCGCCTCGTTACCTCGGCGGTTACGGTTTTCTAAAATCGCTCCAGTCGCGATTCCAATCAGAACGGCGTCACCTTCAGGCGGAGAAATTTCATCGGGCTGAATTGAATCGGCGCCGGATCCTGCGCGACGTGAACTTCGTTGGTTCCGTCATCGGCGATGACGGAGTCCCAGACGTGATTGGTTCCCGAGTGCCAGTCCTGAAGGTTGAATGAGATTTGGGGGACGCAAAGGACATCCGAGGCCGCCTTGCTGCGTTGGTAGGTGAGCGTGAGACGATCCTCCTGAATCGCGAACGCGGGCAGGCCGTTGGTTCCTGGAGATTTGGGATCTAGCCCGAAGGCGTAATCGACGAGATTGGGCTGACCGTTGTGATTCGGATCCGCGTTGTCGCCGCTGATGTCCGGATTGTTCAACTCGTCGGCAGTGAAAACCTTTCTTTTCCACGCGTTGTAAGGCCGGTCGCCGATCGTGATGGTGGCGTTGCTGAACGAGCCGGTGATGTAGTCGGCCGCGGGGGTGAGATTCAGGACGACGGTGGCGCGGTCCGTCGGCAGGGGGTTGCCGGTCGGAACCACCAACAGCTTTGCCGCGATCTCTCCCGCCGGGATCGTGATCGAGCCGGGCAGCGGCAGATAATCCGTTCCGGGCGTCGCCGTGCCGGCGATCGTGTAGTTCACGGTGACCGGAGAGTTCGAGTCGCCCGAGGAGCGGATGAACGTGAACCAAGCGGCGTTGGTCCGGCTCTGCACCGCATGCGCGGCAGTGGCGACGACGTTGACGAGCGGCGCGTTCGTGGGCTGGGTCACGCTGTCGAACCGCACCGAGTCGGCGACGACGTAACCCGTGGTGGAAGTGGTGCGAATCAGCACGTTGCCGTTGGTGCCGGCTGTGAACGGAAAACTGCCGATCAGCACCCATTGCCCGTTCTGCGTGCGCTGATCGACCGTGAACGTGCTGACACCCTGGGCATGGGTGACGTCAACGGGCACCGCAGTGGAACGGTTGGGATCGGAGGTCCAGCGCAGGTAAACGTTGTAGGTGTCGGCGGTCGGGATGGTGGGCGTGAAGCGAACGCTCTTGGTTCCCTTGGCGGTATTTCCGTCGTGGATGTAGTTGGTGCCGTAAAAGCCGCTGATGGACACGCTTGAGATCCAGTCGCCCGTGATTCGGACGCCGGTGGCGTCGGAGTTGTCCACGATGATGCCGGAGTTGTTGTCGTCGGCGGGCCCCCATCGCAGCACCTGCCGGTCGGCCAGCAATTGCAGTCGCAGTTTCTCGTAATCCACCTGCTGCACCGGCACCTCGTCGTCGATCGCGAAGCAGGCGGCGGTTGCGGCGGACTGGCCGAGCACCATGAAGACCGGCTCCATGCGGATGGATCCGAAGGCGATGTGCGACGCCGACAGGCAAACCGGCACGAACAGGTTGGCGCATTCTCCGACGCGGGGGACGATCGAGCGATAGGAAATCGAGTAGGGCGAACTGACGCCCACCTGGGTGTCGCCCTCGTTGAAGGCGGCGCCGTTCTTCACGATGCGCTGGCAGTTGTGGGAGTCCATGGTGTAGGCGCCGAGGCCGACCGAATCCGCCGCCACCACCGTTCGCCGGCAGTTCTTCTCCGTCATGACGTAATCGGAGATCATGCGTCGCGCCTCGCGAACGTACATCTCCCAGGGCCAGCCGCCGTTGTCGGTGAATTCATCCTTGGCCAGTCCCCACGATTGCATTTCCGCGCGGAGCGATGCGGGCACGCGGGGGCTGGTGGCGAGAAAGTGGAAGAAGCCGCGCATGTAATCCTGGTGCTCCAGCCAGATCTCGGCGCGCCGGGCGTAATCCGCTTCGGGATAATCGTAATTGAACCCGATGTAATCCGTGGAGAACGCGCCGTTGTTGTTACTGTCCGTCTTGCCGTTGGGCATCATGTCGAGCCGGAAAAACTGCCCGATCTTCAAGGTCTGCCCATTCGCCACCAGCGCCTCGATGTAACGTGCGAGCAGTTCGTACCGGTTGCTGTCGTAATTGGCGGGCGGCGCGATGGGAATGAAGTTCGTGGGATTCTGCGTCAGGCACATCCGGAAGCAATACGCCTGGATCCGATGATCGCCTTCTCCGGGTATCCCGCCATCGCCGGGTTGCATGAAGGGAAGCAGGCCGCTCAAGGGATCGCCGGGAACGATGTAGGGATCCACCGGAACTGAGAAGCCGTGGGCGGCGGGCGACCGTTCCCGGACGCCGTTCAACGTTTCGCCGTACATCGCGTTGCCTTCCCGCCCGACGAAATAGGTCACCCCGGCGCGCGCCATCAAATCACCTTCGTAAGTGGCGTCGATGAACACCCTGGCCCGGAAGACCATTCCGGACAGCATGGTGATTTCGACGATGTTGGAACCGTTCATGGTGACCGAAGCCAGCTGTTGCTCGAGATAGACGGGCACGTTGGCCTCCTGGAGCATTTCGTTGAAAGTCTTCTCGGCCACGTGCGGCTCGAAGTACCAGCTTTCCTCCTGGCCGTAATGTTGTCCGACGCGTCGATAGAACTCGCGCGAGATTCCGCCGATGGCGTCCTTGTTTCCGATGTCTGTTCGTCCGAGCCCGCTGGCGGTCATGCCGCCGATGTGTTTTCCGACGGCCACCAGCGCGACGGATTTGCCGAAGCGCGCGGTTTGAATCGCGGCGGCTATTCCGCCCGAGGTTCCGCCGTAGATGACGACATCCGCTTGAACGACTGGAAGGGCCTTGGTGTTGAAGGCAACGGAAAGAAAAAGCGCGGCGCAGGTTAATGTCTTTATCACGGGATCGTGAAACGGTTAGGGCCTTTGTTTCGCGAGAGTATCCTGCCTTGCATCAACGGGATAACAATCCCACGAAAGTGGGATGGGTACAGCCATTGGCGTCACGTAGCCTGAGGCAAGATCCAAAACCCGCTTGAAGTTCATCGTGAATCAGAAACACCGCAGATCACTGCCCATGGATTTCCTCTTGAAGGACCGCGCGATTTCGCTGTCGAAGGTTTTTTCCAACATGGCTTCCATCCGTCCGAAGTCCTGGAAGAAATTCGCGTTCGTCCTTCTCGGGATGACGATGGCGTGGGTTGCAGGTATGGGCGAAGCCGCCGGTGCCGACATTCCCACAACGTCCAGGCGCGTCAACCTGGCGAAGTATCAGGCCGTGACGACGGATTCGGTCAGCGGCCAGCTGCATGGCAGTTATATAACCGACGGAGTGGTGGGGAACGGCAGCTATTGGCAGAGTTCGGGCAGCGCACCTCACTGGTTTCGCGTGCTGTTTCCCTTCCCTGTGGAGATTGGCAGCGCGCACGTTTACATGGGCGTTGACGACAGTGGCGCGATGACGAGCTTCCGGCTGCAATATCTCGTCAATTCAACCTGGCAGGACGTTCCTGGCGGCGTGATCACTGGGAACACGAGCGTGGAACGCAACATCGTTTTCACCACGCCCGTCACCTCCACGGCCTTTCGCATTTACAACACGGTGGACGGAACGGTCAGGATCAAGGAGTTCGCGTTGTTTCCGCCCGCGGGCCCGGAAGGTTTTCCGATCGGCACCGATGTGAGCCTCAACGTCGCCAAAAAGCGCGCGGCTTTGGCCAATTCCAACACGTCGGGTCATTTTCCCAAACTGGCGGTGGACGGTTTTCTGGATGATGCCTCGATCTGGCGGACGGCGCACGTGGGCAGCAACGGGCTGGTGATCGACCTGAGGGTGGCCACGAAGATCGGAAGCGCCCATCTGTATTCCGGATCCTCGGGAATCGCGCCGCTGAGCAATTTCGTCCTGCATTATCGCAACCCGTTCGGCCAATGGCTGCCCGTCCCCGGCGGCAGCATCTCCGGCAACACGTCGTCGAACCTGGTCATTCCGTTTTCCAGTCCGATTTTCGCCACCAGCATGCTCCTGGCGTTCACCAATGCGTCCGTGAGCTCAGTGCGCGAACTCTGCGTTTTCCCGGCGAACAATCCATCGGGTTACCCGCTCGGAACCGACGTGGTCGCCGCGCCTCCACCGACGCAGAAATTCGACGATCGCAGGGATTCCTTCTACAACATTATCTTCCGGGCGGCCAATCGCGCGATCACTTCTGAAAACGGCGTCCCGCGAGTCCGGTCGGGCGGACTGCTCATTCCCGAGGGCCAGTATCAGGTGCTGTGGAACGTGGGCACGGACACGTACCGCCTGCGGAACCGGGTCACCGGACGCTGCCTTGCCGGGCCGGGGTTGTCCACGAACGCGGGCGACCTGCTGGTGGAGGAGGAATACACCGCGCTGCCGAGCCAGAACTGGAAGCTTCAGGCGATCAACGACACGGATTTTTACATCGTGAACGAATGGAGCGGATTGATGATGGACACCCAGAGCGCGGCCGACGGTGCCCCGCTGGTGCAGAACACCAATCTGATTTTTTCCACGACCCAACGCTGGCGCATGACGCTTGCGGAGATTTATCCGAAGAAGGGCACCGCCGGTTTTGTGGATCAATGGTCAAGGTTCAATGCCAACTGGAATTACACCTGGAGTCGTGGAGAAATGGAAGGCATGGGGCTCCCTCCGCACGTGGCGTACAATCCCATGCAATGGGGCGCCTTCAGCCCGGACGTGATCGCCGCGTTCGTTCCGGGATGGCGTCGAGAATCCAAGGCCACGCACCTGCTTGGATTCAATGAGCCCGACGGCGTGGACCAGGCGAACATGTCGGTGAGCGACGCCATCGCGTTGTGGCCGTTGTTGGAAGCCGCGGACCTGCCGCTCGTGAGTCCCGCTCCCGCGAGCCAGGGCAACGGCTGGCTGGCGTCGTTTTACACGCAGGCGAACAAGCTCGGC
>Ga0065721_10048935_pt1 | contig 58874 bp, 46 predicted proteins | sample Mesricmetagenome_FD_59108 | JGI IMG/M metagenome (GOLD analysis project Ga0065721, IMG submission 59108) | Mesophilic microbial community from rice straw/compost enrichment Sample: eDNA_1 v2 (version 2) | ecosystem: Engineered > Solid waste > Grass > Composting > Bioreactor | place: USA: Davis... | reverse complement strand
TTGTTGTCGTTCGCGGCGGGCAGGCCCAAACGGGCCCGCCGCGCCGGAACGATGTACGCGGCCGGGCTGCGGGCGGCCCCGTCGGAGCCGCCCGTCCCGATGTGTGCTGTCGGCCGGTTAGCCACGCTGCGCCAGCGGCACGAACGGCCGCTTGGTCTCGCCGGTGTAGAGCTGACGCGGACGGCCGATCTTCTGGACCGGATCCTCGATCATCTCCTTCCACTGGGAGATCCAGCCGACGGTGCGGGCCACGGCGAACAGCACGGTGAACATGCTGGTCGGGAAACCCATCGCCTTCAGGATGATGCCCGAGTAAAAGTCGACGTTCGGGTACAGCTTCTTCTCGATGAAGTACTCGTCCGACAGGGCGATCTTTTCCAGCTCCATGGCAATGTCCAGGAGCGGCTCGTCCTTGATGCCCAGCTCGGCCAGCACTTCGTGGCAGGTCTTGCGCATGACCTGGGCGCGCGGGTCGTAGTTCTTGTAAACCCGGTGGCCGAAGCCCATCAGGCGGAAGTTGTCGTTCTTGTCCTTGGCGCGGCGGACGATCTCCGGAATGCGCTCGACCGAACCGATCTCCTCCAGCATCTTCAGCACGGCCTCGTTGGCGCCGCCGTGGGCCGGACCCCACAGCGAGGCGATGCCGGCGGCGATGCAGGCGAACGGGTTGGCGCCCGAGGAACCGGCCAGACGGACGGTCGAGGTCGACGCGTTCTGCTCGTGGTCGGCGTGCAGGATGAAGATCTTGTCCATGGCCTTGGACAGGACCGGGTTGACCTTGAACGGCTCGCAGGGCGTTCCGAAGGTCATGTACAGGAAGTTCTCCGCGTACGACAGGTCGTTGCGCGGGTACATGAAGGGCTGGCCGACCGAGTACTTGTAGGCCATCGCGGCGATGGTCGGGATCTTCGCGACCAAGCGGTGCGCGGCGATCTTGCGCTGCACCGGGTCTTCGATGTCGGTCGAGTCGTGATAGAAGGCCGAGAGCGCGCCGGTCACGCCGCACAGCACCGCCATCGGGTGGGCGTCGCGGCGGAAGCCGCTGTAGAAGCGGGTCAGCTGCTCATGCACCATCGAATGACGGCGAAGGATGTTCTCGAACTCCTCCTTCTCGGCGGCGTTCGGCAGGTGGTTGTTCAGAAGCAGGAAGCAGACTTCCGGGAAGGTCGCGTGCTCGGCCAGCTCGTCGATGGCATAACCGCGGTGCAGCAGGACACCTTCGTCACCGTCGATGTAGGTGATCTGAGATTCGCAGCTGCCGGTCGAGGTGAAGCCCGGATCGTAGGTGAAACAGCCGGTTTCAGCGTACAGCTTCCGGATGTCGATCACGTCCGGGCCGGTGGTGCCGTGCATCACGGGTAGGGTGACCTGCTTGCCGGTCCGGTTGTCGATCAGGGTAAAGGTGTCGTTGGCCTTGCTGTCCGCGGTTTGGGTCATCTCGGCACGTCCTTATCAATTTTAGGGTTGGGGCTTACCGCCCTTTTCGAATCGGCGCAGCATAGTTCCATGCCGTAAGGATATCAACGCACGGAAGTTATCCGCGCGCTGCACCTGCGGCATCACTCATCCGCGCAAGAGTCTCTTGCCGCCCCAGCAGTTCCGCAACCTCAAAAATCGGCGGCGAAACGGTGGAACCGGTGAGGGCCGCGCGCAACGGCTGGGCCACTTTACCCAGCTTTTCCCCACGCTCTTCGGCGAAGCGGCGGACCAAGGCCTCCAGCGCGGCGGCGGTGAAATTCGGCTCGGCCTGGAACAGGGCGGCCAGTTCCGTCAGCAGGTTGAGGCCCTTCTCGTCCAGCAGCGCCGCGGCCTTTTCGTCGAGCGGCAGCGGGCGGGCGGCGACGTAGAAGCGGGCGCTCTGCGCCAGATCCACGATCGTGCGGGCGCGCTGCTTCAGCCCGTTCATAGCCCGCTTCAAAAGGTCGCACTCTGCATCCGTCAGCTTGCGGCCCAGGTCGGCCTCCAGCCGCGGGGCGACGAGACCGACCAGACGGTCGTCGTCGGCCTGACGGATGTAGTGGGCATTCAGGTTCTCCAGCTTCGCGAAGTCGAAGCGGGAGGGGGAGCGGCCGATGCCTTCCAGGTTGAACCACTCGATGGCCTGCTCGGTCGAGATGATCTCGTCGTCGCCGTGCGCCCAGCCGAGCCGCAGCAGGTAGTTGCGCACCGCCTCCGGCAGGTAGCCCATGTCGCGGTAGGCGTCCACGCCCAGCGCGCCGTGGCGCTTCGACAGCTTGGCGCCGTCCGGGCCGTGGATCAGCGGGATATGGCCGAATTCCGGCAGATCCCAGCCCATGGCGTTGTAGATCTGAATCTGACGGAAGGTGTTGGTCAGGTGGTCGTCGCCGCGAATGACGTGGGTCACGCCCATGTCATGGTCGTCCACCACCACCGCCAGCAGGTAGGTTGGAGTACCGTCGGCGCGCAACAGGATCAGGTCGTCGAGCTGCGCGTTCTGCACCCGCACCTCCCCCTGAACGCGGTCCTTCAGCACCGTCTCGCCCTCCTGCGGGGCCTTCAGGCGAATCACCGGCTTCACGCCGGCCGGAGCCTCCGACGGGTCGCGGTCGCGCCAGCGGCCGTCGTAGCGCACAGGAAGCCCGGCCGCCTTCTGCGCGGCGCGCATCTCGTCCAGCTCCTCGGGGCTGGCGTAGCAGTAATAGGCATTGCCCGCCTCCATCATCTGGCGGGCCACCTCGGCGTGGCGGTCCTTGCGGGCGAACTGGCTGACGGCCTCGCCGTCCCAGGTCAGGCCCAGCCAGGACAGGCCATCGAGAATCGCGTCCACCGCGGCGTCCGTCGAACGTTGCCGGTCGGTGTCCTCGATGCGCAGCAGGTACTTGCCGCCGGTGTGGCGGGCGTACAGCCAGTTGAACAGCGCGGTGCGGGCGCCGCCGATATGGAGAAAGCCGGTGGGCGACGGGGCAAAACGGGTGACGACGGTCATCGGTGGCTCAATTCCGGGTTCAGCACTGCTACAGTGGTGCGGTGGTGTAACACATTAGGCGCGCGAGGGGCATTTGCCATGCGCGCATAGGCGACAGTATGGGCGACGGGGTGGCGACCGACAGTCTGTTGGAGGAGGATGGGGCGGCGCCAGCGCACGCCGAAGTCCGTCCGGGCCGTGCCGTCCGAGCGCTGAGCTGGCTGGCGGGACAATTGGCCGCGGAGCGGGAACGCTGGGCACTTTGGACTCCGGTCGGAGTCGGCGCCGGCGTCGCGCTGTATTTCGCCCTCCCGATGGAACCTCCGCTGTGGATGGGACCGGCGGCGACGGCGTTTGGAGCGCTGCTGCTGTGGGTCCTGCGGCGCCGCTTGGGGCCGATGATCGCCGTCCTTGCCCTGCTGACGATCGCGTTGGGGTTCACGGTGGCGCAAGCCCGCACGGCGATGGTTGCGGCACCGATTCTGACGCGGGAACTGGGGCCGACGATGGTGACCGGCCGGGTCCTGTCGGTGGAGCGGCAACCCGCCGGAGCGCGCATGATCCTGGGCGAACTGAAGGTCGACAGGCTGAAGCCGGAGGCCACTCCGGACAAGGCGCGGCTTCGGCTGCCCGCGAAGTTCAAGCCGCCGGACGCGGGCACGGTCGTCCGCATGCGCGCCGCACTTCTTCCGCCGGCACCGCCGGCCGAACCGGGCGCCTTCGACTTTCAGCGCCGGGCCTTCTTCCAGGGCTTCGGCGCGGTCGGCTTCGTGCTGGGCACGCCAGAGATCGTGGATGCGCCGCCGGTTTCCGGCTGGGGCATCGTTTCCGTCGCGTTCGACCGCGCCCGTGCGGTCATCGCGGAACGGGTGCAGCGCGCGATTCCCGACCCGGTGGAGGCCAGCGTGACCGCTGCCCTGCTGAACGGGGAGGAGGTGGCGATTCCCGAACCGGTGATGGACGCCTTTCGCAACAGCGGCCTGGCGCATCTGCTGTCCATTTCCGGACTGCATGTGGGCATCGCGGCGGGTATCGTCTTCTGGGTGGTCCGTGCGATGCTGGCGCTCGTACCCTGGATCGCCCTGCGCTGGCCGATCAAGAAGATCGCGGCGGTGTTCGGCATCACTTCGGCGTTGGCCTACACGATGCTGGTCGGCGCACCGGTGCCGACCGTCCGTTCCGTGCTGACCACCGGGCTGATTTTGGGGGCGATCATTGTCGACCGCTTTCCACTCAGCATGCGGCTGGTGGCCTTTGCCGGCATTGTCACGGTCATCATGGAGCCGGAGGGAATGCTCGGCCCCAGTTTCCAGATGTCGTTCGGCGCGGTTGTGGCGCTGATTTCCGTGTTCGAGGTGGTGCACCCGACGCTGGCGCGCTGGAGGGCGGTGTTGGGCTCGTTCGGCCGTTCGATCCTCAACCTGGGCAGCATCGCCTTCACCAGCGTGGTGGCCACGGTGGCGACCACGCCGTACTCGCTTTACCATTTCCAGCAGGTCGCCTTTTACGGCGTTCTTTCGAACATGGTGGCGATCCCGGTGACCTCGGTGTGGGTCATGCCGTGGAGCCTGCTCGCCTACCTGCTGATGCCCTTCGGGTTGGAGGAGCCGGCGCTGATCGCCATGAACTGGGGTGACCGCCTCGTGATCTGGACGGCGGAGTTCACGGCGGCACTCCCAGGCTCGACTTTGCTGGTGCCGGCCATGCCCAGTTGGGGAATCGTGGCCGTGTCGCTCGGCGGGCTTTGGCTGCTGATCTGGACGGGGCGCTGGCGGTTGCTGGGGCTGGTGCCAGTGGTGGTGGGGATGCTGACGCCGGCCCTGGTGCAGCGGCCGGACATCCTCGTTTCCAGTGACGGCACGGTGGTGGCCGTGCGGACAGCGGAGGGACGGCTCAGCCTGTCGGGAAAGACCGAGGGCCATGTCGCGGAAACCTGGCTGCGCCGCGATGGACGCGAGGAGCCCGACGGCGTGTGGCCGGTCGCCGGGAACAGCCTGGATGGCCGGATGCGGTGCGACGCGCTGGGGTGCGTCTACCGGACCAGCGGGCATACCGTCGCCTTGCTGCGCGAGCCGGACGCCTTATCGGAGGATTGCGGGCTGGCCGAGGTGGTGATCGCCGCAGTGCCGGCACGGGGATGCCGGGCGCCTCTGGTGATCGACCGCTGGCGCCTGCGCCGGGAAGGGGCGCAGGCGCTGTACGTGTCGCCGTCCGGCGTGCGTGTGGAGAGCATCCGGGACGTGCGCGGGGATCGGCCCTGGACCAAGGGGCGGTAGGGCCTCTGTGCCTTCTCAGTACTTGCGCACCAGACCGACGAGTCGGCCCTGGACGCGGACGCGGTCGGCGCCGAAGATGCGGGTCTCGTAGGCGGCGTTGGCGGGTTCCAGCGCGATGGTGTTGCCCTTGCGGCGCAGCCGCTTCAGCGTCACCTCCGCGTCGTCAACCAGGGCCACGACGATGGACCCGTTCTCCGCGCTGTCGCAGCGCTGGATGATGACCGTGTCGTGGTCGAGGATGCCGGCCTCCACCATCGAGTCACCGGCGACTTCGAGCGCGTAGTGGTCGCCCAGGCCCAGCATGGCCGCGGGGATGTCCACGAAGGCCGAGTTGTCGCGCAGTGCCTCAATGGGCGTGCCCGCGGCGATCCGCCCGTACAGCGGAAGCTGCACGTTCTCCGATGCCGGGTTGGCCTCGCGTCCGGCAAAGGCGAAGTCGCCCTTGATGACGTTCGGCTGGAACTTGGCGCGCGGCGGACGACCACGGCCGGCCTCCAGTCCCTCGGGCAGGCGAAGGACCTCCAGCGCGCGGGCGCGGTGGGGCAGGCGGCGGATAAATCCGCGCTCCTCCAGGCCCGTGATGAGGCGGTGGATGCCCGACTTGGACTTCAGGCCGAGCGCGTCCTTCATCTCGTCGAAGGAGGGGGACACACCGCCCTGACCGAGCCGCTCGTGGATGAAAAGCAGCAATTCGTGCTGCTTGCGCGTGAGCATTTGTGCCTCCCGGCCGGTGCCGCACTAGATATGGAACAAAAGCAAAACGTTCCATCATGTTCTAGTTTGGTTCTTAAGCGTCGTCAAGCCCCGGCAGAGGACAACCAGCACAATTCTTTGGATCTTCTTACAAACTGAGTACGCCGCCGGAGAGCGGGATGATCGTCACCCGGTCGCCGGGCTGCGCCGCCGGGGCGAAGGGCGGGCGCACGATCAATCCGTCCGCCTTGGCAAGCCGCGACATCATGGCGTTGTCCTGGCGTGCGAAGGGGGTGGCGACCATGTCGCCGTCCGCCTCCAGCGTCACAGTGGCGCGCAAGTAATCCTGGCGCGAATCATTGGCCTTCAGCGGGACGCCGAGTTTTGCCGTCCGATGAGGCGCGTCGTCGTCCGGCGGCAGGCCTTGCAGGACGCGCAGAATCGGCACCAGGAACAGGATGGCTGCGACGCCGGTGGAGACGGGATTGCCCGGCAGGCCCAGCAGCGGCACCTCTCCCGCCTTGCCGAACATCATCGCTTTTCCGGGCTTCATGGCGATGGTGTAGAAGTCGAGGCTGAGGCCACCCAGCACATCGCGCACGAGGTCGTATTCGCCCTGTGACGCACCGCCGGTGGTCACCAGCAGGTCGCAGCCGATGGCTCCCGCCGCCATGGCAGCGAGGCTTTCCGGGTTGTCCTTGGCGACGCCGAGGTTATGCGCGACGCCGCCCTGGGTCGCGACGAGGGCGCAGAGCCCCAGCGCGTTGGAACTGACGATCTGACTTGGCCCCAGCGGCTCGCCGGGAAGGGCGATCTCGTCCCCGGTGGCGAGCACGGCGATGCGCGGGCGCCGATGGACGCGCAGCCACGGCACGTTGGCGCAGGCGGCCAAGGCCACGTCGCGGGCGGTGATCCGCCGTCCCTTGGGCAGCAGTTCGTCACCGAAGGAAAAGTCGAGTCCGGCGGGGCGCACGAAGCGGCCGGCGGACACGGCGCGGCCGATCCGCACCCGGTCGCCGCCCGATTCGGTGTCTTCCTGCATGACCACGGCGTCGGCACCGTTGGGCAGGGGGGCTCCGGTGAAGATGCGCACCGCCTCGCCTGGGCCGACCGTGCCGGTGAAGGCGTGGCCGGCGGCGGCTTCGCCGATGCGGCGCAGGGTCACGGGCTTGTCCGCTTCCGCCGCCGCGATGTCGGCGGCGCGGATGGCCCAGCCATCCATGGAGGAGGCGGCAAAAGGCGGCTGGGTCAGGCGGGCGACGACCGGTTCGGCGAGCACGCGGCCCAAGGCATCCGGCAGCGCCACCGTCTCCGTCGGCAGGGGCGAAAAGGCGGCCAGGATGCGGGCACGGGCCTCCGCGACCGGGATCACGCGGGCGCTCCCCACTCTCCGCTCTTGCCGCCGGCCTTGTGCAGCAGGCGCACGTCGGTGATGGTCATGCCGCGGTCCACGGCCTTGCACATGTCGTAGACGGTCAGTGCAGCGACGGACACGGCGGTCAGCGCCTCCATCTCCACGCCGGTCTGGCCCTTCAGCTTGCAGGTGGCGGTGACGTCCACGGCGTTGCGGTCGGGGTCGCAGGTCAGGTCGACCTTGACGGACGTCAGCATCAGCGGATGGCACAGCGGGATCAGGTCCGGCGTGCGCTTGGCGCCCATGATGCCGGCCAGCCGGGCGACGGACAGCACGTCGCCCTTCTTCATGCCGCCTTCCATGATGAGCTTCAGCGTTTCCGGCTGCATGATGACGGAGCCGCGGGCGGTCGCGGTGCGCTCCGTCTCCGCCTTGTCGGACACGTCGACCATCACGGCGCGGCCTTCGGCGTCGAAATGGGTGAAGCCGGTATCCGTGCGGTCGGTCATAGCGCCTTCTCCATGAAGAGGCTGAGCGGGTCGGGATCGTAGGGGCCGAAGGGGCCGCGCTCGGCGAAGCCCTGCTTGCGGTACAGGGCGATGGCTTCCGGCTGGTGGATGCCGGTTTCCAGACGCAGCAGGGGCAGGCCTGTCGTGCGGGCCTCGTCCTCGATGCGCTCCAGCAGACGGCGACCGATCTGGCCCCCGCGGGCGGTCGGATGGACGAACATCCGCTTCACCTCGCCATAGCCCTCCGGGTCGAGGCGCACGGCCCCGCAGCCCACCACCGTGCCGGACCGGCGCGCCACGAAGAAGCGGATGTCCGGGCGGACCAGCGATTCCAGGTCGAGCAGATGGTTGCTCTCCGCCGGGTAGAGGTTGCCGAGATACGCGTCCAGTTCCTCGATCAGGCGAACGACCTCGTCCTGACGCGGGCTTTCCTGGGCGATGCTGATGTTGGGCAACAGGAACCTCGGCGTTCAGGCGAGCAGGGCGCGGGTGGCGGCGGTGACGTCGTCCTGCCGCATCAGCGATTCGCCGACCAGGAAGCAGCGGGCGCCCACCGCGGCCATGCGCGACAGGTCGGCCGGGGTGTATAGCCCGCTTTCGGCGACCAGCATGCGGTCGGCCGGGACGTGCCGCGCCAGTTCCTCCGTCGTCGCGATGTCCACCGCGAGCGTCTTGAGGTTCCGGTTGTTCACGCCGAGCAGCGGCGTCTTCAGCGCCAGCGCCCGGTCGAGTTCCTCGCGGTTGTGCACCTCGACCAGCACATCGAGCCCGAAGGCGATCGCCGCGTCCTCGATCTCCGCCGCCTGCGCGTCGCTTAGCGCCGCCATGATGATGAGGATGCAATCGGCGCCCAGCGCGCGGGATTCGGCGATCTGGTAGGGATCGACCATGAAGTCCTTGCGCAGGGCCGGCAGATCAACGGCGGCGCGGGCGGCCACCAGATACTCGTCGCGACCTTGGAAATAGGGCTCGTCGGTCAGCACCGACAGGCAGGTGGCCCCGCCCTCGCGGTAGGCGCGAGCGAGTGTCGGCGGGTCGAAGTCGGTGCGGATCAGCCCCTTGGACGGGCTTGCCTTCTTGATCTCGGCGATCAGGCCATAGCGCCCGGCAGCGACGGTGTTGCGCAGCGCCTGGATGAAGCCGCGGGCCGGGGCGGCCTCGCGGGCGGCTGCTTCCACGTCAGCCAGGGGGCGGGCGGCCTTGCGGGCGGCGACCAGCGCGCGCTTGTCGTTGCAGATCTTGGTCAGAACGTCGCTCATGACGCGGCAACCGGTTCGTTGGTGATGGAGACGAGGTGCTGGAGGATGGTTCGGGCACCGCCGCCGTCAATGGCATGGCGGGCATGCTCCACGCCTTCCTTCAGGTCGCCCGCCTTGCCGGCAACGACCAGGGACGCCGCGGCGTTCAGCAGCACGATGTCGCGGTAGGCGCCCTGTGCGCCGTCGAACAGGGCGCGGATTGCCTCGGCGTTCACGTGGGCGTCGCCGCCCTTCAACAGCTCAGGGCTGGCGCGGAAGATGCCGGCCTGTTCCGGTTCGATCTCGAAGACCGTGATCTCGCCGTCCTTCAACTGGGCGACGGTGGTCGGGCCGGTGGTGGTGATCTCGTCCAGCCCGTCGGAGCCGTGGACGACCCAGGCGGCCTCGGACCCCAGCCGCTTCAGCACATGTGCCAGCGGCTCCACCCACTGCTTCGCGTAGACGCCCAGCAACTGGCGCTTGGCGCTGGCCGGGTTGGACAGCGGGCCCAGCAGGTTGAAGATGGTGCGGGTGCCCAGCTCCACGCGGGTCGGGCCCACGTTGCGCATGGCGAGGTGGTGGCGCGGGGCCATCAGGAAGCCGATGCGCGCGTCCCACAGGGCCTTGCGCACCAGCCCCAGGTCGCAGTCAAGGTTGACCCCCAGCGCGCCCAGCACGTCGGCTGCACCGGACTTCGACGACATGGCGCGGTTGCCGTGCTTGGCGACCGGAACGCCGCAGGCGGCCACCACGACGGCCGCGGCGGTGGAGATGTTGAAAGTGCCCGACCCGTCGCCGCCCGTGCCGCAGGTGTCGATGGTGCCCTCCGGCGCCTCCACCGGGATCGCCTTGGAGCGCATGACGCGGGCCGCCCCGGTGATCTCGTCCACCGTCTCGCCGCGCACGCGGAGCGCCATCAGGAAGCCGCCCATCTGCGACGGCGTGGCGTTGCCCGACATGATGATGTCGAAGGCCAGCGACGCTTCCGGCTCGGTCAGCGCGTTGCCGGCCGCGACCTTGGCGAGGATGGCCTTCATGTCGGTCAGGTCGCCCGTCTGGGCCGGTGCGGGCGTGGTCATGCGGCGGTCTCCAGCGGGCGGCGGGTGGTGTCCAGGAAGTTCTTCAGGATCGTGTGGCCGTGCTCGCTCTCGATGCTTTCCGGGTGGAACTGCACGCCGTGGATCGGCAGCTCCTTGTGGGACAGCGCCATGATCAGCCCGTCCGCCGTCTCGCCCGTCACCTCCAGGCAGGAGGGCAGCGACGACCGCTCGACGATCAGCGAATGGTAGCGGGTGGCCCGGAAGGGGGAGGGCAGGCCCTTCAGCACGCCGCGGCCTTCGTGGATGATGCTGTCCACCTTGCCGTGCATCGGCACCGGCGCGCGCATGACCGTGCCGCCGAAGGCCTGGCCGATGGCCTGATGCCCCAGGCACACGCCCATCAGCGGAACGCCGGCCTTGGCCGCCGCGTCGATCAGGGGCAGGCAGATGCCGGCCTTGTCCGGGTCGCAGGGGCCGGGCGACAGGACGATTCCGTCGGGGCGGAGCGCCATCGCCTCCTCCACCGTCAGGCTGTCGTTGCGGCGGACGTCCATGTCGGCGCCCAGCTCGCCCAGGTAATGGACGAGGTTGTACGTAAAGCTGTCGTAGTTGTCGATGAGCAGCAGCATGGGGCGCCCCAGGATCCTTCCGGCCTGCCGGTCCGGAATTACGTTCCGGCCTTGTTCCAAGGCCCGTACCCTAGCCGGTGAAGCCATGGATTTCCAGCCTCACCGAACCCTTCAGCGGCACAGAATCAGCGGCACAAAAACTGCGGCGCATTGCGCGGGCCTTCCACCATGGACCCTCGGGAGTCGGTTTCGAAGGTCAGCTGGCAGCGCCGCACGTCGCGCGGCAGGTCCAGCGCGATGGTCGCCTGCGTGCCGGTGTAGCGGCAGACCAGGAACACGTTCTCTCGCCGCGGGCCGGCGAAATCCCATTGCTGGGTTTCCGACCGGCCGCGCCGCAGGCTGCGGTCCGGGGCCAGGGTGGCGGGGGCGGGGGACGCCATCTCCTTCGCCCGGTCGCCTTCGACCAGCGACACACCGGAAAAGGCGTGCGAGTCCTTGGCCGGGTACGGCGACCAGCCGCCGGGCGACTCCGGCTGGGCCTGGACGGTCAGGTTGGGCGGGCAGCGCACCTCCGCCGCGAACGCGGGGAAGGTGGCTGCGGCGATGGTCGTGGCTGCGGCAAGGGCGATGGTTCGCATGGCGGGTCACAGCATAGTCCCAGCCGGCGCGCCGCTCCACCGTGCTCCGCTGTTGCAGGGGCGTTCCGGCGGTGCCACCCTGCCCACAAACGAAAACAAGGGTTCGAGAATTCTTCCCATGGCCAGCAAGACGCCGCGAAAGCCCCGGAAGGCGGCGACCCCAAAGCCATCGTCCAACACCCCCGCCATCCATCCCGTTTTCCTGGCGTTGGCCGCCGTCGCCGCGGTGTTCATGGTGGCAATCGGCGCGCGATTCCTGATCGGGCGCGACGAACCCGCCATCACCGCGACGGCACCCAGCGCACCGGCGACGCCGCCCGCTGCGACCGCAACCCTAACGCCGGTGCCGAAGCCGACTCCGCCGGTCCCCGCGGCCCTGCCGCCCCCGCCGACGGTCTCCGAGGCGCCCCCGGCGGTGACCGAGCCGGAACCGGATTCGGTGGCGGAGGAACCGGAGTCGGAGACCGTCCAGGCTCCTCCCCCGAAGACGCCGGAGCCGCAGCACAAGCCGGAGATGGCGATGCTGCCCCCGCCCATCGCGCCGGTGCAGCCGCCACCCGGAACACCGCTGTGGAAGAAGAACTCCGTGCCGTCGCGGGCTCCGGCCGACAAGCCGGCCATCGCCATCGTCATCGACGACATGGGCGTGGATCGCAAGCGCTCCACCCGCGCAGCGGCCCTGCCGGCGCCGCTGACGCTGGCGTGGCTGCCCTACGCGCACGACCTGCCGGCGCAATCGCGGGCCGCGCGGGCGGCCGGGCACGAACTGCTGCTGCACCTGCCCATGGAGCCGAGCGGGCGCGCCGACCCCGGCCCTGACGCGCTGCTGGTCAGCTTGGGCAAGGCGGAAATCGTGCGGCGGGCGAAGGCGGCGCTGGACAGCTTCGACGGCTATGTCGGGGTGAACAACCACATGGGCAGCCGCTTCACCTCCGATCACGCGGCCATGGCGCTGGTGCTGCCGGAAATCGCCCGGCGCGGCCTGCTGTGGCTGGACAGCCGGACCACGGCGAAGAGCGCCGGCCTCTCCATCGCGCAGGAGCTGAAAATGCCCTACGCCGGTCGCGACGTGTTCCTGGACAACGAGATGACGGTTTCGGCCGTGCGTGCGCAACTCGCCAAGACGGAGCAGGTCGCCCGGACCCAGGGCTACGCCATCGCCATCGGCCATCCGCACGATGCGACCATCGAAGCCCTGGCGTCCTGGCTGCCGGAGGTGCAGAAGCGTGGCTTCGTCCTGGTTCCGGTCAGCGCTGTCGTGCGCGCCCACCACACAGGCGGCTGACCACCCCCGTTGCCGTGTCAGGCGCCGCTGCGGCGGGGCAGGGTGATGTCCACGGTGGTGCCGGCGCCTTCCGTGCTGTCCAAGCGGATCGTGCCGCCGTGCATGTCCACCAGCCGCCGGGTGATGGCAAGGCCAAGGCCGGCGCCGTCGTGCCGGCGGGTGGCGGAAAGATCGCTCTGCCAAAAGGGTTCGAAGGCGCGGGCGACATCCGCTTGCGGCATGCCGATCCCGGTGTCCGTGACCGTGACGCGAACGTCGTCCGCCGTCTCTTGCATCGAAACGGTGACGGTGCCGCCCGGGCCGGTGAACTTGACGGCGTTTTCGATGACGTTGATGAAGGCCTGACGGATCTTCGTCGGGTCGGCGAGCGTGAGTGCGGGCTGGTCGGGGAGGGTCAGACGCAGCGTGATGCGCGCCTCCTCCGCCGGCCCGTCGACGACGCGGACTGCGGCGGTCAGCACGTCGCGGAGGTCCACCGTCTGAAGGTTCGGCAGGTCCTGCCCGGTCTCAAATTTTGACAGATCCAGCAGGCCGTCGATCAGCGACAGCAGGTGCCGCCCGCTCTCGTGGATGTCGCCGGCGTAACGTTCGGCGTCGGTCCGCGACATCGAATGGCCGCCGACCGACAGCAGTTCCGAAAGCGCGATGATGGCGTTCAGCGGCGTGCGCAGCTCGTGGCTGATCATGGCGAGGAAGGTGGACTTGCTCCGGCTTGCGGCCTCGGCCGCGACACGCGCGCGTTCCGCCTCGTCCAGCGCGTCCATGGCGTTGGACAGGGCCTGCCGCGCCACCTGCTCGGCCTTTCGCCGCCGCCGCACCTCGCGCGCGACGGCGGTGCCGCCCAGGGCGCTGCCGGTGGCCAGGACCAGCGCCAGACCACCCGCGACCGTCACCGACCGGCGCCAATCGGCGAACAGCTCGTCCATGGAATAGGAGGCGGTGACGACCAGCGGCAGCCGGTCTAGCCGCTTGTAGCCGGCAAGCCGCCGGGTGCCGTCGTAGATGCTGGTGACGGGGTAGGTTCCCTCCGCTGCCTTGGGCAGATAATCCACGAACAGGGGCGCCTGCGTGGCGTTGCGCCCGATCAGGCTTTCCGAGAAGGGATGGCGCATCAGCACGTTCCCGGTCGTGGTCAGCAAGGTGGCCGTGCCGTTGTAGCCGAGGTCGAGCCCTTCGTAGAGCGTGCGGAAATAGCCCACGTCGATGGTGGCGAGGACCACGCCCGCGAAGCTGCCGTCGGAGTGGGACAGGCGCCGGCTCATCCCGAACACGGTCACGCCGCTGATGCGGCTTTTGAAGGTTTCGGTGATGTAGACGCCATCGACCAGCCCGTCGCGATGCACCGTGAAGTAGGGGCGGTCGGACGCGTTCATCCGGCGCGGCGGGAAGCGGTCGGAATCGACGACGATCTCGCCCTGGGGATCGAGGACGATGATGTTCGCGACGATGGGCGACGCCACCGCCCGGTCGGCGAGGAGAAGGTGCAGCCGTTCGGGCCCTTCTGCTTCGTCCTGAAGCATTTTGAACTGCGTCACGATCCCACGCAGCATCAGGTCGGCCGCCGCGAAGGAGCGCGCGGCGTGATGCTCCAGCGCGCGCGTGACGCTGAGCAGCGACGTCTCGGCGCGGTGCATCTGGTTGGCCCGGCTGTGCCACGCGTAGATGCCGAAAACCGTTGTCACGACAACCGCGAACGCGACGCTGCCCGTCGCGATTCCGGCCGGGCTCATCAGCGTGGCCCGAATACGGTCCGGGCTGCGCAGGAGCGGGGCGATCGTCGGGGTCATCCAGGGCCGGACAATGTTGGCAACCGGATGAGAGTGGCGTCGCGACGCGCCATCCGCAAGGCCGGCCGCAGTGTTTGGATGCAGGCATTTCGCGAAGAAAGACGCGACCTTGGCGGAACACCCGCTTTCCGCGTTGCGTTGGCATGGCATCAGTTGAGAGGAACGGCATGGATACCGCCACCTACCATATCATCCGTCATGCCGACGGCCGGACTTTCTATGATGGCGAGCCGCTCACGCTGGCCGATGCGCAGATCATGATCAACGACGCCATCGCCCGCGGCGACCTGGAGGTCGGCTCCTTCCTGCACATCGAAGATGATCTTCTGGTGATCGAGCGCGAAGCGGCACCGTAGCCCATCGGGGCGCCCGCCGGGCGGCTAAAGCGTGTTTTGCAGGGCGCTGGCGGTGACGGCCGGGGGCAGCAGTGAAAAGGTCCCACGCTCGCACCGCAGCTTCCGCGCGACCGCGTGCAGGGTGCCGTGGTGCAGGCGGCACAGGATTCCGGCGGCATCCCGGTGGTAGAGGCGGACGAAATGGGCGGGCGGAGCGCCGGGCTCGGCGACGACCTCCACCTCCACCAGCGTGGAGCAGAAGGTGCAGGCCGTCAGCGGATCAGTGGAATCAAAGGCGATCCCGGAGTCCAGGCAACGGCGCGCGAAGGATTCCAGCAGGACCGACGCGCTGTCGGTCTCCGCCAGCCCGCGCAGCGCACGGACCACGTCCCGCATCTGGTCAAAGCCGTGCAGCAGCAGCCCGGCGGCCGAACGTTTGTCGTGGATGACGAGCTTGATCATGATGCCCGGGCCATCGGGTTGGGCGTCGGATGGACTACCGGGCGGACCATCGGAATCTCCGATGGGACCGGCTGGGGAGCCGCGGCGATGCGATCGTTCCATACCCGCTGCCGGATGCGCATCTGCGCGCGGCAGTCCGCGGAGCAATAGAGCGGCGCCGGGCCGCGCCGCGAGGTGCGGGCGAAGGGGCGCGCACAGCAGGCGCAGTGCAGCCGGGTGGCGTGTCGTGTGACCATGGACATGGGCGGGTTCGTGACCGTTTTTGCGAAGTGGCCGCACTATACGGATGCTCTGTTACAGTTTTAGCCGCGGCGACGGGCTAATCCCTTTGCGCGGTATGCGGATGGTTGTGACATCGGCGTGCCGGACGGCAATTCACGGTGGCCAATTCTTGGCAAAGACAACGGATGGTCAGCGTTTCCGCGTGTTGAGGCGCGGCAAAAGGTTGCTGTCGGCGGCCGGCCTCTCAATAGCATTGGCAAAAACAATCCAGTATTATCGTCAAAAGCGCAGAACCCGCCCCGGCGCATCGGACGGGCGCGCTCATCAACGGATTATGGCCATGCTCAAGACGCTGTTTGCCGCCGCATCGCTGATTGGCACCATGCTGATCGGCGCGACGCCCGCCCTGTCCCAGCAGGCGACCGACGCCACGCCGTTTCGCATCGGCATCGCCCCCCACACCAGCGCCCGCGTCATCATCGAGCAGTACCAGCCTGTCCGCCGTGCGGTGGAAAAGGCGCTGTCGCAGCCTGTGGAGATCGTCACCGCGCCGGACTTCACGGCCTTTGCGCGCCGTGCGCTCGACCAGGAATACGACGTCGCGGTGACGACCGGGCATCAGGCGCAGCTGCTGCGCAAGGACGCCGGCTATCGTCCACTGCTGACCTATCTGGCGGACTTCAAGTCGGTCGTGGTGGCCGCGTCCACGTCGTCCTATACGGACGCGGCGTCGCTGCGCGGCACCACGGTGCTGGGCCTGAACCCGTCCTCGCTGGTGACGCTCTGGGGCCAGCACTGGCTGAAGAACAACGGCGTCGAAGCCCAAGTCCGCTACGTCAGCGCCGCCGACAGCGTCGCCCAGCTGATCCTGGCCGGCGACGCGTCGGCCGGCTTCATGTCGCTCGCCAATCTGCAGAAACTGGCGCCCGACGTGCAGGCCCGGCTGAAGACCATAGCGCAGAGCCAGGCGATGGCCGGGCGCGTCTATCTGATCAATCAGCGTCAGGCCGCCCATTGGCAGACCGTGCACGACGCGCTGGTGGCCTTCGGCAAGACCGACGAGGGCAAGGCCTATTTCGATGCGAACACGCTCGGCGGCTATCGCGACGTGGGCGACGAGGAGCTGGCGGCCATGGAGCCGCTGGCGGATGAAGTGCGTCAGGTCCTGAAGGCTCCGAAATGATCAAACGGCGCTTTGCGCCCGGGCGCACGCTGCGGGGACGTCTTCTGGCCGCCGCGGTGTGTGTTGAAGCCCTGATGCTGACCCTGCTGGTCGCCAACAGCGTCCGCCTCCTCTACGGAAGTCTTGCCGAGCAGGCGCAGCTGCACGCCAGCCAGGTGTCCCCGGTGCTGAACGCGGCGCTGGTCGCGCCGCTGGCGCAGCGCGACTACGCCACCTTGCAGGCCGTGCTGGACGAAAGCCGGACGGTCGGCGGCGTCGAGTATCTCGCCGTGCAGGACAGCACGGGCAAGCTGGCCGCGATCAGCGGCTGGCCAAGGGATCGCGCGCTGCCCGCCCCCGACGAGCGCCTGACGCTGGACGACAAGGGAACCGGTGCCCGTTTCGACGTGCGCGCCCCGATCACGCTGGCCGGGCAGAGGCTGGGCTCCGTGCAGTTCGGCCTGGGCCTGGGGCACATCGTCGACGCGCGGAAGCTGCTGGTCACCCAGGGCGTGGCCATTGCGCTGGTGGAGGTCCTGCTGTCCACAGGCCTGCTGACGCTGATCGGCTTCTTCCTGACGCGGCACCTGACGGCGCTGACCCGGTGCAGCGAGGAGGTGGCGAGCGGCAACTACGCACCGAAGGCGCTGGCCGAGGGCGAGGACGACATCGGCCGCCTGGGGGCGGCTTTCAACGCCATGTCCCGCGCCATCAAGGACCGTGTGGACCAGCTGACGCTGGCGCTGGACGAGCAGGAAAAGCTGGCGCGCGACGTGGAGCAGGAACGCGCCCGCCTGTCGGCTCTGCTCGCCTCGATGGACGTCGGCATCCTGTTCGTCGGCCGGGACGGCCGCATCGCCTACACCAACCCGGCCTTCTGCCGCCTGTTCGGCATCGCCGGGACGCCGGTCGGGGCCGGCCTTGGCGAGGTGATGGCGACGGCCTCCAACGCCGGATCGGACGCGGTTCCCGCGGCCCTCACCTCCGTCGAGGAGGACGAGGTGCGTGAGATGGCGCTGCCGGACGGGCGCATCGTCACCTGGCACAATGTGCCGGTGCGCAGCACCGGCGGAGCCCAAACCGGCAAGCTGTGGATCTGCATCGACGTCACCGAACCGCGGCTGGCGTCGCAGCAGCTTCTCCAGGCCAAGGAGGCGGCGGAAGCCGCGAGCCGCGCGAAGACCGAGTTCCTGGCGACCATCAGCCACGAGCTGCGGACGCCGATGAACGGCGTGCTGGGCAATCTCGCCCTGCTGGTCGGCAGCAACCTGTCGAACGAGGAACTGCGGCTCGCCATGGTGGCGCGGCAGTCGGCGGAAAGCCTGTTGCGGCTGCTCGACGACATTCTCGACCTGTCGAAGCTGGAAGCCCGGCGCTTCGAGCTGGAGGAGGCGGACTGCGCCCTGACGGAGATCGTCGACACGGTGCTGGAGGTCATGCGCCCCCGTGCCTTCGAAAAGGGGCTGAACCTGACCTCCCACATGCTGCCGACGGTGCCGGACGTGGTGGTGACCGACCCGGCGCGGCTGCGGCAGATCCTGTTCAATCTGGTCGGCAACGCGGTCAAGTTCACGCATTCCGGCCATGTCGCCGTGCGCGCCCGCCGGGGTGCCGAACTGGGCGACGGGCGCTTCCTGCTGGAGTTCGAGGTCGAGGATACCGGCATCGGCATCGCGCCCGACGCGGTGGCGACCCTGTTCGAGCGCTTCACCCAGGCCGACAGCTCCATCACCCGCCGCTACGGCGGCACCGGGCTGGGGCTGGCCATCTGCAAGGAGCTGTGCAAGGCGCTGGGCGGCACGATCGAGGTGGACACAGCTCCCGGGCGGGGCAGCGTCTTCCGCTTCTCCGTGTCGAGCCGGGTCGGCGATCCGTCGGCGCTGCAACGGGCCAGCGCCCTGTTCCACGCGGATGCGGCCAATCTGCCGAATCTGCGGGTTCTGGCCGTGGACGACAACCAGATCAACCGCGACATCGTGCGCGGCATCCTGGAACGTGCCGGTCACACGGTGACACTGGCCGAGGATGGCAGCGAGGCCGTGCGGCTTGCCAAGGTGCAGGAATTCGACCTCGTTCTCATGGACATCCAGATGCCGGATATGGACGGCCTGACCGCGACGCGGCTGATCCGGCAGTTGAAATCGCCGATCAGCCGGGTTCCGGTAATCGCGTTGACGGCGCACGCGTCGGGCAGTTCGCGGCCGGAGTGCCTGGATGCGGGCATGAACGGCTTCGTGCCGAAGCCACTGCGCCCCGGAGAACTGTTCCGCGAGATCGCCCTGGTGCTAGGCGCCACCGGCCAAAAACCGGACCCCGACGCGTTGCCGGCGGCGCCCTTGCCGGAATCCGAGACGGCGGATGGTCCCGTCCCGGCGCCGGTCGCCTCCAGCCGCTCCATCGAAGACCTGATCGACGCAGAGCAGGTGGAAATCCTGGTGGATGCCCTGGGCGCCGATGGGTGGAAGGAAACGCTGGTGGCCTTCACCGACAGCGCGCGCGGCCACATCCAGCAGATCCAGGATTGTCTGACCTCCGGCACGGAGTTCCACCGCGTCGCGCACACGCTGAAGGGCTTGTCCTGGAACGTCGGCGCCAAGCGGCTTGGGGATCAGGCGCTGGCCCTGGAAAGAGCCGAAGGGGACGCGGCAAAGCCCCTGGCCGCCGCACTGCCGGGAATTCTCGGCGAAACGCTGGACGCGTTTGAGACTGTTTGAAGACGGCTGCTGAACAACAGAAAGCCCTTCTCCGCCGGCCGGTGGAGAAGGGCTTCCCTGTATGGGTTGGAGTCGGGCGGAGCGTGGGCCGGATGCCCCTCAGCCGGTGACGAGCACGGCGAGCACGTCGGCGACCAGAGAGCGCGGGTCGATGGGCTTCCGGACCACGCGGCAGACGCTCAGCTTCTGGAAGGCCGCCATACTCAGTTCCTGGGGCACGCGCTCGTCGATGCCGGAGAGGACGATGACCTTCAGGTTCGGACGGAGCTTTCGGGCCGCCTGAATGACCTCGAACCCGTCATGTTCGGGCATGATGATATCGGTGATCAGCAGGTCGAAATCATTCAGGGAAAGCTTTCCAATGGCCTCCTGCGCGCTGCCGCAGGTTGTCACCATGTGTTCATCCTTCTCCAGGATTTTGGAGACGATGTTGCGGGACACAGGATCGTCGTCGACCACGAGAATTTTTGCCATAGCCCTCAACCAACCTTCCATATGTCGGCCGTGCTGCGGATCTGTTGACGATGCGATTCCGCAGACGACCCTGTTCCATCATTGATGGCGCCCTTTCAGGGGCCGATTACTGTCCCGTTTGCCACCGAGATGATGCGCAACTTCGTAAGTATTAACTCCACCGCCGCACTCAGGCAAGGCGCAGCAGCGCCTTTGGTTCCTCGGCCGTCAACGGCTGGCCAGGGTCACGTGCCAGGGTCACATGAAAGATGCTGCCCTTGTCGGGTGTGGATTCCACCCAGATGTGACCGCCGTGGCGCTCCACGATCTTCCGACAGACGGCCAGACCGATGCCGGTGCCCTCGTATTCGTCGCTGCGATGCAGGCGCTGGAAGATGCCGAAGACGCGCTCCAGGTGCTCCGGCGCGATGCCGATGCCGTTGTCCGCAACGGTGAAATGCCAGGAGTCGGCCTCTGGGGCGCAGCCCACATGGACGGCCGGAGGGCGTTCGCGGTGCCGGTACTTGATGGCGTTGCCGATCAGGTTCTGGAACAGGCGCACCAGTTCCCCGTCGTCGCCCAGGACCATCGGCAAGGCGGCGTCGACGGTGACCGACGCACCGGCCTCGTTGATCGCCGCATCGAGGTTTTCGACGGCGACGGCCAGGATGTCCGCTGACGGATAAGGCTGGAACGGCTTCGATTTCCGCCCGACGCGGCTGTATTCCAGCAGGTCGACGATCAGGCGGTCCATGCGCGCCGCCCCGGCGCGGCAGAAATCCATGTATTCCCGGCCGTCGGCGTCGAGCCGGTCCGCGAGGTCCGCTTCAATCAGGCCGAGATAGCTGCTGATCGTGCGCAGCGGCTGGCGCAAGTCGTGGGATGCCATATAGGCGAAGGCTTCCAGCTCCGCGTTCGACTGTTCCAGTTCGGTGGTCTTCCGGCGCAGCGCGTCCTCGGCCGTGCGGCGGTCGGTCACGTCCTCGATAGCCCAGACGATGCCGAGCGACGGGTCGTCCGGCGACACCATGCGGCCGACCAGCGACGCCCAGAATTGCGTGCCGTCGCCGCGGCGTACGCTCCGTTCCTCGCGCACTGTGCTCCCCTTGAGGATCATGGGGAGGCAGTCGTGGTCGAACTCCCGGCCGTCCGCGTCGCAGGCGAACAGAAGCCCGGCCGGAGCCCCGACCATGTCCTCCTCGCGGCGGTGGCAGATCTCCAGCATGCGGGGGTTGACCAGTTGGATGCGGCGGTCGGTGCCCTCGATGGCGATGCCCACGGGGGCGTTCTTCAGGATGGCGTCGAGGCGGCTGGCGGTGGAACGCAGCGCCTCTTCCATCGCCTTGCGCTCCGTGATGTCCAGCCCGACCCCGACCACGCCCATCAGGTTGCCATCGGGATCGAGCACCCGCTGCTTCGCGACCTGAAGCGTGTGCGTGACGCCGTCGACGAAGGTCACCGGCTCGTCGACGAGCAGCGGTTCGCTGCGCACCGCCGCGATTTCGTCGGATGCCTGCCAGCGGATCAACTCTTCCCCGGTGATGCTGGGCCGATTGCCGTACCAGCCCGTCCAGGCTGCAAAGGTCTTGTTCACGAGTGGAGCGACGCGGTCCGCGGGCATCATCCAGATGCCGACGGGAGCGTTGGCGACGATGATGTTCAGCAGAGTGCGCTCGCGCTCGGCGGCGAACTCGGCTTCCGCCTGTGCCCGCTCCGCCCGGTGCAGACGGTGCAGCAGCAGCATCATGCCGGCCAGCGCCACGAGAACCAGTGCGCCGACCGACATCGCGTCGCGCTGCCATTCCTGCAAGGTCGGACCGGTATCGGCGCTGACGATGGCGATCAAGGGCTGCGCACGCGCCAGCACGCCGGCGGTGATGGCGTCGTCGTGGCGGATGATGCGGATGGCGGTCAGGTCTTCGTTGTGCGTGATCGCGGGGATTGCCATCCGGACGGGGGCGGAGAGGCCTTCCTCGCCCCAGGCGGAGGTCGCGGCGACCAGGGTGCCGTCCGGCATTACGATCACCTGCTCCCGCGTGCTGTCCGGAGAGCGGTCGTATCCCAGCAGAGCCGCCGCGTTGAAGGTCGCCATGACGACGCCGAGAAAACTGCCGTCCGCCGCGATGGCGCTGCGGCTGAAGGATACGGCGTCGCGGATGCGGTCGCCGCCCAGGATCGTGATGGCCCGCCGGTTTGCATGGCGCTGCAACGTGTCGGGCGGCAGCATCGTGCGCCGTGCCGCGGGGCAGGACGACTCCAGCACCGCCGCGGTTGGGGTGAACAGCGTCAGGCAGGCGCCCTCCGGCAGCTGTTGACCCAGGAAGTTCAGACGGTTGCGGTTGCCGATCCGCGGCCCGTTGGTTTCCCAGTTGTAGGCGACCACCGACAGCACGGTCTCCACCCGGCGCAGCACGCCGTCCGTGTGCTGGGACAGCAGGAGTGTGTCGTGCTCGACCGAGTCCGCGAAGCGGCTCAGCCGGCTGGCGCGGTCGAGCCACAGCGATGCGGCGACGGTGCCGACGATCACCGCTGTGGCTGCGCAGATCAGGCACGCAGCCAGGATGGTCCGCCGCGACCATCCGGCGCGAACAGGCGTCATGGCTCGTCCTCGTTGAAGGACGCGGAAACCCCGGCGAGGATCGACGCGTCGACGCCGATGCGGCTGGCGATTTCGGACTGTGCGTGGTTCAGGCGCGTGCGAACCGCGTCGATGCGGGCCGGGCCAGGAGTCACAATGACGATGCCGGCCTCGACTGCGCGGGCGCGAGCTTCCTCCTGTGCGTGGCGCATGGCGGCGCGGCCCTCGTTCACTCCGGCTTCCCACGCCGCGGCGAGATCGCGCCGCGTCGCGTCGTCCAGGCTGCGCCAGACATAGGCGGACACCAGCGGCACATAGAAGGAGAAGTACTGCCGGTCTTCCAGCACGTAGCGGATGCCCCAGGACCGCAGGTTGGCGCTGCCCAGCGTGGCGAAGGTGGTGAGCAGCCCGTCCAGACTGTTTTCGTCGAGCGCGTGCAGCAGGTCGGACCAGGCGACGGTGACCGGCGTTGCGCCGAGTTTGGACAGGCGCCATTCGTTGGCGAGACCGCCCGGCGAACGGATGCGGAGGCCATGCAGGTCGGCGACGTCGTTCAGCGGCTTGGACTTGGAGAACAGGTTGGAGTGGCCGAGCGCGACCCAGCGGCCGAGCACCACGACGCCCAAAGCTTCCTCGATCTGCTGGGACAGGGCCTCCACCAGCGGGCTGTCCTGGATCCGCGCGGCATCCTGTTCCGAACGTCCGTACAGGACCGGCATCATGAAGACGCCGACGTCCGGCACATACCGATCCAGTTGCCATGTTCCGGGAAAGGCCATGCCGACCGTGCCCTGGGACAAGGCCGCCAGCACGTCCCGGTCCCGCAGAAGCTGCGCGCCGAAGTGATGCTCCACGTCGATCCGGTCGGCGCAGCAGGCACGGACGCGCTCGACGAATCGCTGCACGATCCGGGTCTGAACATGTTCGCCGGGATTTTCCGTCGAGATGACCAACAGCGGGCGGGCCTGTGCCGGGGCGGGGGCCAAGATCAGGCTGCACGCCTGGGCCATCAGGATCAAGGTCAACAGGATCTTGTGCATGATCGTTCTCCCGCGTGACGGGGAACCGCCCCATGAAGGGTCAAGGAAAGCGGAACGCGTCGCCAATCCAGAGTCCATCAAAGGGCGAAAAGCAGGTCTATGCTGCGCGGAGTTCAGGCAATTCATACGCCGTTCATCATAGGCGCTAGTCGAAACGGTGCAAGCTTCAACGTTCGCGGGCGGGTGCGGCAAAATAAGCCCGAGAGAATCCCAGGATGCGACGAAACGTGAAGTTCCGGAAATTCGATGTTATTATTTGTTCTTTCGTTCACATGTCTTCTGGATGGGCGAAAGAAGGAAACATGATCGGCGAATAAAATTTCTGGCTGCCGATTGCGGGCTCGACAGTTTATCGGCCGTCCACGATGGTTTGTTCCGCCGGGAATCGGCCTCGTGCGCATGGGGCAGGGCTGCGCCATGCGCCGGCCCGCCGGAGCGCTGAACCGTTCAAGGCGTTGACTTGGATATTCCGGCGCGTAAACTGTGGCTGCCTTCGCAATCGGAGGCACCGGTTGCCCATGACGGGGGCCGGTTCCTGCGTCATATCGCTTGCACGAGGATGTGACATGAGCACCGCTCTTGCGCTTTCCGCGCCGCTGTCCGGCGAGTCCCTGTCCCGCTACATCGAACAGGTCCACCGTTTCCCCGTGCTGGGGGCGGAGGAGGAGTATGTGCTGGCCACCGCATGGCGCCAACACGGCGACATGGAGGCGGCCCGCAAGCTGGTCACCAGCCATTTGCGGCTGGTCGTGAAGATCGCCTCCGGGTTCCGCGGCTACGGCCTGCCCTTGTCCGACCTGATCGGCGAGGGGAACATCGGCCTGATGACGGCCGTCCGCAAGTTCGAGCCGGACCGCGGCTTCCGCCTGTCCACCTACGCGATGTGGTGGATCAAGGCTTCGATCCAGGAATACATCCTGCGCTCCTGGAGCCTCGTGAAACTCGGCACGACGAGCGCTCACAAAAAGCTGTTCTTCGGCTTGTCCCGCCTGAAGCGGAAACTGGGCGAGTTCGGCAACGGCGACCTGAAGCCCGAAAGTGTCAGCCGCATCGCCGAGGAACTCGACGTCCCGGAATCGGACGTCGTCGAGGTCAACCGCCGCTTCGTCCAGCCGGTGTCGTCCCTGAACGTCCCGCTGTCGGACGGCGGTCTGACGGAGGCGCAGGACCTTCTGCCGGACGATCGCCCAACCGTCGAGGACGCCCTGCTGGAACGCAGCGAGGCAGACCATCGGCGGGCCATGCTGCACAAGGCGATGGACGTGCTGAACGAGCGCGAACGGGCCATTCTGATGGAGCGGCGGCTCAGCCCGGCGCCGAAGACGCTGGAGGAACTGGCCGCCGTATACGGCGTCAGCCGCGAGCGGATTCGCCAGATCGAGGAACGCGCCTTCCAGAAGGTCGCACAGCGCGTGCTTGCCCTGGCCGCCGAAGCCTGAGCGGCCGGGCTCCGCCGCGGGTCCGCTGGCATGCCGGCCCCCGACGTTGCGCCGCACCCCGCGGCGTGACAAACGGTTGCGGGTGGGTTGATCCGCTCCCGCCGCTCGTCTATACCGAAGAGATTACGACTTTGGGCGGGTGCTTCCGTCCCGGTCCTGGGCCGTTCGTCCTTCCGTCTGTTGGTTGAGCGGATGGCTGGCGAAATCGCCGCAACGTATGCGGACCCTTCCCAAATCGTTGGAAAGCGGTTTGTGAATGGAGATAATGACAACTCTGTGTCAGGGCATTTGGTACAGTCATATCCAGCGACGTCTTGAGAAGCGGGTACGGTTTTGTCGAACGAGCCTCCGGCACAGCACCAGGATTTCGACCGATCGCCGGCGCCGGCGCTGCCGCGCGCGCCGGAATTTCTGGCATCGCTGGCGGCCAGCTTCCTCGACCACGCGGCCTTCGCCCTGATCTACATCGATCGCGACCATCAATGCGTGCATGTGGACGAGCGTTTCGCCACTTCCATGAAGAGTGCGCCGGCCGCGTTGGTCGGACAACGTCTGTCCGACCTGAACCACAGCGTTGCGCGCGCCGTTCAGCAGGCCCTGGATCAAGCCGTGCGCACCGGCGCCGCGGCGCCGGTCGATTGCGAGGTGGAGCGCCCGGACGGCGCCCGCGCGCTGCTCAGCGGATGCGTCGTCCCGCACCGGGACGGCGAAGGGGCGGTCAACGGTTTCCTCGGCGTCTTCCAGGATGTGACCGATCCGCAGCGCATCGCGGATTTCGTCATGAGCCGCGACCCCTTCGTCGCGACGATCCTGGACGCGGCGGTGGATGGCGTGGTCGTGGCCGACCGCGGCGGCATCATCCGCACGATCAACCGGTCCTGCTGCACACTGTTCGGCTATGAGGAGGCGGAACTGATCGGACGGAACGTGTCCGTTCTGATGCCGTCCCCCTTCTCCCGCGACCACGACAAGTACGTCCACACCTACCTGGAAACCGACCGCGCGAAGATCATCGGCATCGGCCGCGACGCGCTGGGCAAGCGCAAGGACGGCACCGTCTTTCCCATCCACATCAGCGTGGGGCAGGCGCGGCTGGGCGGGGATGTCACCTTCGTCGGCATCATCCGGGACATCTCCGACCGCCTGGCGGCGGAGCAGCGCGCATCCTATCTGGCGAGGCACGACCCGCTGACCGGCGTGCTGACCCGCACCGCCTTCCTGGAGGAGTGCGAGGCCGTGCTGGCCCACGCTCCCGGCGGCGAGGGGGAGGGGCTCTACGCGCTCTACGCGCTGGACGTGGATCAATTCAGCGACATCAACGAGGCCTTCGGTTTCCACGTCGGCGACGCGGCGCTGAAGGCCATGGTCAGCCGCGTGACCGAGGTGCTGCCGCAGCAGACCTATGTCTGCCGCATCGCCGCCGACGAGTTCGCCGCCCTGTCGAGGGTGGAAAGCGCGGAGCACGCGCAGACGCTCGCGGACCTGCTGCACGACCGCCTCACCGCCTCCATCTACGCCGACCGCCATTGGGTGCGGCTGCGCCTGTCCATCGGCGCCGCCGTGCAGGACGGCGAGGTTCGAACGCTTGAGGAACTGAACGCCAAGGCCAAATTGGCGCTCCAGGCGGCGCAGCACGACGGTGGCAACGCCGTTTGCTTCTACACGCCGGAAATGGCCGCCGCCGCGACGCGGCGCATGTTCCTGACCATGCATCTCGCCCACGCCATCGAGCGGAACGAGTTGCACATGGTCTACCAGCCCATCGTGGACGCGCGGTCCGGACGCGTGGTCAGCGCGGAGGCGCTGCTGCGCTGGACCCACCACACGCTGGGGCCGGTCTCGCCGGGCGAGTTCATCCCGGTCGCCGAAGAAAGTGGCCTGATCGTCCCGATCACCGACTGGGTTCTGTCCACCGTCGTCCGGCAGATGGTGTCATGGGAGGGAGAGGGCGTTCTGCCCGACCGGGTGTTCATCAACATCTCCGGCCAGCAGTTCCTGCGCGGCAACCTGACAAGCCGGCTGGAGGAACTGCTCGGCCAGCACCCGTCGCTGCACCAGCGGCTGGGGTTGGAGATCACGGAGCAGGCCGCAGTCCGCGACCTGAAGGCCGCCGTGCGCACCCTGACGGAGTTGGCGGCCATCGACGTCCAGGTGGCGATCGACGATTTCGGTTCCGGCTATTCGTCGCTCAGCTACGTGCAGCAGCTGCCGGTCGCCAAGCTGAAGATCGACCGCGCCTTCGTCATCGACGTGCCGGACAACACCAAGAACGGGGCGCTCGTCCGCGCTGCGGTCGGCATGGCGCACGGCCTCGGTCTCGTCACCGTGGCGGAGGGCGTGGAAACCCACGAGCAGCAGGAATTTCTGGTGTCGATCGGCTGCGACCTGCTTCAGGGCTACCTGTTCGGCCGGCCGATGGCTCCGGAGGCCTTGTCGGAGATGGTGCGCCAGCAACTGGCCCCCGCGTGACGGCGCAAAGCCGTCACCACAGCGCTGAAGCCGTTACGCGGCGTCGGGCAGAAGTTCGGCTGTATAGTCCAGGATCGTGTCCAGACGCGCCGGGGTGAGTGCCTCGATCCCCTCGTGCCACATGATGTCGCTGAACAATTCGCGCGCGGCGCTCAGCCGTTCCGGCGTAAGCGTGGCGACGCGTTCCCCATAGTACTCGTCGAACATCTGGTCCGCATAGACCCGGTCGTCGTCCGATTGGCTCATGACCGCCTTCTCCTCGGAAACGGAGGCGCCCGCGGCGGGCGCCGAACACGGGCGTTTTGTACGCCCGCTGCCAAATCCGGGAATTGAGGGGGATCAATGGGCCATATTGATCACAGGCGTTGGAGCCCCACGCGCAGAAATGGCAGGGTTGCTCAGCTTTCCTGTCGTTCCGGCTCCTTTTCTTCGGCCGGTGCGGAGCGATGCGGCGGGGCCGGCAGCCGCTCGCGCCGGTGCTCGCGACGCTGCCAGCGCCGGAAGGACAGGCGCGTCCACAGCGACATCACCCGCTCCCACAACTGGCCCGGGCGCAGGAACAGGGGCACGCGCGGCTTCGTGACCGGCGTCGGTTCCAGCGCCAGCCCGACCGAGAGGATCCGGCCGTCTTCCATGTCGCGGACGATCAGTTCCACCCCGCCCATGCGCACGCGGTCGCCCAGTTCGCAAGCACCACCGAACTCGTGGCGCAACAGGTCGCGCAGGGTCAGGTTCGCGTTGGAAAGCGACAGCGGCAGGCCATACATCTCCGCGATTTGCTCCACCGTCGCGTCGGGGCTCAGCACCAGATCGCCGTAGAACTCCCGGTCGTCCTGGTCGAGAGCGCGGCTGCCGGCGAACAGCTTGTCGATCAGCGGAAGCTGCTCGGGCGGGCTGAACAGGTAAACCATGTCGCCGGCCTGGAGCGTGCGCGCCTTGTGCAGCGGCACCACACGCCCTTCGCGGATCACCAGCGACGGTCGTGCGAAGCGGGGCAGGCGCTGGCCGCGCGCCGCCGGGCTCTTGGCGTGGACGGTGTAGGCGACCAGCTCCTGGTCGGCCTCGCCCGGCAGTTCAAGCTCCACGCGCTCCACCGGTCCACGCCGGGGCGGGATGATCAGCTTCAGCCAGCGGGCCATCGGGCCGATGGTCCATCCCTGCACCAGAAGGGAGACGATGACCACGATGAAGGCGGTGTTGAAGATGATCTGGCCGCCGGGCAGGTCGCCCAGCACCGGCACCAGCGCCAGCAGCATGGACACCGCCCCGCGCAGTCCAACCCAGGCCACGAAAGTGGTCTCGTTCGCGGTGAAGCGGAAGGGCAACAGGCACAGCCACACCGCGAGCGGGCGCGCCACCAGGATCAGCAGGAAGGCGAGCACCAGCGCGGGCAGGGCGATCGCGCCGAATTCCCGCGGCGTGGCGAGCAGGCCCAGCATCACGAACATGACAATCTGGCTGAGCCACGTCAGGCCGGAATGGAAGCGTTTCAGGTCCACCGCCCCGCGCAGCTTCACGTTCCCGGCCACGAGGCCGGCGACGTAGACCGCGAGGAAGCCGCTGCCGCCCAGCACGTTTGTTCCGGCGAAGAGGAACAGCGCGAAGGTCAGCGTGACCACCGGGCTGAGGCCGGGTTCGAGCTTTGCGTGGTTGATGAAGGCAGCCAGCGCGGCACCGCCCAGGACACCCAGCGCCGCCCCTTCAACGATCTGCATCAGCAGGAATTCGCCGAGTTCCAGCGGCGTGCCCCAGCCATGGAGCGCCGCCTCCACCAGCATGATGGTCAGCAGGATTGCCGTCGGGTCGTTGCTGCCGGACTCGATTTCCAGGGTGGAGCGGACGCGGTCGCGGATGGTGATGCCGCCGACGCGCAGCAGGAAAAAGACCGCAGCGGCGTCCGTGGAACTGACCACCGCACCGACCAGCAGGGACTCCACCCAGGGCAGATCGAGCAGGTAATGCGCCGCCGTGCCGACGACCCCGGTCGTGATGGCCACCCCGAAGGTGGCGAGGCTGAGCGCCGGCCAGGCGGCCGCACGATAGCTCGACAGCTTCGTGTCCAGCCCGCTTTCGAACAGGATCACCGCCAGCGCCATGGAGCCGATCAGGAAGGCGGTGCCTGGATCGTTGAACGAGATCCCGCCGATGCCGTCCTCGCCGGCCAGCAGGCCGACCGCCAGGAAGATCAGCAGCAGCGGCGTGCCGATCCTGAGCGCGAGATAGCTGGTCAGGATGCTGACGATCAGCAGCGACGACCCGATCAGGATGATGTAGCTGGCTGCCTCCATGGACCTCGCGCCGGAATTGGGGACCGCTGGGGTGCGGACCAACCGATTTTGACGACTCTCCCGATGCAGCGCAACGTAGCCAGGGGTTATGGCCGGGGATGCGGAGCGGAAAAGAATCGATTCTTTAAACCCAAAATAAATCCATAAATGTCCCCCCGCACCGCAACATGGCCGGTGCTACGGTCCCGCCTCAGGCATGCGAAACGAGACGGAACCCCATGGCTTGCACACGGAGTTTCCTGCCCCTGTCGCTACTGCTCGCGCTGGCGCTGGCGCTGGCGCCGGTGACGGCGCAGGCGGCTGGTCTGCCCGACGTCGCCGCCCACGCGGACGAAGGCACGATCCACTCCGCGACGTTCGAGAAGAAGGCCTTCGACCTCGGCACCTGGGGCGCCATTGAGGTCGGTCAGACGGAAAGCCCGTCGCGGCGGATGGTCGCAACGACCCCGCTGCGCGATCCGTGGTTCACCGATCCCCTGTTCATGGATGACGGGGCCTTCGGTGGCCCCGATGCCCGTGCCACCTACTACTCGCCGAGTCTGTCCGGATTCCGGGTTGGCCTCGGCTACACGCCGGTGCGGACCGAGGCGGGAACCACAGATCCTATCGCGCGCCATCTGGTCGAAGGCGTGGTGCGCCACGAGGGCAAGCTCGGCCGGGCCAAGTTCCGCCTGTCGGCCGGCGGCGGCAAGGCGCGCGTGACGAAGAGGCGCGACTCGCCCAGACAGTCCTGGGTGGTCGGCGGGCAGGTTGCGCTGAGCGGCCTGACGGTCGGCGCCGGCTATCGGGAGCAGATCCTGGATGCCGGGCCGTCCCGACGGACCTTCAATGCCGGATTGACCCTGGATCGCCTCACGCCGGTCGGCGGCTGGAGCTTCACCGGCCGCTTGGCCCACACGCAGTTGGGCGACGACACGCCGCAGGAGGCATGGTCGACGGGGGTGCGTTACCGCATGAACCCGCAGGTCAGCATGACCGCCGACCTTGGCACCATGACCTACGACGGAGGTCCGGCGACCAGCACGATGCTGCGTGTGGGCACGCGGGTGCTGTTTTAGGCGGAGCAGTGCCGTTTCCGCCTTCCCGTAGGCCGAGTCCAGGCACAAAGGCGCACATTGATGCCGCTTGCGTCCGGAATCGGCGATCTTCGGGTCTTCCGGGCCTGATAATGGGTGATTTCAAAAGGGAAACGCCGGTCAAAATGGCTTGGTTCCCCAGCCAAATCGAAAACTTTGGAAGCAAAACCCGCGCTGGCGTGTTTATGAGGGCAGGAAACACCACGAGGAGGGTTTAGACATGTCTCGTTTGCGCCTGATCGGGACCGCCATTGCGCTCTTGACGCTCGCGGCCTGCTCGACTGGCGGCGTGGTTGGCGGCACGGCCGGCGCCGCCGGCGGCTACGCGGTCGACGGCAAGCGCGGGGCCATCATCGGTGGCCTTGGTGGCGCGGCCCTGGGGACGGCTCTGGACCATTAATCGCAACGGTCTGTTCAACTCCGCAACGGCTCGCGTGGGCCGTTGCCGAACACGGCGAGCGCGTCATGCAGATCGGGCAGGGCGCGCTCGACCGCTGCTTCCCCTTCACGGATGCAGTCGTCGGCGCGGTCGAACTCCGATAGACCGATGTGACCGAGGCGGGGTGCGATGTGCACGTCCGGCGGCTCTCCCGCGAGGCGTGAGCGCGTGATGCGGTCGGTGACGATGCCGAGCGAGGAGATCATCACGCCGAACAGGCTCGGCCCCTCATAGTCGCGCCGGAAGATGCGCCGGGTCAGCGCTCCGATGGGCGACCGCGGCCGGGTTTCCGGAATCTGCTCCTCCATCAGCTTCAACAGGTCAAACCCCGCGGCGGTGGGAACCGCGGCGCCGGGTTTGCGTGCCTTGCCCAGGATGTCGGCGGCGAGGTTGACCGCGATCACCATCTGCGCGCCAAGCGCCCGGCAGGCCGACACCGGCACCGGATTGACCAGCGCGCCATCCACCATCCAGCGCCCCTCAAAAGGCACCGGCGGGAAAACGCCCGGCAAGGAGAAGGAGGCCCGCATGGCGTCCACCAGCGGGCCGGTGCGGATCCAGACCTCGTGACCGGTGACGAGGTCGGTGGCGATGGCCACAAAAGGGGCGGGCAATTCCTCGACCAGCACGTCGCCCAGGTGATGGCGCATTTCGGCGACCAGCCGCTCCCCACCGATCAGCCCGCCTCCCTGGCGCAGGCGCAGATCCAGATACCCGACGATTTTCAGGCGGGTGAGGCTGCGGACCCAGTCCTCCAGCGCGTCGAGTTGCCCGGCCAGATGGATGCCGCCGACCAGCGCGCCGACGGAGGCGCCGCAGACGATGTCCACCTCGATCCCGTAGCGTTTCAGCGCGCGCAGCACGCCGATGTGCGCCCAGCCCCGCGCTACCCCGGCGCCCAGCGCGAGCCCGATGCGTGGTCTGTACCGCCCGTTTCCGCCGTCCATCGCCATGGCGTCTCCTTCGCACAGGGAAAAGACCCGAAACATCGCTAATATAGGGGCTAATATAGAGATGGCCGGGTTAAGGAAGGTTGATCGCCCAGCCCCGGTGGACAAGCACGGGCGCCATCGGCTAAGCCATGACACCCCGTTACAGGAAGATTCGGCTCGTGAGTAAGAAAAGCGGTGAGCGGCTGCGCCTCGACGCGGCGACAGAGCGGCTGGTGGGCCGCATGCTGCGGGAATGGGTGCGCCCTTACACGGGCAAGCTGCTGCTGTCTTTCCTGCTGATGGGGTTGGTCGCGGCGACGACCGGCGCCTATCCGCTGCTGATCGACCAGGCCTACGCCATGTTCTCGGCGCAGGACCGCAGCATGCTGCTGGTGATCCCCGTGGTGATCGTGCTGGTCACGGTGATCAAGGCTGTGTCCATGTACGCGCAGACGGTGGTGACCACCGACATCGTGCAGCGCATCGTCACCGACGTGCGCCTGTCCATGTTCGCGCATCTGCTGACCGCCGACACCGCCCAGCTTCACGCCGCGCCGACGGGCACGCTGACCTCGCGCTTCATCAGCGACGTGGACCTGATCCGCAACGCCCTGACGCGGACGCTGACCAACCTCGTGCGCGACATCCTGACGGTCATCACGCTGGTCGGCGCGATGTTCTACCTGGACTGGGTGCTGTCGCTGATCGTTTTCATCATCTACCCCATCGCCGCCGTGCCCATCGTGAACATCGGCAAGCGCCTGCGCCGCGTGTCCCGCGACACGCAGGCCCAGATGGGCGACATGACCGCGCTGCTGACCGAAAGCCTGGCCGGCGCGCGCATGGTCAAGACCTATTGCCTGGAGGATTACGAACGCGCCCGCGCCACCCGCGCGTTCGAGGACAACTTCGCCCTGACCATGAAGGCGACCCGCGCCCGGTCCCGCATCGACCCGCTGATGGAGGTGCTGGGCGGGGCGGCCGTGGCCGGCGTCATCGCCTTCGCCGGCTGGCGCATGACGATGGGCGAGGGCTCCGTGGGTGCCTTCTCCGGCTTTGTCGGCGCGCTGCTGATGGCGGCGCAGCCGGTGCGCGCCATCGGAACGCTGAACGCCGTGCTTCAGGAAGGCCTCGCCGCCGCCCAGCGCATTTTCGAGCTGGTGGATGAGAAGCCGACCATCACTGAAAAGCCGGACGCCAAGCCGCTGAAGGTCGAACGCGCCGCCGTCTCCCTGCGCGGCGTCCGCTTCGCCTACGAGGAAGGAACGGAGACGCTGAAGGGCATCGACCTCGATGTGCCGGCAGGCGCCACGGTGGCACTGGTCGGGCGCAGCGGGGCGGGCAAGTCCACGGTCTTCAACCTGATTCCGCGCCTTTACGACGCCACGGGCGGTGAGGTTCTGATCGACGGGCAGGACGTGCGGTCGGTGACGCTGAACAGCCTGCGCGGGGTGATCTCGCTGGTCAGCCAGGACACGGTGCTGTTCAACGACACGGTGCGCGCCAACATCGCCTTCGGCCGGCTGGACGCTCCGTTCGACGACATCGTGGCTGCCGCCAAGGCTGCCGCGGCGCACGACTTCATCGCCAAGCTGCCGGAGGGCTACGACACGGTGATCGGCGACCGCGGGGTGAAGCTGTCGGGTGGCGAGCGCCAGCGCCTCGCCCTGGCTCGCGCCTTTCTGAAAGACGCGCCGATCCTGTTGCTGGACGAGGCCACCAGCGCGCTGGACAGCGAATCCGAACGTCTGGTGCAGGAAGCGCTGGAGCGTCTGACCAAGGGCCGGACGACGTTGGTCATCGCCCATCGGCTTGCCACCGTGCGCAACGCCGATCGGATCGTCGTGATGGAAGGCGGCCGCATCCTGGAACAGGGCACCCATGACGCCCTGATCGAGAAGAACGGTACCTACGCACGGCTGTCGAAGCTTCAATTCGGAGAAGATGGGGAAGCGGCGCTGGTTTGACCGAACGAGAACGGTCTGGGGGCGGGCTTACTCCCGCCCCAGCACCCGGTCCACCACCGTGTCGGCCCATTCGCGGGAGCGGAAGCTGGCCTTGGCCTCCACCGGGTCGTAGATGCGCTCCACCCAGTCCCAGAAGAGGATCGGGCGCTTTTCGTTGTAGGCGGCGTACAGCTCGAAGAAATAGTCGAGGATGCCGGTCTTCGCCTGCTTGAAGTGGCCGTACTTCCAGTGCAACTGCTTGGTCGCGACCTCCAGCGGCGCTCCTTCATGCACGAAGAGGAACAGCGCCGCCATGAAGCCGGCGCGGTCGGCGCCCGACTTGCAGTGCAGCAGCGCCGGGTACTCCATCGTCTTGAAAATTTCCCGCGCCTTCAGAAGGGTTTCCTTCTTCGGCATGTCGCGGGAGTTGACGGGGAAGTCCACCAGCGTCAGCCCGTTCTGCCGGCAGGCCTCCGCCTCCAGGATGTAGGAGGCGCAGTCGCGGTTTCCGCGCAGATTCAGGATGGTCTTCACCCCGTGCTTCGCCGCGTCGCGGATGTGCGAGGGGGACGGCTGGCTCGCCCGGTACATGTTGGGCGAAATGCGCCAGGTGTTCGAATAGATCAGCCGGAAGCAGGCATGGTCGATGAACACGCTCTCGATATGGCCGAGCGCGCGCTGCCAGGGGGATACCATCAGTCCACGCGCCCGCTTGATGCCATCGGCCATCGCGGTGGTGGTGTAACGGCGCAGAATCCACTTCTTGGCCAAGCGGCACCTTCAGGTTCGACAAGGCCGCCAACATAGGCGCACTTTGCGTTGCGTCAAGACCGGCGGTGGTAAAGCGGCCCTCAATCCGCGCGCTGGATGCGACCGTAGATGTCGTAGCGCGCGGCCACGGACAGCACGATTTCCATGTACAGGTTGATCAGGCCGGCGGCGTAGAAGGCGGGGCAGCCCGTGAAATGCCGCTCGCCGGGCTGGGCGGTCGGCTCGATCAGGTCGCTGTTCAGGACGATCATGCCGCCCGGCGCCTCGGCGTCGTAGAGAAAAGCGGTCTGGTGACGGGGAAGGGGGTGGATCGCCTGATGGTCGTCCGCTTCGATGTGGCCGGCGCCCATGAACTGGCACAGCATGCCCAGGCTGCCCATGGACAGCGGCAGCACCTGCTTCAGGCTGCGCCGGGCGAGGTCGTCATACTCGGCCAACGTCAGGCCGGGCTTCAGCATGGGGGCCGATTCGCACAGGTTCCAGGCGACGTGCAGAGCCGTGTGGCTGCCGGTCTTGGTGATCGACAGCATGTCGTAGCCGGACGCCGCGTGCAGCGCGCAGGCCTCCAGCGCGTTGCCGAGCACGAAGTTGGCCCCGGCCAGCGGCGTGATGGCGCCCTCGGCCCGGCAGCGCTCCTCCTCCCGGATCACCTTGATGGCCCAGTCCTTGATGATGGCGTCCAGCAGGTGGCAGATGCTGTCGCGCAGGAAGCCGATCAGCGTTTCCGCCGGGGCGGCGTCCAGGGCGGCGGTGTCGGCGATGTCCAGCCCGTGCGGCGAGTCCGGCGGGTTGCACAGGATGATGTGCCCGTCGGCGTCCAGCGGCATGCGGTTGGTGATGTGTTCGCGCAGGTCAGTGTAGAGAAAGGCCAGCAGCGTGTTGATGGTGATCTTCTCGTAATCCTCCTTGCGCGTGTCGGCGTGCGCCGGGCAATGGCCGGCGAGGTTCTGCAACTCCTCGGAAAACAGGTAGTTCGGGTCCTCCGCGATGCGGTGCAGGACCGGCGCAAGGTTGATCCGGGTCATGCCGGCCTGTTCGTGGGCGGCAAGGTAATTCAGGGCGAAGTCGTTGGAGCGGGCCATGGCTGCACGGATCGGCTGAGGGGAGGTGTAAACGGCGAGAGCGGTTAGCGGGTCAGGAGCCGGCCGTAGACGCCGTAGTCCAGAGCGATGCTGGCCACGATGTCCAGGTACAGCTTGATGAAGCCGGGGGTGTAGAAGGCCGGGCAGCCGGTGTAGTGCCGCTCCTCCGGCTTGGCGAAGCGGGTGATCGGGTCCGTGTTCAGGCAAATCAGCCCGTTCTCGTCCAGCACGAAGGCCGTCTGGTCCTTGGGCAGCAGGTGGATGGCCAGCCCGTCCGGCGGCTCGATCCCCGACGCCTCCATGTAATGGACCAGCATGCCGAGGCTGGCCATGGACAGCGGCACGACCTGCTTCAGGCTGCGCCGCACGAGGTCGTCGTAGGCGGCGGCGTCCAGGCCGGGCTTCAGCAGCGGGGCGGCTTCGACCATCGCCCAGCAGATGTGGATGGCCGTGTGGCTGCCGGTCTTGGTGATCGACAGCATGTCGTAGCCGGCGCGCTGGTACAGTGCGGAGTCCTCCAGCACCGTGCGCAGGACGTAGGTGGCCGCGGCGTCGGTCGAAATCTCGCCCGAACCCTTGGACCGGTAATACTCCTCCTCCGCCAGAAGCTCGGCCGCCCAGCCGGTGATCAGGCCGTCCAGCAGGTGGCACGTGGCGTCGCGCAGCACCGAGGCCATGACGTCCAGGGGCGCTGCCGTCATCGCCGGGCGGTTGGCGGGGTTCAGCCCATGGGGGGAGCGCGGCGGGATCGGCAGCATCACCTGCCCGCCTTCGTCCAGGGGCAGGGTCTTGGCGATGTGGTCGCGCAGCCGTTCGAACAGGAAGGCCAGCAGCGTGTTCACCGTCACCTTGTCGGCATCGTCCGTGTTCCCGGACGCGTGCATCGGGCACTTGCCGCCGCCGCTCCGCAGTTCCTGGCTGAACAGGAAGGACGGATCCTTCTGGATCGTCTGGAGGATGTGCGCGACGGACACGCGCGTCAGGCCTGCCTCTGTGTGAGCGTTGGCAAAGGCATTGGCGAAATCGTTGGAACGGGACATCGGGGCCTGCGCTGACGAATGCGAACGATCCACCCTAGGGCGAGAAAAACCCCGGCGCAACGTCAACATCTGTGACCGCTGGTCGCTTCAGGCCTCCGGAACCAGCCAATCCACCTTGGCTTCGCCACCCGTGGACGGCAGGGCGGCGTGCAGGGCCGGCAGCATGGCACGCAGCGTTTCGTCCAGCTTCCACGGTGGATTGACGATCAGCAGTCCGGAGCCGTTCAGGCGCGTATGCGTGTCTTCCGGATGCCAGGTCAGCTCGACCATCAGGATTTTCGGGATGCCGGTGTTCTCCACCGCCTCCTGGAAGCGCCAGACGGCTGGGCGTTCCTTGATCGGGTACCACAGGGCATAGATGCCGGTGGGCCAGCGCTTGTGCGCGGCCTTCAGCCCCTCGGCCATGCGGGCGAACTCGTCCGGCTGCTCGAAGGGCGGGTCGATCAGGACGAGACCGCGCTTCTCCTTCGGCGGCAGATGCGCCTTCAGCGCCTGATAGGCGTCGGTCTTCTGCACAGTGACCTGACGGTCGCCCGCGAACTCCGCCTTCAGGGTCTGCCAGTCGTCGGGGTGAAGCTCGTTGAGGACCAGCCGGTCCTGGTCGCGCAGAAGGGCCCGCGCCAGACGGGGCGAGCCGGGGTACCAGCGCAGAGTCCCGTCCGGGTTCAACGCCGCGACGGCGTCCAGATAGGGTTGCAGCGCGGGGTGGGGGGCCGGATGGCCGAACAGGCGGCCAATTCCGTCCTGGAACTCCAGGGTCTTGCGCGCGGATTCGGAATCGAGGTCGTAGCGGCCGATTCCGGCGTGGGCGTCGAGCACGCAGAAGGGCGCCGCCTTGGCGCGCAGATGATCGATGATCAGCGCCAGAACGGCGTGCTTCATCACGTCGGCCGGGTTGCCAGCGTGGAAAATGTGGCGGTAGTTCATGGCCCAGGGATTTAGCCCAAGACGGGCTTTCGCGCCATCCCTCCGGAGTCCGGAGATTTAATCCAGGGCGGCGACCTGCTGGGCGTTGCGGAAGGTGCGGCGGGTGGCCGGCGCGATGTTGGCCGGTTCGCCATCGCCGCAGCGCGGCGATTCCAGCAGCTTGGCGCTCTTGGCGTCCAGTTCGTTCAGATGCTGCCAGATCTTGCAGATGTAGCCCTGGGCCTGACGGGTGGAGCCGCCGTTGTAGCGGGCCACCGCCGTCTTCCAGCTGCCTTCCTCGCCATGGAGGCGGAGCAGCAGGCGACCGGCGTAGAAGACGTTTTCCTTCGGCTCGACGATGCGCTCAACCGGCTGGAACTGGCCGCGGTGGGAGGACAGCGACAGCTGCATGCAGCCGACGTAGACGTTTTCCTTAAGCTGTCCGCGCTTGTCGCGAAGGTGCCGGGCGGCATCGTTGGCGCTGCGGGCGTAAACCGCACGTCCGCCGACGCTCATCACATAGGGGTTCGGGGTGCCGTCCTGGCCGCTTTCGACCAGGGAAATCGCGACGAGAAGGCCGGGGGGAATGTTGAACTTGCGCTCCGCCTCGACGGCGTGGGAAACGCAGGCATCCTGTGCAAGGACCGGCTTCGCGAAGAGCGGTGCGGTGCAGAGTCCGATTGCGAGGGCGATCCAGCCACCGGCGGTGCTTCGCGCCCGCTGCTTTCGTTCCCGCATGTCCTTACTCCCTGTCCGTTGCCGCCCTTCGGCTGGCGTTGTTCTGGCCCCCCGCGCGGGGCCGTCGTTCCGGTCACCGAGTCGCTTACGGTGACCGCCTCCTACCCAAAAGTTCAACGCCCCCAACCGGGCGCCGAAGCCACACTTCCAAAAATTTTATGCAGCGTCAATCAAATTGCATCCTGGTAATACCACACCAATCCACCGTGCGATGTCACAAGGCCGAAGGGCAGAGACGTCATAGGCCACACCAGATGACAAATAAGGTACTGATTTAAAACAAGTTCGAGAAATGGGGCGACGGATCTGCGCGGACGGTGGCGCGATGCTGCCCAGATGGGCTACTGCGACGGTGTGTCGCCGGAATCACGAATCCGGGCGAATCACCCAAGCCCCCTTGCGCAGCGCAGCAAGGTGAGGCAATAGAATGCGCCCCTCCTTGGACCCATGATCATCCTCACCGGGAACCGACCTCAGGACTGCGCCAGCGTGGCACTCGATTTGACGGCTGCGGCCGATGAGGAGGGTTCGCCGGCGCGCATCGCGCCCGGCGCCGTTCCCGACACCCTGTTCCAGACCGGTTACGACCGCCTCTATGCCGACGATGCGGCGGGGGCGGCGCGCGCCTTTCGCGCAGCCTGCGCGGCCGACCCAGGGGCGGCGGATGGCTGGGCTGCCCTGGCGGACAGCGCGCTGGCGGCGGCCAACCTCGGCCTTTCAATGTTCGCCTACGACCGGGCTGTGATGCTCGATTCCGGCGTGTGGCCCTGGCGGGTGGGGAGGGCCGATGCCCTGTTCCGGTCCGGGCGGACGGAGGACGCGGTGCGGGCCTACCGTCTGTTGGCCGACGAACGCCCCGATTCCGCAACGGTCCGGCTGGGCCTCGCGCGGTCGCTCGCCGCCGGTGGGCAGCAGGCGGCGGCGCTAGAGGAGTACCGGGAGGCCGTCGCCCTGCGCCCCGGCGACCGTGACGCTGTGCTGGAACTGTCGGCGCTGCTGGTCGAAACCGGCGACGCGCTCGGCGCGGTCGAGCTGCTGCAGCCGCTGTCCCGCCGGGACCCGGATGACGCGGTTCTGCACGACCGGATCGGGCGCGCCTGGGTTGCCCTGCGGGAACCGCAGAAGGCGCTGGCGGCGCTCCGCCGCGCGCGGGACCTCGACCCGGAGGACCAACTCGGCAGTGCTGCATTGATCGCGGCGCTGGAAGCGGGCGAGGGGACAGACCTCTCCGCCGCCTATGTGCGCGCCCTGTTCGACCGCTACGCCGACCGATTCGACCAGGATCTGGTGGGCAAGCTCGGCTACGCCGCGCCGGATCTGCTGCGGGCCGCGGTGGACGGGCTGGGCGGCGGAACGGGCCTGCGGATCCTCGATCTCGGCTGCGGCACCGGGCTGGCCGGGGTTGCCTTCCGGCCGCTGGCCGGGCATCTGGCCGGCGTGGACCTGTCGCCGCGCATGGTGGACAAGGCGCGGGGCCGGAAGCTCTACGACGACCTTCAGGTCGGCGACGTCGTCGCGGCGATGGAGGCGGCTTCGTCCGCCTGGGACCTGCTGGTCGCCGCCGACGTGCTGGTCTACATCGGCGACCTCGCCCCGATGTTCCGGGCCGCGGCGGACGCGCTGGTTCCCGGCGGACGTTTCGCCGCGACGGTGGAGCGGCTGGAGGGGGACGGCTTCGCGCTCGGCCCCACGCGGCGCTACGCGCACGCCGAGTCGTATCTGCGCCGGATGGCGGACGAGTTCGGCCTGCGCGTCCTTTTGATGGATCCCTGCGCGCCGCGCCGGGAAAAGGGTGTGGCGGTGCCGGGGCTGTTGTTCGTGCTGGAGAAGCCGGCCGCTTAAATCACCCGAACCTTAAATCACTTGCACGTACCGGCTCGGCTCTCCTTCCGCCGACCAGCGGGCGTGCAGTTGGCCCTTGCCGTCGAAGATCAGCGACAGCCAGTTGCGCTGCCGGATGATCCGCTTGCCCGATTCGGGAAAGGGCGGCATTTCGAAGCTGTGGCCGTCGAACAGCGTCTCCTTGCGCCGGGCAAACCATTCCAGCGCGGCGGCGGTCATCGGGCGCGGGGGTGGGTGCACCACGCCCGAGGCGATGAGCTGCCACATCTCCACCCCGCCGCCGCGCAACAGGCCGCGCCCGCCAGCGTGGATCTCTCCGGACACCGCGGTGACCCGGCAGCCGGTGCGGCGGGAGAATTCGGTCAACGTTATGACCAGACGGCGCCATTCGTCGGCGTGGGCGTGACTGCGCCACTGGTCGCGCAGGTCGTCTTCGATGCCGATGCGGCCGGGCAGGCGCCCGACGATCCGCTCCAGTCCCCCGGTGTCGAGGAACAGCAGCGGCACGCTGGACATCAGGACGAGGTGGCGGCAATCGGCGAACCGCTCCAGCCACTCCAGCAACAGCGCCCAGGTCTGGTCGGACAGCACGTGGCGCGGCGTGCGCTCCGTGCGCAAATCCAGGGCGAGCAGGCCGACATCCCCCAGGCGAAAGCCTTGCGAGACGGTGTCGCAGGACGCACCCCAGATGCACTCCGGCAGCGCGGATTCGGCCGCCCCCAGTTGGAACAGTGTAAAATGCCGACGGGCCGCGGCGTAGACCCCGCGCCAGACGGGCGACTGCATCTCCTCTTCGGGATGGGAGCCCCAGCCGTCGAAGATGTCGTGATCGTCCCACATCATCACCGACGGGATGCGCGCCAGCACGGCCGCGGTTTCCGGCTGGCCCCAGGTGTAGAGATAATGGCCGAAATAGAAGTCCGCCGCCTCCTCCGCCATGGCCGGAGCGAAGGGAGCGGCGAATCGGGCATTGTCGGTCCGGTTCCGCCATTCCGACAACAGCGGCCCCCGGCACCACACCGCGTCGGCGTAGAGCTGGTCGCCGCCTTGGAGGAGGAGATGGAAGCGTTCTGTCTCGTGCCGGCGGCGCAGGTCGGTCCATAGCGCGTTGCGCGGGGCGGTCAGCACGGCGAGCCGCGCCTCGTCCTCAACCCCGTTGCAGGAAACGTAGGCGAGGCGGGACTGCGACAGGCGGCCCGGCACGATCAGGCTCCAGGACGAGCCGCTGTCTGGAAAGCCGTAGCGGACATCCGCGTCGCGGGGACCGCGCGGCACAGCGAAGTCGAAGCGCCAGACATGACGGTCGCGCCAGGACGCCAGATGCCGGGGTGGGACGGGCAGGGTCACTCCGTCCACGCGCAAGTCCTCGGGCTCCGCCTCGCCCTCCAGCACGAACAGGGCGGACAGCCACCAGCGATCGCCCTGCTCCCCCCGGAAATAGAGGATGGGCCCCAACACGATCTTCGGTTCCGCCTTGCCGCGCGCCATGCCGCCCTTACGATCCTTTCGCCCTCGGAACGATTCCCCGCAGCGGAGCCCGCTGCCGAGCCTCTGCTTATATGGTCACGGGTTTATGGAAAAAATCCGAGGCATTCGAAAGGCTGATCTGCCAAGGGGGCCGACGCGCGTCGCGGAGCAAGATCGCCAAAAAAACAAAAAAGGCGGCCGGTTCGCCCGGTCGCCCTCATGGTGACGATGGAACGAGGATCCGCTGGGTTTAACTCTTGCGGCGTTGCCTCAGCAGCTCGAGCATGCGCGACGGCACTGGCTCTTCAAGCACAGGGTCGTATAGGCGGTGCAACTCCTCCACATGGCTCTTGTGGAAGGTCAACACGGCCTTCGCGTCGGCGTCGTCCTGGATGGACTGCTCGAACTCCTGACGCTCCTTATCGTCCAAGGCGCCGTCAAGGTATGCGTTGATATGGTTCATCGTCACACGCTTCATATCTTTTTGATCCCGGAACGTCTCCGGGGCCTTCCCCTGAGACGGAAACGATCCGCGACACAGTGATCAATATAGTACGGCTTTCAGGGCAACGGGAGTGGTGCCTTACCTCTTCTTATGGGGAGCGCATCGGGATCCGCCAAGTGGTGAAGCCGGTGGATCCGATCGTCGAGCATGAGGTCAGGTCAACTCCGTCAAAGCCGTATTCGTCTCGCACGCCGGATGTAACAGTCACTCCATGCGGTTGTTCCAGCGATGAATTGTCCGGAACGCAAGGAATTTCCGACTGTTGTCCGCCCGCACCCCGTCCATGGGATGCGCAATCACAACAACCTAAGCCGGAAGGAGAACCCCATGCCTCAGCAGGAGGGAGCTCAGCAGGAGGGAGCTCAACAGGAGGGCCGTCAGCCCCCGCAACATCAAAGCACCCAACCCGGCCATCAGGATCCGATGACGCCGCAGCCTTCGTCGGACCGCTCCGAATACCGGGGCAGCGGCAAACTGCGCGACAAGGTCGCGCTGATCACCGGAGGCGACAGCGGCATCGGCCGCGCGGTCGCCATCCTGTTCGCCCGCGAGGGCGCCAAGGTCGGCATCGTCTACCTCAACGAGGACCAGGACGCGGAGGAAACCCGCCAGCTCGTGACCCAGGAGGGCCAGCCTTGCACGGTCCTGCGCGGCGACGTGGGCGACGAAGAGACCTGCCGCCGCGCCGTCGCCCGCATGATCGAGGAACACGGGCGGATCGACATCCTGGTCAACAACGCCGGTGAGCAGCACCCCCAGCAGAAGCTGGAGGACATCACCGCCGAGCAGCTGGAGCGCACCTTCCGCACCAACATCTTCGCCTACTTTTTCATGGCGAAGGCGGCGCTGCCACACATGAAGGAGGGCGGCGCGATCATCAACACGACGTCGGTCACCGCCTACAAGGGCAGCCCGATGCTGTTGGACTACTCCTCAACCAAGGGGGCCATCGTGTCCTTCACCCGTTCCCTGGCGCTTTCGGTCGCCGACCGCGGCATCCGCGTGAACGGCGTGGCGCCGGGGCCGATCTGGACCCCGCTGATCCCCTCCACCTTCCCGGAGGACAAGGTCGAAAAGTTCGGCAGCGACGTGCCGTTGAAGCGCGCCGGACAGCCGGACGAGGTGGCGCCAAGCTTCGTGTTCCTGGCGTCCTCGGACTCCTCCTACATGTCGGGGCAGGTGCTGCACCCGAACGGCGGAAGCGTGGTGAACGGGTGATTGAGGTTTCATCCCCTCTCCCGGTGTTGCCGGGAGAGGAGATTTTTGCCGTTATGCGGCCATCAGCGTGTTGAGCCGTTCCCGCGCGCGGCACAGGCGGGAGCGAATGGTGCCGATGGAGACGTTCAGTTTTTCGGCGGCTTCCTGGTAGGGGCGGCCTTCAATGGCGACGAGCTTCACGACCTTGCGCTGGCTGGGGGTCAGGGCGCCGAAGGCACGGTCGACGTCGCGGAAGACGAGGCGGGCGATCTGCGAGGCCTCGACGGACATGGCCCCGTCCCACAATTCCACCTTCGTGACGTGCTTTTCGCGCTGGAGATTGTTGAAGTGCAGGTTCTTCAGCATGGTGGTCAGCCATGCCTGCATATTCGTTCCTGGTTCAAAACGATGCTGACGTGACAGGGCTCGGGCTAGGCAATCCTGGGTAAGGTCTTCGGCGGCGCTGACATCGCGGGTCAGCTTGCAGGCGTAGCGCTGCAGATTTGGCATACAACGGATCAGTTCGGCTTCGAACGAGTACGCCATGATTTCACTTCCTCCACGTTCTCTTCGTTCGGCGAGGCGGCCATTCCTGCGGCGCCCCGTGCGGAGACCCTGTTTCGGAGACGACAAGCCCCCTCCGGCGCGCAACCTGTGCTGCGCCGGTTCTGCTGTGCTCTTGGCGGTGTCGAAAAAGCGGTGGTGCCGCCTACCTGGCCCTGGGTGTCGGGCCGGCGATGCACGCGGTGAAGGCTCTCGTCATCAACGGTCTCCCGTTCTCCAACTGGGCAATCCGAAGGCGTTTTGACGCTTCCGTATTGCTCCCGTTCGTGGTGACGTTGAGGACATAACGCGGTGGGAAAGGGGTTGTTCCCCAGTCGAAACAACCGATTGCAGGTTCTGAAACGAAAATCTGCCGAATCTGGCTACACCATCATAGGTATTGCGGTTGCAAGTACCTTGGTCACAATTTCTTGGGTCGATTTTCCAGGCGCCGCACAAATTCACGCATGACGATGCGATAAAGCTCGTCTTTGAGCTTCGCGTCTTCGACTCCCAGGTCGATGCTGGGGTTGTCGTTGATTTCGATGACGAAAACGCCGCGGTCGTTCTGCTTCAGGTCCACGCCGTAGAGCCCGTCGCCGATCAGCCCTGCCGCCTTCACAGCGACATCGATCACCTCCGACGGTGCCTCCTCCACGGCCAACGTGCGGGAGGAGCCTTGTTCGGCCCGGCCGTTGCCGCCGTGCTTGACGATCTGCCAGTGCTTCTTGGCCATCAGATACTGGCAGACATAGATCGGCTGGCGGTTCAGCACGCCGATGCGCCAGTCGAACTCCGTGTACATGAACTCCTGCGCCAGGATCACGTCGGACTGCTCGAACAGCCCTTCTGCCGTGGCCTCAAGCTCGCTGCGGTTCTGCACCTTGAACACGCCGCGGGAGAAGGAGCCGTCCGGAATTTTCAGGACGATGGGGTAGGGGATTTCCTGGTCGAGCGTGGCGAGCCCGCGCTTGTCGAAGATCACCGTCTTCGGCGCCGGGATGCGGTTGGCCCGCAGCAGTTCGGCCAGATAGACCTTGTTGGTGCATTTCAGGATCGAGTTCGGATCGTCGATCACCGGCAAGCCTTCCTTTTCGGCCTTTTTGGCGAAGCGGTAGGTGTGGTGGTCGAGGTTCGTCGTCTCGCGGATGAACAGCGCGTCGAACTCGGCGAGGCGCAGATAGTCCTTCTTCTCGATTAGTTCGACGGCGATGCCCAGGCTTTCACCGGCCTTCACGAATTTCTGGAGCGCGCGCGGGCTGGACGGCGGCAACTCCTCCTTCGGGTTGTGCAGGATGGCGACCGTGTAGCGCGCCGGCGCCTTCGCCGTCGGTTCCCGCCAGGAGGCGCGGGTGTAGGCGGCCAGCGCCGCCTCGAACTGGGCCTCCTGATCCGGCCTCAGGTCGGCCAGGGACAGCGGCTCCAGCGTGTGGACCGTCCAAGCGTCCTTCAGCCGGACCTGCACCTTCAGCAGCGGGCAGCGGAACAGGTCGAAGATCGAACGGGCGATGTCCTGAAACCGCACGTCGTCGGCGTGGCCGAAGAAGACGTACAGGTTGAAGGAAGCCTGGGGCGGGTGGGACAGGCGCTTGATCGTCTTGCGGATCGCCTCGTCCACCTCCGCCAACTGGGCGCGGTAGAAGTCCTTCCGCGACAGGTCAAGGATCGTCTTGACCGAGGGGATCACCCGGTCCCCGCGCGCCTCCGCCAGCAGAGAGCAATAGTAGCCGGTGCCGAGGTAGCGGTAGCTGCGCGACAGGTTCAGGATGCGCGCGCCGCGCGGCACCTTCACCTGCTCCGGCTTGGCGATGTAGTCGCGTGCGCTGACGACCTGCAGGTTGTCCTTCGCCCATTTGACGTCGGCTCGCCGGTCGACGATGAGGAGATGGGCGGGCATCAGTCGGCCGGCCGCGCACGAAGCAGGATGGTTGCCTTGAGTTGCGCCTTGCCGTAGCGGGCCATGCGCTCGAAGTCGGCCTTGGGGATGGGCATGTTCATCCGATCGATGTGCGCGTGGTGGCGATCATAAACCAACGGGTCGTGAACATAAAGGAAACGGTCGTCCGCGCCGGTAACCACGACCCAATGTGGGAATTTTTCGTGGTAGATCCGGTACGAACTGATCAGCACGATGGGGATCGCGCCTTCCTTCACCGCGTCGGCCATGTCTTCGGCCGTCAGGGTGGTGTGATGGACGGTGACGTCGGACCCTTCCAGTTCCTCAAGGAAGTCCTCATGCACGATGCGCATGACCTCCTTCTTGTCGTCGCTGCGGACGCTGTCCAGGAAGGGCGTCGTGCTGTCCTTCATATAGATGTCGACCGCCAGCCCGCGCCGCGCCGCCGCCAGCGCCAGACCGAACGGGCCGCAGCCGCCGTGGCCGGAGGTCATGAACACCGTCGTCGATTCGCGCCAGAGGCGAAGCTCCAGCTTGCGCCCCAACTCGATCTCGGAGGGCTTCAGCGCCTTCATGCCCATCATCAGGGCCGACGGGCCGCAGGTGAAGTCCAGCGTCTGCTGGTAATAGGGAACCATAGGGCCGCCCAGCGGCGCGCTGGGACCGACGTTGCCCAAGCGCTTTTCCAGGCGCAGCGCCTCCATATGGTCTTCGTAATAGTCGGTGTAGACGCCGAACTCGCGATATCCGCTTTTTTTGTACAGCTCGATGGCCGGAGCGTTGTCCCGCCGCACTTCCAAGCGAAGATAGATGCAATCGCGCGAACGTGCGGCCTGCTCCGCCGCCGCCAGCAGTCGCTTTGCGACCCCTTGCCCCCGATGATCGGGATCCACGGCAAAGGAATAGAGCCGTGCCAGCGAGGTACCGGAATGGAAGGACACGAGCGCGTATCCAACCACTGCGCCGCTGTGCACCTCCACAAGACCTGTGGCCTTGGCTTTCGTCAGCAGATATTGAAAACTACGACGGGTCAGCCGGTCGGTGGTGAAACACCGCTCCTCGATGGCGAGCAGCGCCGGAATGTCGGTCGGCTGTGCCTGGCGGAGCAGGATGGCGGCATCGCCGCCGTTGACGGCCTGATGGGAGCCCATCGTCTTCGGGGTGGTGGGTTCTTCGAGCATGGGGAGGTTCACAGGGGCTGGCGCGGATGCCATCTTACTCCCTTCAGCCGGGCTGGGAAGCGACGACACAATCGGCCGCGGTTATGGGAGTTGAGACAAGGTTCGGCAGCGGGCCTCGGCTTTTCGGCCTAGCCAATGGGCTTAAAAGTTGCTTAACCATGATTCCGGAAACTGCCGCCGATGGAGGTCGGCCTCACAACCGCCCGCTCCAGTTGGCCCTGGAAAAAAGAAAGTCAAGACATGGACGCTCGGTATAAGTCCCGCGAGATCGAACGCCGCAGTCTGGATGTCGACGGGCTGAAGCGCTCGTTTCTGGAATGGCTGGTTTATTCCGTGGGCAAGGACGCGCGGGCAGCAACCCGCCGCGACTGGTTCCACACCGTGGCGCTCGCCGTGCGCGACCGTCTTGTGGACCGCTGGATGGACACGACGCGGACCTATTACCAGCAGGACGCCAAGCGCGTTTACTACTTGTCGCTGGAATTCCTCATCGGGCGTCTTCTGACCAACAGTCTGGCGAACCTGGGCATCACCGACCAGTGCCGGCAGGCGCTGGACCGCATTGGCCTGAACCTGGAAGACGTGGTGGAGGCGGAGCCGGACGCCGCACTCGGCAACGGCGGCCTCGGGCGCCTCGCCGCCTGCTTCCTGGACAGCATGGCGACGGAAGGGCTGCCGGGCTACGGCTACGGCATCCGTTACGAGTTCGGCCTGTTCGAGCAGAGGTTCGAGCACGGCTGGCAGGTCGAGTATCCGGAGCAGTGGCTTCAGTTCGGCAATCCGTGGGAATTCCCGCGGCCCGAGGTGCTGTACCCCGTGCAGTTCTACGGTCGCGTCGAGGAGTTCAGGGATTCGGTGGGTGAAAAGGCCTACCGCTGGGTGGACGCCGAGCGCGTGCTGGCCATGGCCTACGACACGCCGGTGGTCGGCTACGGCGGCAACACGATCAACACGCTCCGCCTGTGGTCGGCGCGCGCCACGCGCGACTTCAACTTCGGCCACTTCAACGACGGCGCCTACATGAAGGCCGTCGAGCAGAAGGTGCTGTCGGAGAACCTGAGCCGCGTGCTCTATCCCAACGACGCGACCGAGGGCGGTAAGGAACTGCGCCTGAAGCAGGAGTATTTCTTCACCTCGGCCTCGCTGCAGGACATCCTGCGCCGCTACCTCCAGCACCATTCCGACTTCGACAGCCTGCCGGACAAGGCGGCGATCCAGCTGAACGACACGCACCCGGCCATCGGCATCGCCGAGTTGATGCGGCTTCTGGTCGACCAGCACGGCGTGGTCTGGGACAAGGCGTGGGACATCACCCGCGCGACCTTCTCCTACACGAACCACACGCTGCTGCCGGAAGCGCTTGAGGCGTGGCCGGTCCGCATGGTGGAGCGCGTGCTGCCGCGCCACATGCAGATCATCTACGAGATCAACGCCAAGTTCCTGAACCGCTCCAAGGCGCGGGCAGCCGGTGACAACGGGCAACTGTCGCGCCTGTCGCTGATCGACGAGCGCGGCGACCGCCGCGTGCGCATGGGCAACCTGGCCTTCCTCGGCTCGCACAGGGTGAACGGCGTCTCGGCGCTGCACACCGACCTGATGAAGCAGACGGTCTTCGCCGACTTCCACGCGGAATTCCCGGACCGCATCAACAACAAGACCAACGGCATCACGCCGCGGCGCTGGCTGCATCAGGCCAACCCGCCGCTGGCCGCGCTGATCACCAGCCGCATCGGCAATGGCTGGATCAAGGATCTCAGCCAGATCCAGGCGCTGGCCGAGAAGGCCGACGACATGGTCTTCCGTGAGGAGTTCCGCCGGGCCAAGCGCAAGAACAAGAAGCGCCTTGCCGCCTACATCGCGCGCCAGACCGGCATCGAGGTGCAGGTGGACAGCCTGTTCGACGTGCAGGTCAAGCGCATGCACGAGTACAAGCGCCAGCTCCTGAACATCCTTCAGGCGATCGCGCTGTACAACGAGATGCGCGACAATCCGACGGTTTCCTGGGTGCCGGTGACCAAGATCTTCGCCGGCAAGGCGGCGCCCAGCTATCACATGGCCAAGCTGATCATCAAGCTGATCAACGACGTGGCCAAGGTGGTGAACCACGACCCGTCTGTGCACGACAACCTGAAGATCGTGCTGCTGCCGAACTACAACGTCACCGCGGCGGAGATCATCATGCCGGCGGCCGACCTGTCGGAGCAGATCTCCACGGCCGGCATGGAGGCGTCGGGCACCGGCAACATGAAGCTGGCCCTGAACGGCGCGCTGACCATCGGCACGCTGGACGGCGCCAACGTCGAGATCCGCGAGCATGTGGGCGAGGACAACATCTTCATCTTCGGCCTGACCGCGGAGGAGGTGAACGACCTGCGCGCCAGCGGCGGTTTCAACCCGCGCGAGGTGATCGCGTCGAACCCCAGCCTGAAGCGGGCGCTCGACATGATCTCCACCGGCGTGTTCTCGCCGGACGATCCGAACCGCTACCACCCGATCCTGCAGGCACTGACCGACGGCGGCGACCACTTCCTCGTCACCGCGGACTTCGCCGACTATTGCGAGGCGCAGGACGCGGCCATGCTGCTCTACCGCGACCAGGAGGAGTGGACCCGCAAGGCCATCCTGAACACCGCGAACATGGGCTGGTTCTCGTCGGACCGGACGATCATGGAGTACGCGAACGACATCTGGAACGTCCACCCGGTGAAGACCGAGCCGGCGGACGGCACGCGGTGATGCAGCACGGGGCGACGCGGGTTCCGAGAGGACGCCCGTAAGAGCGCTCAAATAAAATTGTGGCGCGAAGGCGCGGGTGCTTTACAAGCCCCGCGCCTTTCGTTTATCAAGCGAGGTATGAATCGCTCGCTCGCCATCATCACCACCACTACCAAAACGACCCGCTTCGGCGGGCCGTTGGCTGGTGGCGTGCGTTGATCGAGTAGAGACGCTTCACCCACCACGAAGGCCCCGCCGGACACGGACGGGGCCTCGGTGTATCTGGGGCCGCTGTCCTAGCTCGATCCGGGCATGCACAAAGGACGGACCAGACCCATGAGCACCTCTTCTGCCTCCCCCCGTCGCGTTGCCATTGTCGGCGCCACCGGTGCCGTCGGCCGCGAGATGGTCGACGTTCTCCACCGCCGTTCGTTCCCGGTCGCGGAACTCGGCCTGTTCGCGTCCGAGCGCAGCGCCGGCCGCACGGTCGAGACGCCGTTCGGCGTGAAGACCCTGGAGGCGTTCGACGCCGAGAAGGTGAAGGGGTATGACATCGTCCTGCTGGCCGTGTCCGGTGACTTCGCCAAGGCCCACGCTCCGGCGCTGACGGAGAAGGGCGCGCTGGTCATCGACAACTCCTCGGCCTTCCGCTACGACGACAGCGTTCCGCTGATCGTGCCGGAGATCAACGCGGACGCGCTGGGCGACGCCAAGCTTGTTGCAAATCCGAACTGCACCACGGCCATCGCCGTCGTGGCGCTCGGCCCGCTGCACAAGGCGTTTGGCCTTCGCCGTGTCATCGTCTCCACCTATCAGGCGACCAGCGGCGCCGGTGCGGAGGGCATGGCCGAGCTGGAGGAGCAGACCCGCAACCAGTTGGACGGCAAGCCGGTCACCAACAGCGTCTTCCGCCACCCGATCCCCTTCAACCTGATCCCGCAGATCGACGCCTTCCAGGAGAACGGCTACACGAAGGAAGAGATGAAGGTCACCTGGGAGACGCGGAAGATCCTGGGCCTGCCGGACCTGCCGGTCAGCTGCACCGCGGTGCGCATCCCGACCTACCGCGCCCATTCCGAGGCGATCACGGTCGAGACGCTGTCGCCGGTGACCCCGGACGCCGCCCGCGCCGTTCTGGCCGATGCGCCGGGCGTGGTGGTGAAGGACGTGCCGGCGGACGGCGTCTACCCGATGCCGCTGAACGCGACCGGCCAGTTCGACGTCGAGGTCGGCCGCATCCGCACCAGCCTGATCTTCGGCGACCACGGCCTGGACCTGTTCGTCTGCGGCGACCAGTTGCTGAAGGGCGCCGCCCTCAACGCGGTGCAAATCGCCGAGCTGTCGCTGTGATGCATTCCCCCCTCTCCCAGCCCTGTTGGGAGAGGGGATTCCGGCGCTTCGGATCTGGTACAGGCGGCCTTGCGCTGCTATTTATAAGCTCGAACGAAGAGGGTCGCGGGGCGCCAGCGCTCCCGGCCCTCTTCGCCGTTGTTTGCACTGGATGAGTTACGGGAACGCGTATGGCCGAGCTTCAGGACGCCGTATCCCGGCGACGGACTTTTGCGATCATCGCGCACCCGGACGCCGGTAAGACAACCCTCACCGAAAAACTGCTGCTGTTCGGCGGCGCCATCCAGATGGCGGGCGCGGTGAAGGCGCGCGGCGAGCAGCGCCGCGCCAAGTCGGACTGGATGAAGGTGGAGCGCGAGCGCGGCATCTCCGTGACCGCGTCGGTGATGACCTTCGACTACGAAGGCCGTACCTTCAACCTGCTGGACACGCCGGGCCACGAGGACTTCTCGGAGGACACCTACCGCACGCTGACCGCCGTGGACAGCGCGGTGATGGTCATCGACGGCGCGAAGGGCATCGAGAGCCAGACCTTGAAGCTGTTCGAGGTCTGCCGCCTGCGTGACGTGCCCATCATGACCTTCTGCAACAAGATGGACCGCGAGGCGCGCGACCCCTTCGACCTCATTTCCGAGATCGAAAGCTCGCTTGCGCTGGAGGTCACGCCGGCCAGCTGGCCCATCGGCATGGGCCGCGACTTTCTCGGCTGCTATGACCTGATCCGCGACCGGCTGATCCTGATGGATCGCACGAAGGGCGACGAGATCGACAACGGCGTCGAGTGCAACGGCCTGGACGACCCGAAGCTGGACGAACTGCTGCCAGCCCACGCCGTCGCCAAGCTGCGCGAAGAGGTGGAGATGGCCCGCGGCCTGATGCCGCCCTTCGACCTGGATGCTTATCGCGCCGGCCACCTGACGCCGATCTATTTCGGCTCGGCCATCAACAATTTCGGTGTGCGCGAACTGCTCCAGGGCCTTGCCGAAAGCGCCCCGCCGCCGCGCCCGCAGCCGGCCGAGCAGCGCTCGGTCGAGCCGGACGAGGGCAAGTTCAGCGGTTTCGTGTTCAAGGTTCAGGCCAACATGGACCCGAACCACCGCGACCGCATCGCCTTCGTGCGCATCTGCTCCGGCAAGTTCAAGCGCGGGGCGAAGCTGAAGCATGTCCGCTCCGGCAAGCTGATGGCGGTCAACAACGCCGTGCTGTTCCTGGCCCGCGACCGCGAACTGGCCGAGGAGGCTTGGCCCGGCGATATCATGGGCATCCCGAACCACGGCAGCTTGCGCATCGGCGACACGCTGACGGAGGGTGAGGATCTGCGCTTCACTGGCGTGCCGAGCTTCGCGCCCGAACTGCTGCAACGCGTTCGCCTGGACGACCCGATGCGCGTGAAGCACCTGCGCAAGGCGCTGGAGCATTTCGCGGAGGAGGGCGCCTCCCAGGTGTTCAAGCCGTTGACCGGGGCCGACTGGGTGGTTGGCGTCGTCGGCCAACTTCAGTTCGAGGTGCTGGCCGCCCGCATCGAGGCCGAATACGGCCTCACCGCCCGGTTCGAGGGGGCAGGCGTGGACGCCGCGCGCTGGATCGAGACGGACGACGACGCGCAGCTCAAGAAGTTCCTCGACCTCAACCGTTCCGCTGCGGCCGAGGACCATGACGGAGCGCTGGTCTTCCTGGCGCGCAACGCGTGGCACCTGAACCGGACGCAGGAGGATTTCCCCAACCTGCGTTTCCTGAAGACCCGTGAGCAAAACCGAAAGGTGCACACGGCTGCTTAAGGTTGTCGTGGCGTGGTCATGTCCAAGGAAGGCTGCGCCACCTCTACCTCTTCACCTGTTCTTTCCGGGTAGTTCTGTTTCGAAAGTCAGATTGACTTTCCACCAGGGGTGGCTGACCTTGGAACTCAACAAGGGCAAGGGATGGTTGCACACTGCCCAATGCCTGTGCTCGGACCTGCTCGCGTCGATGGCGAAACCAATCGCAACGGCGTCGCTCGTGCGTTGGCCCGCGCTCGCAAGAGATCGGGGGGGAACGCATGCTTGGCGGCTTGGACTCGTTCTTCGACAGCAGCGGCTTCATTCCGCATGGGGTTTGTCTTCTCTGGAAGCCCGAAGTCCTGGCGCTTCATGTCGGCGCTGATGTTCTGATCGGTTTATCGTATTATTCAATCCCTATTGCGCTGTTGTATTTCGTGCTGAAGCGCCGTGACGTGGCGTTCAGTTGGGTGTTCTGGCTGTTCGCCCTGTTCATCCTGGCTTGCGGCACCACTCATTTCTTCAGTGTCTGGACGCTGTGGAACGCCGACTATGCGCTTGAAGGCGTGGTGAAGGGCGTTACCGCGGTCGTCTCGCTGCTGACCGCCGTCGCGCTGTGGCTGCTGATGCCCAAGGCGCTCGCTTTGCCGAGCCAAACCCAGTTGACCGCCGCCAACCAGGCGCTGCATCGCGAGATCGAGATCCGGCGACAGGCGGAGCAGCGCTACGCCGGCTTCTTCAACAACCTCGTCGAGGGGCTGTTCGTCGTGACGGTGTTGCCGGACGGGCATTTCGCCTTCGACACGCTGAACCCCGCCCACTCCGCCGCAACCGGCCTCGATCCCGACTGCATTCGCGGCCGTCTGGTCCGCGACGCGGTGCCGCATGAGACGGCGGAGGCGGTGATCGAGCGGTACGAAGCCTGCGTCGCCGCCGGCGGCCCCATTGATTACGAGGAGACGCTGGACCTTCCCATCGGTAAGCGGACCTGGCACACGGTGCTGGTTCCGGTTCGCGACGACACCGGGCGCATCGTCCAGATCCTCGGCAGCGCCCGCGACGTTACGGAGCGCAAGCGGCTCCAGGAGGAACTGGTCCAGACTTCCAAGCTCGCCACCCTCGGCACGCTCGCCGCCGGCATGGCGCACGAGATGAGCCAACCGCTGAACATTATCCGCATCTGGGCGGAAAGCGCGCTATCGCGTCTGCGCGACGGCGAGGCCGATATGGCGCGGCTCGACAAGGTGCTGTCCATCGTGGCGGACCAGACGGAGCGTATGGGAAAGATCATCGACCACATGCGCACCTTTAGCCGGCGTGACGGAAGCAGCACCCAGCTTTTCAACCCGGCGGACAGCGTGCGTGCGGCCGTGGAATTGGTCAGCAACCAGTTCGCGCTGGAAAACATCGTGGTCACGATGGACATTGCGGACGAACTTCTCGTCACGCGCGGCCGGCCACTCCAACTGGAGCAGGTGATCGTCAACCTTCTGTCCAACGCCCATGACGCGATCGCCGAGCAGCGCGCGGCGACCGGTGGGCCGCGGGATGGGCGCATCGAGGTGTGCATGCGGTGCGACCCCGGCCAGAACTCGGCGGTGATCCTGCTGACCGATGACGGCGGCGGCATCGATCCGGACATTTTGCCGCGCATCTTCGACCCGTTTTTCACGACCAAGGAGGTCGGCAAGGGCTCCGGCCTTGGCCTGTCCATCGGGTACGGCATCATCGACGCGATGAACGGCCGCATCGAAGCGATCAACATCGATCACGGAGACGGGCGCCGGGGCGTCCGCTTCATCATCACTCTTCCCGTTTCCCGCCCCTCCGCCCAGGAGATGGAACGCGCCCATGCCTGACACCCTCCACATCCTCGTGGCCGAAGACGAACCGTTGGCCGCGATGGCGCTGGAAGATTTTCTGACCGGAAAGGGGTTCCGCGTAACGCTCGCCCAGGATGGGCTGGAAGCGCTGGAGCGGCACCGGGACGATCCCGCCGACCTTGTGATCACCGACCTGCGCATGCCGCGCATGGACGGCCGGGCGTTGATCCGTGCGCTGCGGGCGCAGGATGCATCCCTGCCGCTGCTGGTGATGACGGGTTTCCTCGCGCTGGAACCGGGGCAGGATGACCTGACCGCCGACGTGTGGAAGCCGCTGGAGATCCTGCGCAAGCCGATCAGCCCGCAGGTGATCCTGGAAACCCTGGCCCGGTTGATGAAGCCCGGCGGGGCCGCGGCTTAAAGCGAATTTCCTTTCGCTTTAGATTCACGTGACTTCATTCGCCAGTCGGGCTTCGGCCGCATAGGCGGCTCTCAGCGGATGCCTCTGGCATCCGCCTGCCGCCAGCGTGAACTTCGTTCCCGCGAGAGGCCGGGACCGCAGTCGCGGTCCAAAGCGGATCGCAATCCGCTTTAGGGAAGGGTGACGGGAGCGGCTATGCCGCCCCGGATTCGTCCAATGGCTCGACGTCCACGCTGACCGACAGGGCATGGCCGGCGCCGCCCAGCAGCACGCCGCGCGCCGGGCTGACGTCGTCGTAATCGCGCCCCCAGGCGATGGTGATGAAGTCCTGGTCCGCCACTCGCGCGTTGGTCGGGCAGAGGTCGATCCACCCCGCCGGCCCGCACCAGGCCGAGGCCCAGGCGTGGCTGACGTCCGCGCCGACAAGGCGCGGCTTGCCCGGCGGCGGCAGCGTGCGCAGATAGCCGGAGACGTAGCGCCCCGGCAGCCCGACCGCACGCAGGCAGCCGACGACGATGTGGGCGAAGTCCTGGCAGACGCCGCGCCGATGGCGCATCACCTCGCCCAGCGGCGTGGCAATGGTCGTCGCCGTCGGGTCGAAGGTGAAATCCCGGTGGATGCGGTGCATCAGGTCCAGCGCGGCTTCAACCACCGGGCGGCCCGGCATGAAGGACTGGTTGGCGTAGTCGTGGAGTACCGGCGACACGGCCACCAGCGCGCTGTCGAAGCTGTACTGCCCGATCTCCGCGCCGTCGTCGGGGCCGGGAAGGCTGTGCAGGGACTCGCGCACGGTCTCCCAGGGCGGGCTTGCCGCCGCGTCGATGGCGGGCGGAGGGAAGACCTCCACCTCGCTGTCGGCGATGATGGCGAATTGCCGGTGCGGCTCCTGCACCGCGACGTAGGTAACGGTGTTGCCGAAATAGTCGGTGTGGTCGGACCATACCGCGGGCGCCGGCTCGATCGAAAGTCCGCAGCGGCGCACGCGCTGCCGCGGGTGGGGGCGGGCGGTCAGGTGCAGCAGGTGGTGCGACACCGACACGTCTTCCCCATAGTCGTAGCGCGTGACGTGCCGCACGCGATAGCGCACGCCGCCGGGCGCCGCCGGCTCGCCGGCCGGGGAAAGGGGGGCGTCAGGCGGATCGGGCGAAGGCATGGCTGAAATAGGCGTGGGTGAGAAGGTTCGAGATGTCCGGCAGGGACATGGCGAGCGTGTCCAGCAGCGTGTGCAGATCCTGGCTGGAGTGCAGCGCCTGTGCGCCGCGCAGTGTGTTCCGGGCGGACTGGACGATGGACAGGGCCGTTGCGGTCGGCTCTCCCTGGTCGGAGTTCGAGCCGCTGTTCGACCCGCCGGGCAGGGCCGCCACATGCCGTTCCAGTGCAGCCAGCTGGAAGGCCAGTGCGCGCGGGTTGGACTCGTCAGCCAGCAGCAGTTCCAGCACCGGCGTGCGTTGCACCGTGGTGAGATAGCGGGCGCGGTAGGTCATCACGCTCTCGCCCAGTTCTAGCATGACGGCCAGGGTGGCGGCCTGGGCGCTTTCCTCCTGCCGGTCGAGGCCGGGCAGGTTGAGACCGCGCATCAGCGACAGGGTGTGGAGCGCCCTCTCGATCCGCCGTCCGATTTCCAGGAAGCGCCAACCCGGCCCGCGGGTCATGCTTTCCTGCTCCATCCCGGCGATGGCCGCCAAGATGGTCACCAGATCGTCCAGCCGCAGCAGCATCGCCGCCGCATCCAGCTTCTGCTTCGGCGTCTGGCTCTGCCGCTCCAGCATGGAGACGACCCGCCACATGTCGAGCGACAGGCGGTCGCGCACGGAATAGGCGGTGCGATGCAGCCGCTGCACCTGGGCGCGCAGGCTGTTCGGATGGTCCGGGTCGATGACGGAGGCGTAGAGCGCGTTGCGCAGCGCCCGCCCGCTGCCGGCCTCCGCCACGCGGGTCAGGTCCCAGGGGATCATGCCCTCCCAGGCCATCAGGCAGAGCAAGGGGCGGAGCTGGGCCGAAGCGCCGGGCAGGTTGCCATCGGTCAGTCGCGTGTGGGTGGCGCGCAGCAGGCGCACCACGCCCTCCGACCGCTCGGCGTAGCGGCCCAGCCAGAACAGGCTGTCGGCAACGCGGCTCGGCAGATCGTTGGCGGCCGGGCGGATCGTTGGCACGGGCAATTCCGGCGTCGGCTGCGGCCGCCGCTGGGCCGGCGTGGCGTCCGCGCGGCGCCCGGCCAGGATCCAGGTGTCCTTGCTGCCGCCGCCCCGCTGCATCGACACGACCAGCTTTCCGGATTCGGTGGACACGCGCGTCAGCCCGCCGGGCATGACGGTGTAGCTGCCGTCGGGTCGGGCGCACAGGAAGACGCGCAGCACCAGCGGGCGCGGCTGAAGCCGCTCCCCCTGCCACACCGGTGCCGTGGACAGAGCCAGCCGCTCCTGCGCCACGTAGCACCAGGGGCGCGCGTTGATCCGCTCGACCAGCGCGGAGCGGTCGGACGCGGACAGGTCGGCGCCGAAGATGGGCTCGAAGGACAGGGACGGGAAGGCCGGCTTCACCACCAGCCCGTCGAGATGGTCGATGACGTAGGCGCGTTCCGCGTCGTTGCCGCACCACCAGACGGCGACGCCGGGCATCTTCAGTTCTTCGCCCAGCAGGTGGCGGCAGAGCATGGGCAGCGACGCCTTGACCGCCATGGACTCCATGAAGCCGGAGCCCAGCGCGTTCGCCACCGCCACGTTGCCGGCGCGCACGGCCTCGATCAGGCCGGCGACGCCCAGGGAACTGTCCGCGCGCAGTTCCAGCGGGTCGGCAAAATCAGCGTCCAGGCGGCGCAGGATCACGTCCACCGGCTCCAGCCCCGACAGGGTCTTCAGGAACACTTGCCGGTCGCGCACCGTCAGGTCGGCTCCCTCCACCAGCGTGATGCCGAGATAGCGGGCGAGGTAGACGTGTTCGAAATAGGTTTCGTTGTAGGGGCCGGGGGTCAGCAGCACCATGCGCGGCTGGTTGCGCCGCGGGCTGAGCGACAGCAGCGTTTCCTTGTAGGTCTCGAAAAAGGGCGCCAGCCGTTCCACCTGGCAGTGGCGGAAGCTGTCGGGCAGCACCTTTGCCATGACCGCGCGGTTTTCCAGCGCATAGCCGCTGCCGCTCGGCGCCTGGGTGCGGTCGGACAGCACCCACCAGCGCCCGTCCGGCGCGCGGGCGAGGTCGGCGGCGTAGAAATGCAGGTGGATGTCGTTCGGCACCCGGATACCGTGGACGGCGCGGCGGAAGCCGGGGTCGGCGTGGATGACGGCGGGCGCCAGCCGGCCGTTGCGCGTCAGGGTCTGCGGGCCGTAGAGGTCGGCCAGCACGGCGTTCAGCAGCGTGGCGCGCTGGATCAGGCCCGACTCGACGGCCTTCCATTCATGCGCCGGGATCAGCAGGGGCACCATATCGAGTGGCCAAGGCCGCTCCATCCCCTTGGGGTCGCCGTAGATGTTGTAGGTAACGCCGTTCTGGTGAAGCAGGCGGCGCGCCTCTTCCCACCGGACCGCCATCAGGTCGGGGTCGAGGGGGCCGAGCGTGCCCATGAAGGTCTGCCAGTGCGGGCGCAGCCGGCCCTGCCCGGTGACCATCTCGTCATAGACCTGCCCCGTGCCATAGCCCAGCGCGTCGGCCTCGCCGAACAACGATCCCTGAAGGAACGGCACCGGACGCAGCCCCAAAGGCGTGGGGACTGTGGGGTCGGAAGAAGGGGGGGCGCGGTCGGACAAGGCGGGTTCGCACGCTCGCGGCTGGTGCACTG
>Ga0065721_10048934_pt1 | contig 58875 bp, 52 predicted proteins | sample Mesricmetagenome_FD_59108 | JGI IMG/M metagenome (GOLD analysis project Ga0065721, IMG submission 59108) | Mesophilic microbial community from rice straw/compost enrichment Sample: eDNA_1 v2 (version 2) | ecosystem: Engineered > Solid waste > Grass > Composting > Bioreactor | place: USA: Davis... | reverse complement strand
GCGGCCGCGCGCAATCGGGAGCAGAGGCTTCGGCTTAATTCCTCGCTTGCTCGATAACCATAAACAACCTCCCCGACCTTCGTTCGGGGAGGTTGTTGCCGTTTGCGGCGATTACACTTTTTTGACGAACTCGGATTTGAGTTTCATGGCTCCGAAGCCATCGATCTTGCAATCGATATCGTGATCGCCCTCGACCAATCGGATGTTCTTGACCTTCGTGCCGATCTTGATGACCGACGAGCTCCCTTTGACCTTCAGATCCTTAATGACGGTCACGGTATCTCCGTCATTCAGCACGTTGCCGTTCGAGTCCTTAACGACCTTGACGCCTTCCGCTTCGGCTTCCGAACCGCTCACCCATTCATGACCGCACTCCGGGCATATGAGCAACCCGCCATTCTCGTACGTGTATATGGAATTACATTCCGGACAATTCGGCAAATCTTCCATCTCTGCGTCTCTCCATTCTCATGTGTCGATAGCTTACAGCCTATCATAGTCTCCGCGCATGGACAACGGGAGCTCTCATTAAATTCGCTCATCCTCTCACGGCGCTCACTTCTAGCTCCTCCGCCGCATACGCTAGGATGACACCCGCCCATGAGAAAAGGAGAGGTTCCGATGAACGGCCAAACTTTGATGCTGCCGATCGAAATCCGCACGCTGCAGGAGGATAACATAAAAGTATCGATCCCCCACATCGCAGGAGGCACGACGCCAGAAGCCGCTGACATCATGAATAAAGCGATCGAATCGACGGCCCGCGAGCTGATTAAAGATCAGGGTTATCCAAGCTCCGACATCCAAGAGATGCTCGGCACGTTCGAGATCAAGACGAACGAGCGCGGCGTCCTCAGCTTGTCGCTGCTCAATTACGCCTATACCGGAGGCGCCCACGGCAATACGCTGCAGCATTCGCTCACCTTCGACGCGGACACGGGCCGCAGCTATACGTTGTCCGAGCTGTTCAAGCCGGGAAGCAACTACGAGAAGACGCTGAACAAGCTCATCCAAGCGCAGATTAAAGCCAGGAAGCTGCCGCTGCTCGGCGATTACCCCGGCATTACGCCCGACCAAGACTACTATATCGCCGACAAGTCGCTCGTTATCTATTTCCCGTTGTACGCAATCGTGCCATACGCTTGGGGCTTCCCCTATTTTCCGATCTCGGTGTTCACGATCCAAGACATCATCGACGAAAGCGGTCCTCTCGGCGAGCTGATGTATTGATGTGGACGGTTTGTTACGGAGCATTTGAGTGAAAAATCGCACAGGGCGGGCATGGAGAGTCGGGGGAATGCGGATTTATGTGATAGATCGTACAAAGAGAGACTCGTATTAGCGGCTAGCCGGAGACTTGTGTGAAAAAACGTATAACGTGGCGCACGAGGCAGGTTGGCGTTGGAGGTTTGTACGATATATCGTCCAAAAAGCTTTCTCGGTTGTAATGTGTCCACACCTAAAAAAAACGGCAGCGCAATTGGATTGCGTGCCGTTTTTTTCACCTATTCACCCGAGCACCAGACGACGCAATCCCTAAGCTGCTTGAGCACGTTCTCGTTAAGCAGCCCTTCCGGCCGATGAGCCGGCGTGAAGCACGCGACGCGCCCCGCTCCGTGAGCGTGCTTCCAGCCGGCGATCGACTCGCCGTCGACGGACGAGGAACGCAGGAATACTTCCGTCCGCTCTGTGTCGCACTCGACGAAATAATGCTCGTCCAAGATCTGGAAGCTACCGCTATCCCCGGTATACGTCACAGGCTGATGCTCGTTCGGATGCATCAGGAAATGCCCCCTAAGCATCTTCACGTATTCGCCTTGCGGGTCGTACGATGCTAGCCCGGAATGCCAAGCGAGCCAACCGCCCCCCGCTTCGACGTAACGCACGATCTGAGCAGCCGCTTCCGGCGTCATCCATCTTGCGTTCTCGTCTCGCTCCGGCGCAAGCCGGTCCTCGGCGAACAGAATAACCGCATCCGGACGTTCGGATAGCGCTTCGATAAGCTGTTCTCTGCCGACGAACCTGATGTTCATCTCGCCCGCGCCCGCTTCCGTCTGCAAGGCGGCCAGCAAAGAAGCTTTGCTATCGGCTTCGCGATGATAATAATCGCCTACGATCGCTACAATCTGCTTCATCATGTACAAACCTGCTTTCGCCTAATAATTTAAAGCGGCATGGAACGTCCGGTATAATCGACGAAGACGAGCTCGTCCGCGATCTTCGTCGTGCCGTCGGCAATATCCAAGATGCCTTGAGCGCTCTCCGCGGCCGACAACGGCGCGTTATTGCCGCCCATATCGGTCCTGATCCACCCCGGGTGGATCGCGAAGACGCGAATGCCGCGCTTCCACAACAGATGCTTCAATTGGATAGAGAACATGTTGAGCGTAGCCTTGGACATCGCATAAGGGAAGTCTCCCCCGTATGCCATCGCCAAGCTGCCGGCTTCGGACGAAATATTAAGCAGCTTAGAGCCCTCATTATCGGCGAGCAGCGGCGTGAAGTGCTTCGCGACGATCATCGGTCCGTATACGTTGACATCGAACGTTAACCGTACCGTGTGCATCGGCAGCGTCTCGATCGAATGGTCTCTAGCCAGCAGAATGCCCGCATTGTTAATGATGCAATGAAGCTTGACGTTGTCCTTGGCAAGCTTGGACGCCAGCCGCATCGCTTCCTCTTCGTGCGTGACGTTCAGCCGTTCGATGTGCAGTTGTTCATGCTCGGCGGCAAGCTTCAACAGCCCTTCCGTCGCCTCCGCCGTTTCTCTTATGCAAGCAATGACTGAATGGCCGCGCTCTAGCGCTGCTTTCGTCAGTTCAAATCCTAACCCTCTGCCAGCGCCGGTAATTAGAAAATTCATGCGCGTCACCTCTGTTCGTTAGTCATTTTCCAATAATTCAATCAGCACCTTCAGCTCTGGGAACGAGTCCAAATAAGCGTAGCGGCCGCCCGTGTATTCGCCCTTCTGCAGCAGCGGCATCCCTCTCGCTTCCATGACCGCGATCTTCTCTTTCATGCCTTTAATACCGAACGCAATATGATGGAACCCTTCGCCGTTCTTATCCAGCGATTCCCGCCAGGTGCTCGGCTCATGGTCCGGCTCGATCAGCTCCAGCTGCAAGGAGCCCATATCGAAAAACGCCAGCTTGGCGCGTGCCTCGGAACGGCTGCCGCGATACTCCGTCTGAGCGACGTCCGCGGCGTCCGTCCAGAACCACTTCGGCTTCTCGACCCCGAAAAAGTCCGCGTACGCTTGCGATGTCTTGTCGATGTCGTGCACGAGCAAGCCGATCTGTGTAATGACGTTGTTCCCCAATACGCCTTTGTCCATGTTCATTCTCCTCTACGAAATGTACCTGCAGGAATCCCTTGCGATCAAATGTACGTCTGCCGTAACTTTCTCGGCGCCGACCTCTTTCTTCTCGATGTGACGGATAAGCGAAGCCGTCAGCTGCTCCAGCATGCCGGCGAAGTCGACTCTCAGCGTCGTTAGCGCGGGCTGAAATCTAGCGCTTAGCGCATGATCGTCCAGTCCGACGATCGAGATATCGCGCGGCACGTCAAGCCCGTGCTCGCGCAGCGCCCGGATCGCTCCGAACGCGACGCTGTCGTTCGCCATGACGATCGCCGTCGGCAACCGCTTGCCGCTCGCTAGGAACCCTTTCATAGCTTCATACCCAACCTCTTCGTGGAAAGCGCCGGGAAGAATCCATTCCTCGTTGATGCGAAGCCCGCATTCTAACATCGCTTTACGGAACCCTTCCAGCTTCGCGATCCCCGAGTAACGCGTCAAGTCGCCGCCGATATGCCCGATCTCCTTATGGTTCAACGCCGCTAAATGAGAGACGGCCTGCTTCATCGCCCATTCATTGTTGAGGTCACCTACCATCCGGTTAGGCTGTTCCTCGCGTCCCTCGAACGACTGGTCTACGCAAGCCACCCAGAAGCCCTCGGAGACGAGCTCTTCGATGAAGGGCTCATCATCGGCCGCCCCGAAGAACAACCCGCCGTCAATCCGCCGCTGATAGAAAATATCCTTCACGCCCCGGATGCTGTCCGAGTCGCAACGGCCGCGAATGATGTGCGTCAATACGTAGTAGCCATGCGAAGAAGCGCTTTCAATCACATTGGCCAAGAGCATGTTCGAGATGAAGTCTCCGGCTACGTGGCCTTTCTCGATCATGAACATTCCGATCGTCCTCGTCTTCTTGCCGGCGAGCACTTGAGCCGACACGTTAGGAACGTAACGATGCTGATCGATGATCTCCATGACCTTCTTGCGCGTCTCCGGAGGGACGTTGGAGTAATTGTTAATGACCCTGCTCACGGTGCTGCGCGATACTCCTGCGATCCTTGCGATTTCCGTAGCGTTAATGCCGATGTTCCCCATCTGCTCACCTTCTGTAAACACGCGTTTATTCACACGAATATCGTAACCCAAATTATCCTCCCGGTCAAACGAACAACGGCCGTCTCCAAGGGGACGGCCGCGCTTCTGACTTTATTGGAATTTATTCGGGAACTGTTTAACGATCCCGGTCGATAACGTATTCGCATACTTGACCAGGTGATCCTGGCCTTTATCGAAAGCGACGATGTCCGCTTCCCAATCCTTGGCGAACCTCGCACTGACTTGTTCCTTAATGAGCTCTAGATGACGATCCCATATGGCCTTCAAATCCTGGTAGGACCAATTCGGATTCAGCCCGCTTAAGTAACGGGCGATATCGTCGGCGTTCTTGTACCAGTCCTTATTAATCTTCTCGGCATCGGCTTGATTGCCGCTCTTCAGGGCATCGAGCAATTTACCGGCGAGTACGATATGCTCCGTGAGCAAGCTTGCATATTTGTTGCCGGCTTCCTCTCCGTAATAAGGCTTAATCGCATTGCCGATATCCTGCTGGTTACGAAGCAGTCTCGCGAGCACTTTATCTTTGTCTTCCAGTCCGGCGATCGCACTCACTATGTACTTATGCGTCCATGCCCCATGCTCCAGCCATAGCCGCTGCATATCGCATTTCAGCTTTACCATCGGCAGCGTTAAACCCGGCCTCGTCTTCTTGGCTAACTGCCATTCGTCCTTCGCCGCCGTTGCCAGAGGCGCAATGCAGAGCATCATGCACATACCAAGCAGCAACGCTCTCAGTAGCTTGCTTCTCATTCGATCTTCTCCTTCTGAATTTCTGGTTGGAATGCCCTGTACTATCATGGACAATTCTTCGCCTTTCATTCATCCGGACTAACCGATCCGAAGCTCTTCCGCAGGGGCTTCAATGGGCAGCTTCACCCTTGCGATCGTCCCTTGATTCGGTATGCTCGTAAAGGTCAGCGATCCCCCATGAGCCTGTATGATCTTGAAGCAGACGGTCAATCCAAGCCCCGTGCCGCTTTGTTTGGTCGTGTAAAAAGGTTCTCCCAGCCTCTTGATCACTTCCTGCGGAATTCCGCCCCCTTGATCTTCGACTTCGATGACGACGTAGCCCGTGTCATAGGAAGAGCGTACTTGCAGCTTGCCGCCGTCAGGCATCGCTTCAATCCCGTTCTTCATCAGATTGATGAGAACCTGCTTGATCTGGTTGACGTCGCATTGAACGTCGGGAATATTCGCGCCTTGATCGACTTGAATTCTCACGTTCGTAATGATCGCCTGCGACTCCATGATCGGGACGATATCTCCGATCATTCTGTACATGCAGCATGGAACGATCGTCTGCCATTGGTTAGGCTTGGAGAGAAGCACGAACTCGCCGACGATATAATTGATACGCTCCAGCTCGGTCAGCATCATCTCGTAATAACGGTGATTGCGGTCGGCGCCCTTATACAGCAGCTGCGTAAAACCTTTGAGCGCGGTTAAAGGATTGCGAATTTCATGAGCGACGCCCGCCGCCAATTGGCCGACCACGGAAAGCTTCTCCGAACGGATCAACAGCTGCTCCGACAGCTTACTCTCGGTAACATCGAGCAGCGTTCCGGAGATCGCCGCTTTGCCTTTATAGTAAGCGGAATACGCCTGCAGCTCCAGGACAATCTCAGTCCCGTCTTCTTTACATGCCTTAACGCATAGCCGGGCAGAGTAACCGCGCTCGTTGAGCGTCGGGAACTCTTGTTGCAGGCGTTCCCGATCCGCGGGGACGATAAAATCCGCCAAGGGCCTGCCCAGCATCTCTCCGGCATCGGTGCCGAACATCTGCACGGCGTGACGGTTGACGTACACCAGCTCGCCTTTCTGCTCGACGAATACGCCAATGAGCGAATTCTCAACGAAGTTGCGATAGTTCACGCCCGTCTGCTTCAAGGCGATATCGACGGACTCCAGCTCCCGAATCCCCACTGATATACGAACGGCTAGCAGCACGATCGTGAGAATGGCGCCGACGCTGACCGGCGTGAACGTGCCTAAGGTGCATACGATGCCGATTAACGCGACGCTGACCAGAAGGATGGTGCCGTACCGTCTCAATAGGTGCGAGCCCCGGGAAGTAGGCGTAACCCGGATCTCGTTAAACTTCCTTCCGAGAACTAGAAGCGGCGCGAAGCCGATCAACATCGAGCTCATAAACCAACTCATGTCCGTAATCCAAGACCATTCTCCGAATTCCGTGTTCGGCGCGAAATATATACAGGTCGTATCGCCGATCTGCCGCAAAATAAATCCGGAAATAAACAATAGACTTGCCGTCATGCTCGGTGATCGCCTGCCGTTGTTCATGCTTAAGTAGATCAACAGGAGCACGATAACCGCGTTGAAAGAAGCGTTCAATTTGCCTAACCAGAGGAATTGAATGGAAAGCTCGTTCTCGAGAACGTCGGGGACGACTTGACTTTTCCAATACAGGGTAGACGCAACCATTGAAAACAACAGCATATCGAGTACGAAGTACAGCTTGGAACGCTTGTTGCGATAAGGGTCTAGGTATTGATGGTATAAAGCCGCAACGTTGAAAATATGCTGCGCCACCCAAATCCATTCGGGGATTCCGATAAAATTAGGCTCGTTTTGCTTGCTGTAAACCCCGCACGTCCAAATGGCTAGCGCCAACGTGTTGGTAAGCATACCGAGCCCATAGTACTTTAGAAATTTGGCTTCCTTATCGGAAGAATAGTAAGCGTACATGAAAATCACGGCTGAGTACAGCGCTGCTGCGGTCTGCAATACATTGCTTGCCAGCAAGCCTTCAAAGCCGTCTTTATGCCAAACGCCCGGCCAAAGGAAATAAGCCGCGATCAATGCGAGTCCGGCTAACGCAAAGAGCAGAAAAGGTTTTCTACTTATCAAAATCCCATTCCTCCGCCCGCGAAACATATGAGAATAATTGCCTTATTTTATAATCATTCCATGCTCCTGGACAAAATCCTTCATGCTCTTAATTAATAATTCCTTATCTCATTTCGGCAGGTCGCCTGAACTGCTGTATAATAACGGATAACGACTTCAATGACATGGAGGACCGAAATGCGCGACCTAACGAACTACGCTATTAACACCTACGTCGACGGTTACACGCTTTACGAAATGACCGATGCCGCGACGCAATCCCGAATCGTCTTCTGCCCCGAGCGCGGCGCGATCGTTATTCATTGCGAGCTGCAAGGCCAGGAGCTCCTCTACCTTGACCGAGAGACGTTCTTGAATCCGCAGGCTAACATCCGCGGCGGGATTCCGATTCTGTTCCCGATCTGCGGGCAGCTGGTCGGCGGCCAATACGAATGGAACGGCGCCGTGTACGGCATGAAGAACCATGGCGTCGCCCGCGTAAAACCTTGGCAGGTCATCGAGACAGGCACGGACGACGGCGCTTACGCGACGCTGTCTCTTCGCAGCGATGAAGAGACGTTGGCCTCGTATCCGTTCGCGTTCGAGCTGCGCTTTACGTATAGGCTTAAAGACGGAAAGCTCACGATCGAGCAGCAATATTCGAACGGCTCGGGCGAGCCGTTGCCGATGGTTGCGGGGTTCCATCCTTATTTCACCGCCCACGGCAAACATCTCTCCTACGAGACGGACGCCAAGAAGCTTCTGGATTACAACGACAATATGGAAAAGCCGTTCGACGGTTCATTTAATTTGCAAGGTCTCGTCGAGTCCGCCGCTTTGCTCGATGCGCGTATACCGGAGATCGGTTTCCCTCTGAACGATCAAGGCGGATTCGTCCGAATGAGCTACAGCGAAGAGTTCCGCTATGTCGTCCTATGGTCCGTAGAAGGCAAGCCGTTCGTCTGCGTGGAACCTTGGACCGCGCTGAACGAAGCGCTGAACCATAAGCAAGACTTGCTGCTCGTCAAGCCTGGGCAGACGCTTTCCCTTCAGTTGACGATCGCCTACGAGCAACGCTGACAACACAAAACCCTCGGTTTTGCAGTGCTGTAACGCACCGTGAACCGAGGGTCTTTACTTTGTAGGCAGCCTTTCTTAGTAGACCGACGTTCTTTTCTCCGTGTTGTTATAGGAAGATGCGGCATAGCGTGAAAGCGCGAAGCCGGCAACGACGTAGATCGCCGCCCTGACATAATGAGCAAGCCCGAGCGATTCGAAGGGAAACAGCGTCACGAAGGCGTACGCCCACATCGCGTGAGGAACAAGTCTGATGTCCCGGGTAATGAGGGTCAACCAGAACCCGACGAAGAAAGAGTAATAGGCCAGCAGATCAAGCGGAAAATCATAAAAGAGGTTGTGCAGCGTATCATAGTTGGACGGAGAGACGAGCTCATACAGCAGCTCTCTCGCGAAAAGCACGCTAACGCCGCCGAACAGCAGGTGTAGATGAATCGGCAACAACGTTCTTACGAAAGGCACCTGAACCAACCACGCTCTCAATTCTCGGATCAATGCCGCAAATTGCCGCATGCCGAACGCCTCCTCGGTACCGATTGCTAATATATACAGCGAAGCCGCGTTCGACATGCACGAATACAATAAGCCTGCAAGAGACAAATATCGCGGGCTTGTACGCAGTTCAGGTAATTTGTTAATGATTTACTTTTCATTTACATTTTCCGTTGTATGCCGTATAATAAGATTTCGTAGAAGCAAGTAACCCTCAGGTTTTTCCTCTTTGGGCAATATTCCTCCGTTTACCAAAGCGAACACAATCCTTTATGAAGAATCGGCTGCTGGAAGGAAACACGAATTCTCACTGGCGCGGCCTAGGAGCCGCAAAGACGATGGAGAGGTAGGGCTGTCGTTGTTTTCGTGCAAGTGAATTCAGGAAGAATCGCGCGGTTGCGCTACACATAATTAAGGCCCCCGTAGACTTCGTCTGCGGGGGCCGTCCAATTTCATATACAAATTTTGCTTGCTGCTTAACCTACCATTGCATGAAGATCCGCCGAACGTTTCTCGTCGCCTTCCACAATCTTAGGCTTCGATAGCATAAGGCCGAGAATGCCTCCAGCCACCGCGACGAAGATCAAGATAAAGAACGTGTGGCCGAACGCATCGGTATAGTCGGCCAATTCCGGCCGCGCGCCCTGCCCTTTGTCCGTCATGATGTTATTGAGCTTGGTCGCATAGATCGTCGTAAGCACGGCTACGGCGAACGACATCATGACTTGCTGCGTCGCGTTCGTCAAGGAAGTCACGCGTCCAACCAAGTTCGCCGGAGCGGATTGGATCAGGTGGTTATTGAGCGGCATCATGAACAAGCCCATCCCTGCGCCTAACATCGCGAGAGGAATCATCACCATGATCAGGTTATCGCCTGCCGATAGGTTCGACAGCAGGAAGGCAGAGCCCGTCGTCAAGATCATCCCCGCGATCACGAGCGGACGAGCGCCGATCTTATCGGACAGCTTGCCGCCGATCGGCATGAATAAGCCGGAAGCGAGCGCCTGCGGGAGCATGATTAGACCTGTTTCAAGCGGCGAATGGCCGAGTGCGCGCTGCAGATACAGAGGCACTAGGAACATTGTGCCGAACATGGCGATCTGCGATACCCATTGCACAATGATCCCTTTCGAGAAGTTACCCGATCCGAACACGCGAAGCTCAAGCAGCGGGTTCTTCCTTCTCAATTCGACGATGATGAACAAGATCAAAGCGATCAGACCGATGCCGATCCCGACAAGCGTATCCGTATTGCCCCACTTGGATTCGCCGGTCACTTCGTCGATACCGCCCTTGGATACTCCGAACACGAGCGCCGCGAAAGCGAGCGATCCAAGAATCATGCCCAGCGAGTCGAGAGCCGCAACCGTCTGACGCCCAATATTAGGCAGCGTGCGAATACCTAGGAATATCCCGATGATCCCGATAGGAAGATTGACTAAGAAAATCCACTGCCAGCTCGCATGTTCGACGAACGCGCCCGCGATAACGGGCCCTAGCGCGGGAGCCAGCAGAATCGGGATACCCATCATCCCCATGACGATGCCGACTTTGCTAGGCGGCGCCAAGCGGTAGATGAACGCCATCGCAATCGGGATTACGACGCCGCCTCCGAGACCCTGAATGATACGGAAGGTTATGAGCATCTCCACATTGGTCGCGAGTGCGCACAACAACGACCCGATCGTGAACAGTCCGATGGATATTAAGAAAATGCGTTTGGCGCCGAACCGATCGGACAGCCAGCCCGCCAGCGGGATGACCGCGGCTTGCGCCAGCGCGTAACCGATAACGGTCCATTGAACGACGGAATAGTCGGTCAGCTTGAATTCGACCATCAGCTTCTCCAGAGCCACGTTAACGGCCGTACCGTCCAGAATAACCATGAAGATACCGACGATAATGGCAACCAATGGCGCGATAATGCTGCGGAGCGAAGTATCCTCCGATGGTCCAGCTTGCGTTGCAGACGACATAGTAAACCTCCTATCCATAATTAGAGCGCCGATCGCCGTCTCTCTCGCCTGTTCGTTGACCGCTCGATTACGGACGCGATACAATACAGACACGGACGCTATTATCAAAGCTCCTATAATTAAACGGACAATTGTCCGTTTAATCCAAATGTTACCGCACGTACGTTCGAGAGTCAATACGAACACAACGTTAATTTTTATGCGAGGAGTGGTGTCTTCATGTCCGGACGACGTGAGCGCAAAGATGCGATCGAGCACCGCAGACTCATTCTGCAGACGGCTCAATCCCTTTTTAACGAGCATGGCGTTCATAGCGTAAGCATGCATCAAATCGCCAAGACGGCAGGCGTCGGACAAGCGACCTTGTACCGTCGTTTTGCGCATAAAGGCGATCTATGCAACGAATTGCTGCTGGATTTCAGCCAGAACCTTACTGAACGGTTCCGGACCTACCTGGAAGATAACGCGCAGCTGAAGCCGGAGGAACGGCTTAGCGGATTGATAAGCATTTCCATAGACGCAATCGAGGAGAAGGCCGATCTCATTCTTGCGATGGAGTCGAATATACGCTGCGAAGACCCTAGGGGCAACATGTTTCACTCCGTGATTTACAGGACGCTCCGGGATCAAATATCCGGATTGCTCACCGAGATCCTCGGTCCAGAGCCAGGCCGAACAGATACGACATTGATGGCTCACGCCATTATCTGCTCGTTAGACCCGCAGGGATTTATCCATCTCAAACACGAGATGGGCTATACGTCCGAGCAAATCAAGCAATGTTACGATCAAATGTTCCGCTTATCCGCCCGTTAAGCTTAATAAATATAAAAGAAGCCCGTCACGTGGGAGATCGACTCCACGATGACGGGCTTCTTGCCTTAGGCTCCGAACGTGCTTCTTTGGCGCTGTTTGACGGTTCTGAATGACCGCTCGAGCAGAACGATAAGAGGAATGACGAGTTCCACGAGAAGAATGCCTGCGAGCGCGTCCATAATGACGTGTTGCTTCACGAACAAAGTGGACAGAATAATGATGCTGGACATTCCCGTGATCAGAATCATGTTCCACTTATTGCGGAACGAGCTGGTCCACAGAATTCGCATAACCATGTAGCTGGAGAAGCAGTGAATGCTAGGGAAGCAGTTAAACGGCTGATCCCGATTGTAGATAAACCTCACGAGATCCGAGAACGGATCGTTGCCGGTTACAACAGGACGCGGCACCGTCGTCTGGAAGACGGAATATATCATGTAACAGATCAACGCGCAGACGATATAGGTCAGCAATCCGCGATAATAAGCGTTCGGTTCCTTGAAGAAGAAATAGACGAGACAGACGTAAATATAGAAAATCCATACGGAATACGGAAGCGCGAAATATTTGATGAACGGAATCGCGGTATCGACGCTCGTGATCAGCTGCGACACGTCCTGATTCGGCACCGGACTGTTCGTCATCGCATACATCATGCCGAGGAACGGGAAGACGAGCATCGAGATGAGCGGCGCGTACCTTCTCCAATCGATCGATTGCAGTTTCAGTTTCAGATTCAAGCTTGTTACCCCCTTATATCTATCCTACTATTCTCTCTGTCATTATCATTCATGGTTCGGAAGATTTCCTACATAGCTGTCGGACAGCTTCAACAGCTCTAGAGCTCTCTCGAATTCGTCCTCGGTCGCATCGGCGCCGGTAGGCTTCGCGCCGTCGAACGGATACACCGAACCGTCCTCGAAGTCGTAACCCGGCACGAATATTCCGTTATTGTTAACGAACGAACCCGAAGGCAGATAATAACGCTGCGGAAGCAAGTTGTCCTTCTCGTTGAGCAAATCTTGGCCGAAATGAATGTGATCCTTCAGCGAGACGCCGAGCAAGTTCGCGATCGTCGGGAATATGTCGACCTGGCCGCCAGTCTGCTCCATCACCTTAGGCTCGGTAATTCCCGGCGCGGCGATGAAGAGCGGAATGTTGAGCATCTCGGAGAAGTTGTACGGCCGACCGTAGATTTCCTCCATCAGCTTCTTCTCGTGATGCGACAACGTATATAGCGGCAACCCGAGGTGGTCTCCGTAAATGACGAATACGGTCTTATCCCAGAGTCCGTTCTGCTTGAGCTTATCGAAGAATTGCCCCAGCGCGTAGTCCGCGTAATTCTCCGCTTGGATATAGTCGCCTACGAGCGTATCCTCGTAACGTTCGGGCAGCTTAAAGCGTATTTTACGCTCCGGAATATCGAACGGATGGTGCGAAGACATCGAGATCAATTGCGCGTAGAAAGGCTTGCCGCTTCGGCTCATCTCAAGCAGCTCATCCGCCGTTCGGTCGTAGAGCACCTCGTCGGACGATCCGAAGAATACAAGGTCCTCGTCCCCGTAGTAGGACGCATCATAATATTTATCGAAGCCAAGCGCTTTATATAACTCTTTGCGATTCCAGAATTGCACGTCGTTCGTATGGAACGTCGCCGTCTGATAGCCATTGGCGCTAAGCACCTTCGGCATGCTCGGCAGCGCTGCGCTGCCGTAATCCTGCGAAGCCGCGCCATGCTGCGGAATGTAGAACGACGTATTCACGACGAACTCTGCATCCGACGTGTTGCCTTGGCCGACTTGCTGGTAGAAGTGCGGGAAGTAGAAGTGCTCCTTCATGAGCTGATTCAAGACCGGCGTAACCTCTTGACCGTCGATCTTCGTATTCAGCAGGAAGGTCTGGAACGCTTCTAATTGAATGATGACAACGTTCTTCCCCTTCGCTTGCCCCCAATACAGAGGCGCTTGCGGGTTGCTAAGCTTCTTCAGGGCCGCGATCGCTTCGGGCGTCACCAGACTCGGATCACCGAGATCCTGGCCCACGCTGGCGATAATCGCGTTCGCTTCATAGTTGACAATGCCCATATTTTTCGCTTGATTCAGCTCGTTAATCGTGTCGCGGTGCGCCCATACGTTCGCGATGCTAATGGCTAGGGCTACGACGAAGACCGCGGAGGCGATCGTCTTCGATTCCTTAACGGCGAGAGACTTGCCCCACTGACGGAAGCTGCGGCTGAACATCAGAAGCCAGCAAGCAACTATATCTACGAAAATTAATAGGAAGTACGGATGCAATAGCGACATCACGCTGCCTCTGACCTCCGTCACTTGGCCGGCTTGCTGAAGCGCGTGATACGTAACGATAACACCGAAATATTTGAAATACATAATAACGGCGAAATAAATGCTCGTCAGCAACAGGTTAACCGTCACATACCAGCCGAATTTCCGGCGGGGCGAGAACCATTCGATCAACGCGAAGAACACCAAGACGGAGGGAAGGTCCGTAATCAGCGGCAGCCAGTACGCGCTCTCTTCGAAAACGACGATTTTAGCCAAATAGATCTTGAGCAGCATAATGATCGAGAAGAACACAAACGGCTTGGACAGCCATCCGCCGATTCGTTCACGCATTCCATCCACCTCCATGACCTCAATATTATAGCGAAACGGTATCGCGTATGAAAGTATATCTCATAGGAAACAAAGCTAAAGGTTGGTTTAAGATTAAAAATTGGTTTATGATTTGTATAAGCTAAAGAAAACGGCACCGCGTATAATGTTGTAAAAAGGAAAGGGGCAACCCCATGGCTATCCGCTATTCAAGAGACTACGACCGCATTCTGGACGATTTGGCGAACGCGCTCGCGACCGTCCCGCAATTCTACGAAGCGTTCGAGATGGATTCGAGCGATTGGGACAGCCTGTCCAAAGACGAACGGGACGTGTGCGTCCGCACATTGGCCGACGATTTATTTTACGTCCTCGGCTCGGAGCCGTCCACGGACGTAGGTCTAGGTAAAGCAGAATACGATGCCTCGCATGGCAGAATTAAGATATTCGCAGGCTCCGGACTCGTTCACGTCGTCTCTTTGCGCGAATAAGTCGCACGTATCGCACCGAACTGCGTCGACAAATATAAGAGGAACAAAGTCAATACGCATCCCATGCCGATTACGGCCCAATTGACTGACATATCCATCTCGGTCAGGATCAAATATATGCCTAATCCTACGACCGTAATAGCGTTCTCCACGAAATTCTGAACCGCGATCGTCCTGCCGGAGCCGATGGCGGTTTTGCCTTCTTCCTGAAGCATCGTATTAAGCGGAATCAGGAAGATGCCTCCCATGACTCCCGTAATAAAGAGCAGCGATACCGTCAACACTACGTGATGCGTGAAGCTGGCCGCCATCACCGAGGCCACCATCACGAGTCCGTAGAAGAACGAGCGATACAGCTTGCCCTCCGGCACGAGCTTAGGAATCAGCACCGCGCTCACGACGACTCCGAAAGCCGTCGCGCCGATAATCATCGACTGCTCGTCCGTATCTTCGATGCCGAGATTAACGGGAAGCCAGGCGATAAGCGCAATACGCAGAACTGCCGCAGTAACCCAGAACGCGCTCGTGCCCAGCAAGGAGAATTTCCCCCGCGGTTTGCGGAACAGAATCGACATGTCGTTGAAAAATTGTCCGGCGGATTTCCGGTAATCGATATTCGGATTTCCGACTTTGGCCGGAATGAGCAGCGTCATCGTTAAGGATAACAAGTAGATGAACAGACAGACGAGAATCGCCGGAAGGTCCGAATTCGCCGCCAGCAAGCCGCCGGCAATAGTGCCCGTCAATATCGCGAAGATCGTCGAGCCTTCCACCCACGCGTTCGCCCGCAGCAGCTCCCCTTCGGTTTTCGTCAATTCCGACAAAATCCCGTACTTGCCCGGAGAATAGACGACCGCGCCGATCCCTACGAAGAAGTAGCATAATACAGGCGGAACGCCGAATAGCAACAAGAGGATACCGACGGACTTAAGCGCATTGCCGAGCAGCAGTACGCGCGACTTGGCTTTCTTGTCCGCGAACGCTCCGACCAGCGGAGCAAGCAGCACGTAGGCGCACAGAATCGCCATTTGAATGTACGTTACGACGCCGTCCGGATTGTCTACTTCCTGCCTATTGACCATCCCCACCACGAGGAAGAAATTTAAGTTATCGGAGAACGCGCTTAAGAATTGAGTCCATACGACCATATTCAATGGCGACAATTTCTTTCTAAGCCCTTGCAGCACAACCATGTCCTCGCCTTCTATGTACTCACAATATCATGATCCGCGAACTTGTCCGACCCATATTATACTCCTTCCCTGAGCCTTAGTCCCTAGTTCTTTTGCTTTTTTACCGAACCTTTATGTGTCCTCTACGCCTATCTTGACATTGACTTTCTTGAGCCGTGGCGCTATTGTTAAGTTTATATGTGATAATGATTCTCATTCTTATGGCCAGGCGGGGTTACGATGGACTTAACTTTCATGGAAAAATATTGCCATATATCGACGCACGGAGCGGACGATCCCGTATATTCAGTGTCCGCTAGCGAGCTTATAGATCATCCTGCGATGATGAAAGATCTGCTCGATAGGAGCAGCGTGCTGCTCAAGGCGATCGGGATGGAGCTGCCCGTATCGTTCCTAGGTCTCGCGGCCTTCGGCTTAGCTTCGACGAAGCAGCTGATGATTTCGCAGTACGACCGCGTACTCGATCTGTCGCCGGCCAACCTGACGGTCCAGCTCGTGATGCATAACGAATACGCGCAAATCGTATTCAAGCTGCATGAGCTGAAGTGGACGGAGCTTCCCGCGGAATCGCCTTGCGAACGGGAAGCTGCGGTCGCGGAGGAATGGGAGCGGTATATGCGCTTGGAATTCAACCCGCTTATCGAGAGGATTGCAGCCGCCGGAGGCTTGAAGCCCGATCTGATCTGGAATCAATTCGGTACGCGTGCGGCGTTCATGATGGATTTCATTCGTGAGAATACGCCCCAAGGCCCGAAGCTGCAACGGATCGAGGACGATTTCACTCAGCTGGCCGGATTGCCCGCCGCTACGTTCAACCGCAGACGGGGCAATCCGTTCGACCATAAGCCGGTTTACATCGATAGTCCCTACAAACCGGGAACGAAGACGATGATCCGCTCGTCCTGCTGCATGTATTATCGTCGAGAGAACGGAGATAAATGCTATAACTGCCCGCTCTTGAAAGAGGCCGATCGCGAGCAGCGCAAGCTTGAAATCGAGGCTCAATTGGCACAGAAAGCCTAATAGGAATTGATTCATAGCTCCGACCGTCCGGATTTCCGGGGGTCGGGGCTTTTATTATTGTACGGCCATTTCATGTTAAAAGCCGCGTCCGGCAACGCTTCCGTGCCTCCAGCCCCACCGCCTTTTCCAACTTAAGTCGGCGGGAATTTTAGGCGTATCGCCTGTTTCCAGTAATATCCGAAGTGTGATTAGCTAAGTGGTGTTGATTGGAAACGATATTTGGCAGGAGGCTTTATAGGATCATGCGGCTACGAACGTTAACATTAGGGATAACAGCATTATTACTCGCAAGCTCAGGTTATACTTCGGCATTCGCTCAGGCGACGGTCCCCATTTTCAAGGACATTAAGGGGCATTGGGCGGAGAACACGATTGCGTCGATGGTCGATCGGGGCATTCTAGACGGGTATCCGGACGGCACCTTCAAGCCGAACGCTCCGGTGAAGGTCGATCAATTCATTAAGATGCTCGTTCTCTCGTATACGGACTTGCATCAAGACGGCGAGCGGAGCTGGAGCACTAGCTTCATGCAGTCCTTAAGCGCGGAGAACCAGACGATACTGAAGCAGGATTACCGCTATTACGACTTCAAGCCGGTGACGGTCGGCTATTGGGCGAAGCCTTACATCGACGTCGCCAGCGATTTGCATTTGCTGAACAAGAGCCGGTACAGCGACTTCCAGGGCGATATGACGCGGGAGAACGTAGCGGAGATCGTGTATTACACGCTGCAGGAGACGGAGTTTCTGGAGGATTCGGCCTATAGCCTGCAAACGGCGCAAGGCTACGGAGATTTGCGAAGCGCTTCGGAGAGGGAGCAGAAATTCATCGCCGAAGCGCTCGTAAAAGGCATTATGCAGGGGTATCCCAACGGTTATTTCGGGGTCGGAGACAAGGTGACGCGGGCCGAAGCGCTTGCGGTGCTGAATCGGCTGACCGATAAGAAGCAGCGTATCGCGGTCGCGGCGCCTGCGGGAGGCTTGCAGTTGTCCGTGCCGACCTTCGGCGGGACGAGGACCGTCACGTTCCCGGACCAACGCATGCGGGACGCCTACGACGTTCTGAAGCAAGCAGGGACGTTGCGCGGGGCGAACCACGACCTGCTGGACACGAAGCTGCGTCTGTTCAAGGATAAGACGGAGATGGACGAGGTTGTTGCGCAGCCGGTAGGCTCGGCGAAAGTGACGGAGGAGACGACGCTATGGCTCGATCCGCAGTACGACACGTACGGCATAACGCTGCGCCTGCGCGACGGCACGCTCGCCCGCAACCAAGAGGCGATCGACCTGTTCTCGAACTTCCTGTTCGGCTACGACGCCTCGACGTTCCGCACGCTGCTCGCCGACACGACCACGAATGTCGCGGCAGGCAAGCCGGTCAGCTCCACGCAAACCGCGATCGGCGGCAACGCGGTCCAGATCCTCGTCGACTCGTCGGCGAAGACGGTGATTTTCTCGATCAGCAAGCAGAAGTCTTAGGTTCGGGGATTTAGAGGTACATTTGCCTTTATTTCGTTGCTGCGTCGGAGTTTCGGTGATTTTGAGGTACATATGCCTTTATTTCGCTGCTGCGTCGTAGTTTCGGGGATTTAGAGGTACATATACCTTTATTTCGGTGCTGCGCCGTAGTTTCGGGGATATAGAGGTACATATGCCTTTAATTCGGCGCTGCGTCGGAGTTTCGGGGATTTAGAGGTACATATGCCTTTATTTCGGTGCTGCGTCGGAGTTTCGGGGATTTAGAGGTACATATGCCTTTATTTCGGTGCTTCGTCGGAATTTCGCGGATTTAGTGGTACATATGCCTTTATTTCGTTGCTGCGTCGTAGTTTCGGGGATTCAGAGGTACATATGCCTTTATTTCGCTGTTGCGTCGGAGTTTCGAGGAGACGCGCACCTGACAAAAAGGGATAGGACGGCGATACACGCCGACCTATCCCTTTATCATCTACTTATGCAAACAGCGGAGATATCCGGACCGCGCAGGACTTGAAGCCTGGCATGCGACAGGTTGGATCGAGCGCCGGATTCGTCACTTTGTTCACGTTCTGCGTGTCGCCCCAGTGCATCGGCACGAAGACGGTGTCCTCGCGAATCCCGTTCGTGAACCGGCTGCGCAAGACGACGACGCCTCTGCGCGATGCCAGCCGGACGAGCGTTCCGTCCTTGATGCCGAGCCGCCGCGCCGTTCGCGGGTGGATCTCGACGTACGACTCGACGTCGCGCGCGGCGAGCGAGTGGCTTCGCCTCGTCTGGACGCCTGTCAGGTAGTGCGTAAGCACTCTGCCGGTCGTCAAGCTAAGCGGATACAGATCGTCCGTCGGTTCGTCGGGCAGGTGGTTCGCGACCGGAATCAGCTCCGCCTTCCCGCCGGGATGAGCGAAGGACGATTCGAACAGGCGGTTCGTTCCTTGGTGCTCCGGATCGGGGCACGGCCAGTACACGCCCTCCTCCTGCCGAAGCCTCTCGTACGTAATGCCGTAATAATCGGCAAGACCGCCTTTGCTGGCTACGCGAAGCTCTTCGAATATCTGCTCCGCAGACTCGAAAGCAAACCACTGCTCCTTGCCGAAGCTCTTCGCGATGCCGCACATCACCTGCCAATCGTGCTTCGCCTCTCCAGGCGCAGGCCGGCTGCTCTCTCGCAGCAGAACGCGTCCTTCGAGGTTCGTCAGCGTGCCTTCGTTCTCGATATAAGCCGTTGCCGGCAGCACTAGATCGGCCATACGCGCCGTCTCCGACAGGAACATGTCGCAGACGACGAGGTAATCCAGCTTCCTGAGCCCTTCTTCCACGAAGTTCGCGTTCGGATTCGAGACGATCGGATTGGAGCTCATGACGAGCAACGCGCGGATTTCCTGCTCATGGATCTTCTCCATCATTTCGTAGGCCGATACGCCTTTGCCCGGCAAGCTATGCGGGTCAACACCCCATACTCCGGCAACGTACGCGCGATCCTCGGCATTCTCGATCAGCCGGTAGCCCGGCAATTGATCAGCCTTCTGACCATGCTCCCTGCCGCCTTGGCCGTTGCCTTGGCCGGTAATGGCTCCGTAACCGGAGCCCGGCTTGCCGATCTTGCCGGTCATCAAGACAAGGTTAAGGAAGCCTCGCACGGCCATGTAGCCGTCGGTCTGCTGCTCCACGCCTCTGGCGGTGAACACCATGCCGGAAGCCGCTTTGCCGTATGCGATCGCCGCCTTGCGGATGTCCGCGGAAGGAACGCCGGTCAGCTCCGCGATTTCTTCCAGATCGAGCTGATTAAGGTGTGCCTTCAGCTCGCCGTAACCGGTCGTCCGCTCGCTTAAGAACGCCGGATCGACCAAGCCTTCCTCGAGCACGACCTTCTGCAGGCCGTTGGCAAGCGCCGCGTCCATTCCCGGCTTTACCTTGAGGTGCAGGTCCGCCATCTCCGTCGTCCCCGTCTCTCGCGGATCGATGACGATGAAGTAGGCGCCGTTCTCCTTCGCCCTCGTGAAATAAGGCATAAGAGTCGGCTGGCACTCCGCGATGTTAGTCCCCGCCAGAATAATGCATTTGGCTAAACCGATGTCCGATAACGGATTCGTTAGCCCTCGGTCGACTCCGAACGCCTTGTTGCCTGCCGACGCCGCGGCGGACATGCAGAAGCGCCCGTTGTAGTCGATATACTTGGTCTGCAGCGCGACGCGGGCGAACTTGCCGAGCAAATACGCGGACTCGTTCGTTAGCGAACCGCCCCCGTACACGCCGATCGAATCGTAGCCGTATCTGCTGCGAAGCTCCGAAAACTTATGATGAATGCGACTATAAGCTTCATCCCAAGAAATGCGGACGAACTCGCCGTCGATCCGAGCCATCGGATACAGAATCCGTTCGGCGGTCAACGCATGCTGGTACGCGTTCATGCCCTTGATGCACAATCGTCCTTCAGATGCGGCATTCGGTTTCGGCACAACGGTGAACGTAGGCGGCTTGCCCGCAGACTTCTCCTCGATGACTTGCATCTTGCATTGAACGCTGCAGAACGGACATTGCGTATCGAAGACCGATCTCGTGTCGTGCGATTCGGCGGTATTAAGGTTTACGCTCATCTATCTCACCTGACCTATCGCAGCTTCCGACTGCCGTTGTGTGGTGCTGTCCGCCCCGGCGTCCAGGGTCCATTCTCTATGCCGCTCCAGCAAACCTTGCCGATAGGCGCGGTTGAAGAGAAGCTCTCGCAGGTTAATCAAGCCGACTCGGTCGATCCACTCGCCCGTCGTCTCCCCGTACCATCCGGTCTCTGCATATGCCTGCAGGAAGGCCGCAGCCATCTCGATCGCTCCGACGTCTTCGGCTTCCGTGCACAACAGCTGCGCTTGGCGCAGCGTTCTTGTCGCGCTGCCGCCTACGTGCAGCTCCCAGCCGCCCGGCGCTCCGACGATGCCCAGATCCTTGGCGAGCGTACCCGCCCGGTGCAGCGGGCTGCCCGATACGGCAACCGCGACGGGCGCAGGCGTCTGCATGCTCTCCAGTCGGCGTTCCAACTCCGCCGCAAGCCCAACCGAATCCTGTAACGCAAGCGGATCGTACGCAATGCCGTCGCAGGCAGTCACCGACACCGGATAGCCATAAGAGCGGCCGGCGACAGGCATCGTCAGCGCAGCCTCCACGTCGGCCAGTCGCTCGCGAGCGACGCCAAGCAGATCGAGCCGTCCGTCGCTAAGCTTCGCGTGAGGGATGCCATAGGTCTCGATAACGTCCGCGATATTGCGAAGCTGATTAGCGCCGACATAACCGCCGTACGTGCGAGGCCGCACCTTGTAAGTACCGTCTGCAAGCGCAGGCGCGGAGGAGGCGCATCCAAGGTAGTAACGAAGCGCTGGACGGCACCTCTCGCAGCCGTCCTCTGTCAGCCATCCGAGCCCGGCTCGCGCAGCCGCGGATGACGTATATCCGCCTAACGCGACCGCCTGCTTCAATTCATCGTGATCCAGCGACGTACAAGCGCACACCGTCTCTTTGGGCGATTCCGCGCCTGCACCGTTCTCCAACGTCACTTTCAGAATCGCCGAGACGAGCGGTTTGCACCCGCCGCAGGAGCTGGACGCCCTCGTGCATTCCCGCACCTGCTCGAACGTCTCGAGCCCATCCTGACGGATCGCCGTCACGATCATGCCTTTGGACACGCCGTTGCACGAACAGATCGTCTCTTTGTCGGACAGCTCGCAGACGTAAGCCTCATCCGCGTCTGCCCCCTGTGCGTCGCCCGGCTTCGCGTCGAGCACGGATACGTCCGCGCCTTGCTTAATATAGCCGAGCAATTTATTCCCTTCGGAGCTGTCGCCGTACAATACAGCGCCGACAATTCGATTGCCGTGGACGGTCACCTTCTTGTACGTCCGGTTAATCGTGTTCATCACCTTCAGCGATGCCGTCACTTCCGAATCGCGGATTTCCCCGGCGGAGAACACTTCGACTCCCGACACCTTCAGCTGCGAGTAAAGTATCGAGCCTTGATACCCTTCGGTCGCCGAGCCGCAGATCGCTTTGGCAAGCACCTTGCCTTGCTCGTATAACGGCGCGACGAGCCCGTACACCATGCCGCGATGCTCCGCGCATTCCCCGACCGCGTAGACGTTCGGAATGCTCGTTTCCATCCGATCGTTCACGACGATCGCACGGTTCACCGCGATGCCGGAATCGATGGCTAATTGCACGTTCGGCTTAATGCCGACAGCCATCACGACCAGATCGGCGAGCACCCTCGTTCCGTCTTTGAATTGCAGCCCTTCCGCGCGCTTGCGTCCGATCACTCTCTCCGTATTCTTTTCCAGCAGGAACCGCATGCCTTGGGCTTCTAATTCCGCTCGCAATAGCTCGGCCGCATCGGGATCCAACTGACGATCCATCAGATGGTGGAAAATGTGGACGACGCTAACCTCCATGCCCAAGTTGAGCAAGCCCCGCGCCGCCTCAAGTCCGAGCAAGCCCCCGCCTATTACGACGGCACGCTTAGATTTGCGAGACGCCTCGAGCATCGTATTGCAATCGTTGATGTCACGGAACGCCGTTACCCCGGGCAAGTCTCCTCCCGGGAGATTCAGCATGAACGGAAGCGAGCCCGTGGCCAGGATGAGCCTGTCGTACTTCACGGTTATGCCTTTCTCGCTGAGCACCTCTTGCTTCAACGTGTCGATCGCGATGACCGGATCGCCCGCATATAGCGTAATGCCGTGGTCCCTATACCATTGCCAGTCGTTAATCGTGATGTCGGAAATCCGCGTGTCGCCTTGCAGCACCTTGGAGAGCATGATGCGATTGTAGTTCGGGTGCGGTTCCCGTCCGAATATCGTGATCTCGAACCGATCCGGCTCGAGCTTAAGAATCTCCTCGATGCATCGCACGCCGGCCATGCCGTTGCCGATGAGCACTAGCTTTAACTTCTCCATCCCTCGTCACCTCTCCCTTACTGCTTACGAGACGAGAATATGTTCGTCATCGACATGAAGCCAGACGGTTCCGGATGCCTCGTCAACTTCCACCTCGAACGTCGTCACGCAGCCTTCATCCGGCGCCTGAACGAGACCATCCGTCAGATTGATCTTCCAGTCGTGCAGCGGGCAGAATACGTGATGATCGCACACGATTCCTTCCGACAGCTTGCCGCCCTTGTGCGGGCAACGGTTCTCTACAGCCCGGAAAGTGCCGTCCGATAGTTTAAACAACGCGATTTCGATATCACCGATGCGTATCGTACGCGACCTGCGTTCTCCAATGTCCGAAATCGATCCAATCGCGATTCTTTTCATGGCGGTTCCCCTCCCTCTCTTATCCAATCAGCCTTGCGCCGCGTTTACGATCGGTACGAACGTATCGTTCAGCTTTTTCTCTGTGATAATCTCTTGCCATGGATCTTTCGTCAGTCCGAGCGTATGCTCGATCCGGTCGACGAGCGCCTGGCGGTCCTCCTGCTTCTCGAGCGCCGCTTTGATCGTATCGAGGCCGATGCGCTCCAGCCACTCGGACGTGCGCTCGTTGTACTTGCCGGTTTCCCGGTAATATTGCAAGTACGCGCCGGACCATTCCAGCACTTCTTCCTCGGTCTTCACCCGGCACAGCACGTCGGTGCCGCGCAGCTTCGTGCCGCCGTTGCCGCCGACATGCAGCTCCCAGCCGCCGTCGATCGCGATGACGCCGAAGTCTTTGATCGTCGCTTCCGCGCAGTTGCGCGGGCAGCCCGACACGGCCATCTTCACCTTCGCCGGCGTGTTCAGCCGCTCGAACTTCTTCTCGAGCTGGATGCCCATGCCGATCGAATCCTGCGTACCGAAACGGCAGAACGTCGAGCCGACGCACGTCTTCACCGTCCGAAGCGCCTTGCCGTATGCATAGCCCGAAGGCATATCGAGATCGGCCCACATGGCCGGCAGATCTTCCTTCTTCACGCCGAGCAAGTCGATGCGCTGACCGCCTGTAATCTTCACAAGCGGCACCTCGTACTTGTCGGCGATCTGAGCGATCCGAATCAAATCCTTCGGCGTCGTTACGCCGCCGTACATCCGAGGCACGACGGAATACGTGCCGTCCTTCTGAATGTTGGCGTGGTTGCGCTCGTTGACGAACCGGGATTCGCGTTCCTCCTCGTGCTCCTCCGGCCACACCATGCCGAGGTAATAGTTCAGCGCCGGGCGGCACTTCGAGCAGCCTTCCGGGTTGCTCCATTCGAGCACGTTCATGACTTCCTTCGAGGTCGTCAGGCGCATGCTGCGAATCGCCTCCACAACCTCGTCCCGTCCAAGCGTCGTACAGCCGCAAATCCCTTCCTTCACCGCTTTGACGCCGTCCGCGCCGACGACGCAAGTAAGCAGATCGGCGACGAGAGGCTTACAGCCTCCGCAAGAAGCGGATGCCTTCGTGCACGCCTTGATCTCGTTCACGCTGGTGCAACCCTTCTCTTGAATCGCCTGCACGATGTCGCCTTTGCTGACGCCGTTGCAGCCGCATATGATCTCGTCGTCGCTCATCGCCGCCACGAGCTCTACGCCGGACTTGGCCGAGCCGCCGCCCGCGCTCGCGCCGAGCAGTACTTCCTTCTCCTTGCCCGTTACGTCTTCGCCGCTGCGGATGAGCGAGAAAATACGGGAGCCGTCCGTCGTATCCCCGAACAACACCGCTCCGATCACTTTACCGCGGCGAATGACGACTTTCTTATAGATGCCGTCCACTTCGTCTTGGAGGCGAACCGCGCGCGTATCCGGCGCGTCCTTGAACTCCCCTGCCGAGAACACGTTCACTCCCGAAACCTTCAGCTTCGTGGAGACGACCGAGCCTTGATAGCCTTGACCCGTCTCGGCTCCCGCGAGCCGCTTGGCCAGCACCGCGCCTTGCTCGTACAGCGGCGCCACCAAGCCGTATGCAATGCCGCGATGCTCCGCGCATTCGCCGACGGCCGAGATATGCGGAACGCTCGTCTCCAGGTAGTCGTTCACGACGATTCCTCGATTGATCTCGATGCCGCTGGACTTGGCCAGCGCGACGTTCGGACGAATGCCGACCGCCATGACGACAAGGTCCGTCGCGACCTCCGAGCCGTCGGTAAACCGAACGCCGGTCACTCTCTTCCGCCCGAGGATCGAATCCGTATTTTTGGATAACAGGAATTTCATGCCTTGGCTTTCCAGCTCGCGCTGCAGCATGATCGAAGCCGGTTGATCAAGCTGACGTTCCATTAAATACGGGTGAATGTGCACGACCGAAACTTCCATATTGAGGTTGAGCAAGCCGCGTGCCGCTTCAAGCCCGAGCAAGCCGCCCCCGATGACGAGCGCCTTCTTGAACTTGCGGCTCGTCTCGATCATCGTCTCGCAGTCCTTGATGTCGCGGAAAGCGATGACGCCTTCTTTATCAGCGCCCGGCAACGGAAGCATGAAAGGCAGCGAGCCCGTTGCGATGATGAGCTCGTCGTAAGGGACACTGACCCCTCCGTCCGTGCTGACCAGCTTGCGTTCGCTGTCGATTCGGTTCACCGTCTGGCCCGTATATAAGGTAATGTTGTTGTCTTCGTACCAGGACCAATCGTTAATGACGATATCGCGCATATCAGCATCGCCAGCGAGCACGGAGGAAAGTAAGATTCGATTATAGTTCGGATGCGGCTCGCTCCCGAAGATCGTAATGTCATAGCGATTCGGAGCCAGCTTCAGCAGCTGTTCGATACAGCTGACACCTGCCATTCCGTTTCCGATCAACACCAGTTTTTTCTTCATGTTAGCCACTCCCCGACTTTTATCTAACATGCAATGTTATCTTTCTAGGATGAACTGCCATTTAATAGTGCCATTATGTCATATTATATTACGTATAACAAGGGCGGTATTTCGGAATATCGTTCGATTTTTTCGATGAATCTGATAAATCCTCTTTATGCGTAAAATTATGTAACACAAAAAAGAAGGGCGCCAAAGGCGCCCTTCTCGGTTCGGTACTTTATATTCGATTCCTCAGCTCGATGCTACCTCATCGACCGGCTTCTGCCTGTATTGACCAGCTGCGGCAGCATTCTCATTCCGCTGACCATAGGCGTGTTACACACATGACAGGTAGGGATGGCTTCAAGGGAGAAATTATCCCTCATCCACCCGTTGCAGCCCTCGCTCTCGCACGACCAAATCGCCGTCATTTCCTCCGGGATTTCCTCGAACGTCTTTTTCCGAGAATACATGAACGGACCCCCTCCAATTCCAAGTCGATTTTAGCTTACCCAAGTTCGGACGAATTACCCATATGCGCGAACCGAATAAAAAAGTCCTCAGCGATCGGAATCGCCAAGGACTTTTCAATAAATAGCGGATTACAGCTTAACAACGTTCTCCGCTTGCGGTCCGCGGTTGCCTTGTACCACATTGAAAGAAACGCGTTGGCCTTCGTCCAACGTTTTGAAGCCTTCGCCTTGGATAGCGCTGAAGTGTACGAACACATCGTTGCCGCCTTCAACTTCGATGAAACCGAAGCCTTTATCAGCGTTGAACCATTTTACTGTTCCTTGTTGCATGTATTTCACCTCCAAACAATAATGCCTCATGAACTTTTTTATTCAAACGAATAAAAAATCCACGCCATGAAAGGGAATTCGGAACATAACCCATTTCATGTGTGAATTCAGGTCACGATTTCGATAAGTCTTATATTATCAGCTTCGCAACCAAAAAGCAAATTATTTGCAAAAATATTTGGGGAGAGCGCTTATCCCCACTTCACCACCCGATAGCCGAACCGTCTCCTCGCGGATCCGCCGCCCCCGTCAGAAGTCCATCTTCCCTGTTGATGACGATGCCTTGCGCCTGCCCCATGACACCATCCCAAGGCTGCATGACTTCAACCGCATGCCCCCTGTCGCGAAGAGATTCGACGTCTCGCTCGGAGATACGGTTTTCGATCCTCAGGCTATCGCTATTGTTCCCCCATGTCCTGCCGAATACCCATCTCGGAAGCGCAATCGCTTCTCGGATGCCATAACCGTAATCGAGCACCCCGGTCAACAGCGATAACTGCGTCTGCGGCTGCCCTTCCCCGCCTTGCGTCCCGAGCAGCATATACGGCAAGCCGTCTTGAAGCACCATGGCAGGCATTAACGTGTGAAACGTCCTTTTGCCTGGTTCTAATCGGTTAACATGGTTCGGATCCAGGGAGAAGGAGCTGCCTCGGTTCTGCATGACGATTCCCGTCCCCGCCGGCATGTAACACGAGCCGAAATCGAAATATAGGCTCTGGATGAAAGAAACGCAGTTGCCCTCCTCGTCCGCGACGGCCGCATAGGCGGTATCCTGTCCGGTCGGCTTCAGCCCGCTGGCCGCGGCCCGTTCCATACGAATACCGGCCGCTCTCTCGGCCGCGTACGACTTGGACAGCAGCCGCTCGAGCGGAATGTCCGTGAATGCCGGGTCGGTCAAGTACGAATCCCTATCTTGGAACGCCAGCTTCGTTGCTTCGGTCATCAGGTGGTAATAATCGGCCGAGTGCCGCGGGATCGACTTCAATTCGTATCGCTCGAGCATATTCAGCATCATATTCACCGTGAAGCCTTGCGAGTTGGGAGGCATTTCGCATATTTCGAAGCCCCGATAGGTCGTTCGAATCGGGCAGACCCACTCCCCCGCGTGCGCGGCGAAATCCTCGGCGGTAAGCACCCCGTTGTCCGCCTGAATGGCGCTAACGATTCGCTTGGCGATCGATCCGCGGTAGTATGCCTCCCAACCGCCCGCTTGCAGCTCCCGGTACGTCCGCGCTAGCTCTGACTGTACCAGCCAATGTCCTTCGCCGGGAACGGTGCGACGATCCGTGAAGTACGTTGCCGCCATGGCAGGACAAGCGCGAATGTGGGCTTCATCTTGACGCAGCCATTGGTGAAGATTGCGGGAAATCGGGAAGCCGCGTTCCGCATAATGAGCCGCCGGCTCCAGCACGTCCGCCCAAGCCAGCTTGCCGCCCGCCGACCATATCTCCCACCATGCGTCCACCATCCCGGGAACCGTAATCGCGCTTAGCGCCCCGCGCGTCGGAATCCGTTCCATCCCACGCTCGGCGAAATTGGCCAAGCTCGCATTCGCCCCCGCTCTTCCGCTTCCGTTGTAACCGGCGAGCTCGTCTGTATCCGCCTTGTAGATCATGAAGAACGCATCGCCGCCAACGCCCGTCATATGCGGGTACACGACGCCAAGGGCAGCGCTGGCTGCCACTGCCGCATCGAAAGCGTTGCCGCCCCGCCTAAGCATGCTTGCTCCGACTTCGCTCGCGAGCGTATGAGGTGTAGCGATCATCGCTTTGCTTGCCTGCATCACGCGTGCCCCCTTACATCCTCTCGTCGTCTTCATTGTATGTGTACGCCTGCGCCAGTCAATGCGATGCCATTCGTTTTTGGCGCCGCGACTAAAGAATAGAAGAGATGAAGGCGTCGGCGCATAATACAAAGCCCGCTAGGAGGCTCAGCCGAGCAAGCTCCTAGCGGACGCGAAATGGATTAGACGAGGAACATGGCGACGATCGTCGTCACAACGAGGCCGATCAACACGGGCTTCAGGTTACGCCGAGCGAGCTCGAACGGGCTGACGCCGCAGATGGCGGCCGCCGGGATGAGCGCCCACGGAATGAGCGTACCGCCGCCGACCCAGATCGCCGCTACCTGCCCGAGCGCCGTCAGCGTTGCCGCGCCTCCGTCTATGGCGATAGAGAACATGTTCGCGATCGGTCCGACCAGCGATATTCCGGAGAAGCCGGAGCCGTCGAGCCCCGTAATCGCGCCCGTAACCGTCAGCGTCGCGGCGGCCACGCCTTCGTTGACCGGCACGCTGCTGGCGAACGAGACGCCGAGATCGTTCACGATGCCATGCGAGCCTTCGGCCAGAGCGGCATCCCCGAACAGCTGGGTAAGCGCCGAGTCGCCCAAATAGAAGAACGCGGCGATCGGGATAACCGGGCCGAACACCCGGAACCCGAACTGGAACCCTTCGATCAGGTAGGAGGTCGTTTCCTCCAACCCTTGACTGCGATGGGCGATCATCGTGACCGCGATCAGGATGATTACCGCCGTCCCTCCGATGAGCGCCGTCGCGTCGCCTCCCTGCAGATCCAGCGCGAACATGACGACGACGTCAATGATAAACGACAGGACGATAAGGAGCGCGAGCGTCTTCTTCAGCACGGGAGAAAGCGCAACCGAGATTGCCGATGATGAGCCGTTAATATCATCCGTTCCTCGGTTGCCCTTGACGAGGCCGTCTCTCCATAAGCCGCGCTTCATATCGCGTTTCATGTACCAGAACGCCAGCACGGTCGTCACAAGGCCCATGACGACGACCAGCGGTACGCTGGCTTCCATGACATCCGAGACCGGCAAGCCCGCCGCATCCGCCGTCAGCTTAGGCGCGCCTTGGATAATGTAGTCGCCGGACAGCGCAATCCCGTGGCCGAACAGGTTCATCGCCATCGCCACGGCGAGCGCCGGCAGGCCGACCCGCGCCGCCACCGGCAGCAATACCGCCCCGATCAGCGGAACGCCGGGCGAAGGCCAGAAGAACAGCGACGTCACGAGCATGATCAAGCCGATGCCCCAGAAAGCTAACGTCGGCGTCCTCAGGAAACGCATCAACGGAGCGACCATCATTTCGTTAATGCCGGTAATGATCAGAACCCGGCTCATCGCGACGATGATCGAGATGATGAAGATCGTCCCCAGCAGTTCCTTGGTCGCGTAGATAAAGCTGTTGAAGATGCCCGACACGGAGCCCTCCAGCGTCTCCGTCGCGATAAAGCCGATCGCAAAGATGCCGACCACGCAAATCAATGTCGTATCGCGGCGTTTGACGAGCAGCGCCAGTATGAACACGATAAATGCCAGGTATACCCAATGTATCGCCGTCAATTGGATATCCACCTGAACCACCCTCTCACTCGTAGAAGTCATACATTGTATGCCTGCGGGCGGATAGGCGTTCGTTGAGCGGCAAAAGCCCTATTGGCGCTAAATGGCCAATAGGGCTTAGATGATGGTGTATTCGATTAACCCCCGGACACGAGCTGCATGACGTGCAGCTTATCGCCCGGTCGCAGCGGAATATCCAGGCTGTCGAGCCATGCGGTATTCTGATCGTTATAACAGAGCATGACGTGCTTGCGCACGCTGCCGTTCTCCGTGTACACATGCCGCTTCAAGAGCGGGTAGTCGGCGAACATCCGGTCGATCGCTCCTTGCAGCGTCTCCGCTTCGACCCGAAACCGCGCTTGTCCCGCCGTGCAATCCGTTAGCAGCCCCGGCACCGTCGCTTCGATGATCATGCTTCGTCCTCTACGATCCAAGTCTTGACGCACAGCACGCGAGAGAGCCTGCCGGGCAGCCGCTGCCACTTCACGCCGCGGTCGGTGGAGCAGAACACCTCGCCGGACGTCGTCCCGAAGTAGACGCCGTACGGCTTGAGGGAATCGACGTCCATCGCGTCCCGCAGCACGCTGACGTGCTGCGGCTCCTCGGGCACGACGTCCCCGAGCGGCTGCCACTCCGTCTCGTCGCGATGACGGCGATAGACGAGCAGGCGTCCGTCCTTCATCGAGCGCTTCTCCGAGCTCTCGAGCGGGATGATGAACAAATCCCCCGTCTTGGAGACGACGAACGGGAAGCCGAACGGCTCCATGCCCTCCTTCAGCGTCAGCCCTTCCTCGATCGGGAACCAGTTGTCCCCGCCGTCCTTGGACATGAATACGCCGCAATGCTCTTGCATATATAGAACGTCCGGGTTATCAGGGTCTTGGGCCATCTTGTGAATGCAATAGCCGATTTCGTCGTACGGCTGTCCCGTAGGCACTCGCGCCAGGCCGACGTTGCAAGCGTGCCACGTCTCACCGCCGTCCAGCGAGCGGAACACGCCGACGGACGACATCGCCACCCAGATCCGCTGCGGGCGATTCGGATCGACGATCACCGTGTGCAAGCATAGACCTCCCGCGCCCGGATGCCAGCCCGGACGAGTCGGATGGCTCGTCAGTCCGCTTAGCTCCTTCCACGTCTGACCCTGATCCCGGCTTACGAATAGGCCCGCTTCTTCGACGCCGGAGTACAGCGTCTCCGGCTCTGAAGGCGCCCCTTGGACAAGCTGCCAGATCCGGTTCAGCGAGAATCCGCTCTCCTCCGAATATCGCGGGCCGTCTTCGATCTGCGTCCACGTCTCGCCGAAATCGTAGCTGACTCGAATCGACGCCCCGTACGCAGCATGCGAAGTGCCTGCGAATAGCGCGTTCTTGCCGTTGCGGCTATCTCCTAGAACACTATAAACCTCCCAACCGTTCAGGAACGGTCCGGTCATGCTCCAGTTGCTTCTTTCCTCGTTCGAAGAATAGATGAATATGCCTTTATTCGTACCGACCAGCACCTTAACTTGTTTGCCCAATCGAACAACCTCCCGAATTAGGTTCTATGCTAATGATTCGCCAAAATGTAAGTGTTTTCCTGCCCGCCGCAGCTCTCGGAATGTTGTATACTAATGGCATGCTAGAAACAGCAAGAGGAGCGTGAACGATCGTATGGCTACAACCGACATTCGCACGGCGCGGTCCGTCTGCCCGCTGGATTGTCCGGATACGTGCAGCTTGCACGTCAAGATAGAGAACGGACGCATCTTATCCGTGGACGGCAACCCGGATCACCCCGCCACGCAAGGCGCGATATGCAATAAAGTTCGTCATATTCCCGAGCGAGTCTACCATCCCGATCGCGTGCTATACCCGATGCGCAGAGTCGGCCCGAAGGGAACTCACTCCTTCGAGAGGATCAGCTGGGAGGAGGCCTACGAGGAGATCGTATCGCGTATGCAGCGGACGATTCGCGAGCATGGCGCGGAGGCGATACTCCCTTATAGCTTCTATGGAAATATGGGGATCCTGAGCGCCGAAGGAATGGATCGCAGGTTCTTCCATCGGCTTGGTTCGAGCCAGCTGGATCGGACGATATGCAGCGTTGCCGGCTCGACCGGCTACCGCTACACGATGGGCGGAAGCTTCGGCATCGATCCGGAGGATACCGTTCATTCGAAGTTCGTGCTGATCTGGGGCTGCAACCTCGTCTCCACGAACATGCACCAAGTGATGTATTTGACCGAAGCTCGCAAAAGAGGGGCTACAATCGTCCATATCGACGTACACCGGAACCGCACCTCCACTTGGGCCGACGAGTTCATTCCGATTATTCCCGGCACCGATACGGCGCTGGCCATGGGACTTATGCATGTGATCATTCGAGAAGGTTTAACGGACGAGACGTTCCTGGCGGAGCGTACCGTGGGTTATGAGGATTTGATCGCCAAGGCGGAGGAGTATCCGCCGGAGGTCGTCGCGGGCATTACCGGCATCCCTGCCGAGCAGATCGTCGACCTAGCTCGTCGGTATGCGGCAGGCGCGCCGTCGTTCATTCGGATCGGCAACGGCTTGCAGCATCACGACAACGGCGGTATGGCGATTCGCGCCATCGCTTGTCTGCCTGCGCTCATCGGTTCCTGGAACGTGCGAGGCGGCGGCGCGATTAAGGGCAACGGCGGATACTCGGCGTTTAATGCCGAGCGCGTTGAACGTCCTGACCTGCTGCCCGACCCGAGCGTGCGCACGATCAACATGAACCGGCTGGGCGAGGCGTTAACCGAAGCCGATCCGGCCGTCCGGATGATCTTCGTATACAACTGCAACCCGGCGATCGTCGCTCCCGACTTGAACCGCGTCCGCCAAGGCTTCCTGCGCGACGATCTGTTCACGGTCGTGCACGACCTGTTCCTGACCGACACGTGCTTGTACGCGGATCTCGTGCTGCCTGCGACTTCGCATTTCGAGAATCTAGACCTGTACGCCTCCTACTGGCATCTCTACGTGCAACTGCACGAGCCGATCATCGAGCCAATAGGAGAATGTAAGTCGAACTTCACGCTGTTCAAGGAGCTAGGCTTGCGCATGGGCTTCGAGCCGGAGGTATTCGACATTACCGAGGAGCAGATGATTCGCGAGGCGCTCGATAACCCCTCCAACCCTTCGCTCGAGGGAATTACGTACGAGCGGCTGAAGGAGTACGGCTTCCTGAAGGTGAAGCCGGTTGGACCTGCGGCCATGAAGGAAGGGCTGCCTACGCCGTCCGGCAAGATCGAGCTCTATTCGGAAGTGATGGCACAGGCAGGCTTGCCTCCCGTTCCAGAATACTACCCGATCCTTGAGGAGAACGGCTTACCGTTCTTGTTCGTCCCCGGGCCGAACCATAGCTTCCTGAATTCCACGTTCGCCAATCAGCCGCGGATGAAGAAGCTCGAGAAGCAGCCGCTGCTCGATATGAATAGCGCTGACGCCGCCGCTTACGGGTTAGCCGACGGCGACACCGTGCGCGTATGGAACGAACGCGGAGAGATCCGCATCGCGATCAAAGTCGCGGACAACGTGCTGCCGGGCGTGCTCGTCTGCCAAGGCCTATGGTGGGAAAGCGGCAACGAAGGCGTGAACGCCGCCAATCTGCTGACCTCGCAACGTCTATCCGACATGGGCGGCGGCGCGACGTTCTTCTCGACCCGCGTCGATGTAGAGAAGGCGTAGTGAACATACTCGAATAAGGGGGAACCCCGTATGAAGACGATCCAACGAATGATGGACCACATGTATTGGGCGGACAGCCGTATATTGGACGCGCTCGAGGCGAGCAAGACTAAGGACAAGGAGCTGCTGAAGCTGGCGCGGCACATCGCGGTCGCGGAACGAGTGTGGCTGTCCCGCTTGCAAGGCAAAGGCAGCGTTCAATATTGGTTGTGGGCGGAAGCGGAAAGCCTGGCAGAGGTCCGGATCATGTTCGAAGAGAACGCCGAGCAATATCGCGAATATATCGGAGGGTTCGAGGAATCCGCATTGGACGAGATGGTCGAATATACGAACCAGAGCGGGGTGCCGTTCCGTACGTCCGCGCGGGATATTCTGTCGCAGGTCCTCCTGCACGGCCAATATCACCGGGGACAGATCAACCGCGCGCTTCGGCTCGAATCGTCGGAGCCTATCCAAGTCGATTACATCACCTACGCGAGGCTATAATAGAATGAGTAACAGCAAGGAGTTGCCCCATGCGCCCATGAGTTGATGGCGCGAGGAGCAACTCCTTGTGCTTAGATCACGCTAGTTCACCGGCACTTGAATAGCCAGTTCATTCATTGGCGTATCCACCGTCTCGAATTCGCCGTTCACCTTGGTTATCGTTCGGTACATCGGCACTACGGTTACGGTAGATCCGCTTCGGATAGGCGGAGTATGTGTCATAACATCCGCGATATACAAGGCGTCGGGCGGAGTCGGCTGACTGTGATCCGTATCGCGTCCGGACGTCCATTCCCCGGTCCTCTCCAATATTTTGCCGTCCTCGTCAATGATACGGTATTCTATAGATTCTCGATCCTTTATCATACCGAGCCGCATCGCAAGCGGGATCTGCAGCCTCAGATGCCATTCCGCAGCGGTATCCGACATGCGAAGGCTTACGACTTCGAACGAGCTCTTCTCCTGTTCGGCACGCAGCGGTTTGTCCCAACGGACGGTGCGAGAGTGATCCTCGCCCTTCATCGGCAGCGCAAAGCTCCAATCCCCCTTGCGAACGGTGTAGTCGTCCTTGGTCGAAATACCGAACTTCGGTACGTTGACCTCGAGGGTGAACGTGTCGGGGAGCTTCTTCTGCACGAGATATTTGACCACGCCCGCCGAGTATCCTTCGTGCAGAGCGCCGCTATCGAATTTATGGGTAAAGCCCAGCATCTTCTTCGAGGAAGGCGCAAGCTGGAAGTCCGGAATCATGAAAGTTCGGGGCGGGATCTCGCCTTGTTCCTTGCGGAAGGTGTAGGTGAACGATAGTTGCAGGCCGTCGTAGAAAGCCTCATGGATGCGCAGAATATACCCGTTATTCTTGACCTCCGCTAGAATCGGCAATTCGCCCGTCTTCTGCAGCGGTAAGTTCTCCTTCACTCCGACATCGCCAAACCAATCGAATATGGAGGATAAATGCGGCTTCATGGATTTAACCGTCTGGGGGTTCGATGCGATCCATACGCTCATGGACAGCAGAAGCACCGCGAACGCGATCGCCAGACGTCCCGTTCGGTTCGGGGACCGGACAGTCCTTCTCCGGCTTGGAGGAGCCGCTTCGTCAAGCGTACTCAGCCTGTCACCCTGCATCGTGTCCTGCTTATCCGCCGCCTCGCCGACCAACGTCGCCAATGTCTCATCGATTCTTCTCCTCACGGCGTCCGGAATCGGGAGGTCATGCCGCTCCGTTGCGCCTCTAAGCTCGCCACGGATCATGTCCTCGAAGCTCATAGCATTCCCTCCTCTTGCTCGGGTTCCTTCATTAACAGCGCTAATCTTTCCCTAGCCCGATAGAGACGCGACTTGATCGTTCCCTCTGATAGTTGGAGCAACTTGCCGATCTCTTTCAACGGCATATCTTCCAGATAGTGCAGAATAATCACTTCCCGCTGATCCGGGCTTAGCAGTCCGATGGCATGATAGAGATCAAGCCGGTCCTCGCTTGGACGATCCGTTAACGTTCCGATAACCGCATCGTTGTCATATAACGGAATGACTTGGTTTCTACGCTTCAGCATACCGTTGCAATGATTGATCAGAATGCGGACGAGCCAAGTTTGCGCATAGCGAGGCTCCTGCAGTTGATGGATTTGACGAAAGGCCGCGATAATCGTCTCTTGGATCGCATCCGCCGCATCCTCGTCCGATCGCAGCATGCCGAAGGCTATACGATGCAGCGTCTTTTCGTACAGTCGAATCATACGGACGAAATCTTCCGCCGACCCCTTCTTAGCGCGAATGGCCATTTCGATCAACTCGTTCAATTCACCTTCTCCTCTCGGCCAAGCTTCTATCTATTAGAGAACGAAATGGTCGGAAAGGTTCCTTTCTTGATGACAAAAAAAACGGATGGAGTCTTCAGATGTACTCTGAGCCTCAATCCGTATCTAATTACGATTTAAGAATTCGCTACAAGAACCGCGTGCTGAGTCACCGTGTGCAGGTCGCGCCAGGTGCGGTTGAGCGGATGGTCCTCCATGAGCGCAGTCATGCCGAGCAGCGGGAAAATATCGTGCGAAGCAGCTAGAGCGACTTTAGCGGCTTGCTGGCTCAGACGGGCGATCTCGCCCTCCTGCTCGGCGCTTAGCGCCCCGGATTGCACGAACGACGGCCATGTCGCATCCACGACGCCATAGAACTGTGCCGAAGCTTCGGCAAGCGCAGCCGATTGTTTCTCGATCTTAGCGCGCAGAGCCATCAGCCGCTCCGGCTTCGAATGTCCCCAGTCTGCGGTCCTCGACTCCGCGAACGCCGCTGCTTCCTCCATGTAATGCTTGGCGACGCCGAGGGTGACAGCCGCGAAGGAGGTTTGCGCGAACGCCATGAACGGGTAGCGGAAGATCGGATCGTCGAAGTGCGGCGGAGACATAATATCGAACGTCCGCTCATCCGGCACGAACGCCTCGTGGACGACGATCGAATGGCTGTCCGTCGCACGCATGCCGAACGCGTTCCAGTCGCGAACGATCTCGACCTGATCGGGTAGGAACGCGAACGAGCGGTATGGCGTATCCGGCGTGACCGGTTCGCCATCCTCAACGATCCGGCAATTCGTCGTAAACACGCTCGCGAAGGTCGAGCCGCTGCACGTCGACCAACGCCCGCTGACGAGGTAACCGCCGTCTATTCGCCGTGCGATGCCGTTCGGATGACCGCTGCCCGCAACGACGGCTTGGTCATGCCCGAACAACTCGCGCGCCTGCTCCGGAGGCAGCGTCGCCGAGAAAAACCCGCCGCCCGACCCGATCGTCACGAGCCAGCCGAAGCTGCCGTCGATCCAAGCTGCACGCTCGAATACGCGAAGCGCTTCCGGCAACGGGAGCATAAGTCCGCCGAGGGACTTCGGCACGAATGGCTTAAACAGCTTATGTTCGAAGATATATTCCAATAAGAGCGGATCGATCGTCCGCGCTTGCTCCATGCTTGCGGACCGTTCTCTTGCCTGAGCAATGAACGAGTCGGTGAATCGAACTTCCATGCCAGTACCTCCACCCTCTTACAGAGGAATAACCTTAACGGCCGCTTGTTTGCCGCTGTGCTGGATGCCGGTCTCCTTGCGACCGATTGGGGCCAAGTCCTTCAGCAATCGCTCCAGCAAGTCCTTCGCCTGCGGACCTTCCTTGCCTTGGAGCTTAACGACGAGCTGCACCGCGTTCCCCGAAGCCAGCAGCTTGTCCGCTTGCCGGCATTTGGTATCGTAGTCGTGATCTTCTATGTTCGCCGTTAATCTGATCTCTTTCACTTTCAGAGGCCCCTCTTGCTTGCGAACGGCCTGCTTCTCCTTCGAAGCCTCTTGCTTCGCCATTCCCCTAGCCGCTAGCTTACAGGGAGGCGGGCTGCTGAATAAAGACGTGCAGACGAGATCGGCCTTGAGCTCGCGCGCCAGCTTTAACGCTTCATCCCGCGTCACGACGCCCAAGTCCTCACCGTTTATCCCCGTTAACCACACTTCTGCCGCTTTTATTTTCTCGTTCATAATGATCATGATATGGACCTCCCGCTTATCGGACGTCGGTTATGGACACGTACGGGAGCTGCTTGCCGACCGCAAGCGCTACGACGAATAACGCCGTAATCACGGCCGCGAACAGGACGTCCCGATACGAATAACCGATGACATAATAATACGTCCGGCCGCCATTCCCGGCAAATCGCTTCGCCTCCATGGCGACCGCGATCCGATGAGCGCGCCTGATGCTTTGCGCCAGCAACGGAATCGCATAGTGGCTGATGCTGCGATACAGCTTGCGAGCCCAGTTCGTCTTAACCGTGCCTCTGATCTTCAGCGCATGCCTGCGCGTCTGGAATTCCTCGACCATGATCGGCACCATTCTAATCGCGGCCATAAAGCTATAAGCATACTTCGGCGGCAGCTTCACTTGCTGCATGAGCGAATAGAACAGCGTAACAGGTCTAGTCGTCAATCCGAACAGCAGGCCGGCCGAAGCCATGCTGAGCGCTCTGAAGCCAAGGTGAAGTCCGCGATAGAAGCTTTCCTTCGTAATATGGACGAGTCCCCAATCCCACCACGGCGTCTCTCCCTTGCCGAAGAACATCATCCCCGTCGAGGCGGACACGAAGACGAGCAACAGAGGGGACGAGTAGAGCAGCAGCCTTGTCCACGGGTGTCCCGACCACGCGAGCAGAAGCAACGACAGGACGGCAACGTTGGCCATCACGTTGAAGTTATGAATGAGGATAACGGCAACGAACCAAGCGGAGAAAATGATCAGCTTTAACGTCGGGTTAACCCTGTGCAGCCACGTTTCTTTATGAGGAAAAGACAGCTTCATTCCGCAGCCGCCCCCTCTCCACGCGCCACCGACTCGTGCAATAATGCTCCGCGATGTACTCGTCGTGCGTAATCATGAGAATCGCCGCTCCGTCCAAGCGAAGCTGTTCCAGCTTGCCCAGCAAGGCGAACGTGCTGCTCGCGTCCAGCCCGAACGTCGGCTCGTCGAGCAGCAGCAGCTTCTGTCCGCCGATGATGGCCGCCGCCACGCTAAGCCGTCGCTTCTGTCCCGTCGACAGCTGATAGGGGTGGCGGGCCGACAGCTCCCGGAGTCCAAGCCAATCCAATAGCTCGTCCGCTGCTCGCGCGCGCGAAGCCGGATCGTCTCCCCTGACCGCCAGCGAATATTCCGCTTCGTCTCTAACGGTGTTCGTGATGAATTGGAGCTCGGGATTCTGGAACACGTATGCGGCTAGCCGCGCGGCTTGCTCTGTTCTCGCCGCGGGCTCACCCGCGATCTCGCAGGTGCCTTCCGTCTTCAGCAGACGCATAATCGAGAGGAGCAAGGAGCTCTTGCCCGCGCCGTTCGGTCCGGTGATGCCGATCCATTCTCCGGGCGCGACCGCTGCTTGCTCCGCTTCGATGACCGTATGCTTGCCGCGCTTACCTCTGAAACGTTCCATTCGCAACAAGAGAGGCTCCGGGCGAATCGATTGCTCCCTCTCCTTCACCGCTCGACCCTCGAGATGGTCTGCCCATGCGCCGGGATACCAGATCCCGTACTTGCGCAGCTCCGGGCGATAACGCTGCAGCACTTCGTCCGGAGCGCCGTCAGCCATGACCGTGCCGTCGGGCGCGATAACGACGACTCGGTCGAACAGATCCATGACGCCCTCGATCTTATGCTCGACGACGATCATCGTCATCTCCGGAGGTAACGTCCGAATCGTGCGCCACACCTGCTCGGTGCCCTCGGGGTCTAGCAGCGCGGTCGGTTCATCGAGGAACAGCACGTCCGGCTTCATGGCGAGCGCGGAGGCGATCGCCAGCCGTTGCTTCATGCCCTGAGACATCTCTTGAATCGGCGCGTGGACGTCTTCGAGAACCAGACCTATTTGGCTTATATAGTCACGGATTAGCGCCGGCATATGCTCCCTGGGAATATTCTGATTCTCCAAGGCGAAAGCCAGCTCTTCATCCGCATAGGGCATGCAGAATTGCGTGTCCGGATCTTGGAAGACGAAGCCCCATCTCTCGGGAACTTGGACGTCGTCGGCGATCATCGGAACGTCGATGCTTCCGGGAATGATGCCGCTGAGCACTTGAAGCAGCGTCGACTTGCCGCAGCCGCTCGGCCCGAGCAGCAGCGTCTTCTCGCCCCTGCGAAAAGCAAGAGAAACGCCCCTGAACAACAGGGCGTCTTCTCCGGCGAATTTCAGTTTCAAGTTGGTAACGCTTGTCGCGACTTGACCTGGACTCATGCCCGGTTAAGCGCGTCGAAGTCTTGCTTGGAAGCCGGACGCAAAGCTTTCGTCACGCCGGTTAAGTCAATCGCTTTCGCCAAGTAATAGGCGATGAAGCCCGCGATGACGATGCTGCCGAGCACGCGCAAGCCGATGAGCAGCGTGTAGTTCCAAGCCGACAACGACTCGATGTAACCGTAGCCGAAGTCGAGAACGAGCGAGCCTGCCGCAGCGCCGAGCGACGCCAGCGTAACTACGCCGAGGGAAGCGCTCTTCTCGCGGTACAGGAACAGCGCGAAGAAAATTTCCGCGCCGAGACCTTGCAGCAAACCGTACCACAGCGTCGATACGCCCCATTCGCTGCCCAGAATCGCGCTGACGCTTGCCGCCGCTACTTCTGCCAGGATGGCTACGCCCGGCTTGCGAATGACCAAGTAAGCGAACGTTCCCGCGATGAACCACATGCCGTAGATCGTCTGCTCGGCATGCGTGCCCAGCGGCTTGACGACGTCGTACATCGGTCCCCATATTTTATAGATAATGCCGAACACGACCGCGATCACGATCGTAACGAGAATATCGGTCAGCTTAAGCCCCCGAGATTTCGTTCCTTGCGTATTTACTCCTGCCATTCTTCTAACGCCTGCCTCTCCATAGGTTTGTGCGTTGAAGCGCAAGCTGCTCTGAATAATCGACAAAAGCCTGCCCCAGACAAGGGGCAGGCTAGCGCACGGCATCTCACGGATGCGCGACAATAATACGTCTCTACGCTGGCATTACCCAGATCAGATTCGACGGTCAGCGGCATACGGCCGCAATCTCAGCCCGACTTTATCGAGCCCCCGTTATTCGCGATTCAACTTCATATAAAGTAACCCAATGTCAGCTATTTAGCAAGGTATTTTCGACAAAGTCGCCAATGGTCTACACACGAGCCGCATGAAACGAAATCGGGACGCTGCCGGTTCGTAGCGCCCAGATCATATGGTCTTGGCCTTCGCCCCATAAGTCTCTTAGCCAGTATTGCGGTTCCCCGAACTTTCGCAGCCACACCTCCTGCGCGCTTCTGTATCCGCAGTCTAGGCAGAACTCTTCAATCCCTTTATTCAGCAAGGTCAGCAGCATGACGTTGATAAGCAAGCTTCCAACCCCTTGCTGCTGATAGCTCGGGTGGACGAACACGGTGCCGATCTCGGGCAGATGCGACAGAGCGCCTTGCGTCAGCTCGCGGATCAAGTTATTTGCTGGGCCGTATTCTATCGTTCCGATGACGACTCCGTCCCGTATGGCAAGCAGGAAATATCTATCCGTCCCATTGCTCCGCAGATCGGCGTCGAGATAGTTGATCTTATTCTCAATCTCGCTCTCGATCTCTTCCGCATACTGCAGTAAATTTTCTTTGGCGAACGTATCCCGAACCATCATCTCGAAAAAACGATGCAGCGCCTCGGTGTCATTAGGTGTAGGTCTTCTAATCTCTACGCTAGGCATGTAATCCTCCTATTAGGTTAAACCCGCTCCAACGCCAGCTCTCCGGTCGACGAGTCGGCAAGCGCGATCCGTGCCTCGAATGGCTCTTCTCCATCTTTGCCGCCGAACTTCAGCTTGCCTGTCTTGCCTTTCTCGACGAGACTTTTCACCATCGCGTCGGTCAACGTTCGTCCCAGGCTTTCTTTCCAGATGACGAAGCCGCACCCCGTTCGGTAGTTACTGCAGCCGTACCCTTTGCGCCCCATGAATAGGCTTCCGCCGCAGCCCGGTCGCGGGCACGCGCAGACGACACCCGGCGCCGCAGGCGGTGTGGCGGTTGCCGTGGCGGAGCCCGAGGACTTAGCCGAGGTCGCCGCCCTACTGGTGCGTTTGGCAACACCTTCTGATTTCCCGCCGCCAGCGGAGGCTCGCTTGCCGCCCTTGCTGCCCGCCGGCGGTTCTGCCGCAGCGAACGCGTTCTTCATCGCGGGGCGCTGCTCGCCTACCTTCGCGATAATGAGCCGCGTAAACTTCTTTACGTTCTCCATGAACGTGTCGGCAGACGCTTGTCCACGGGAAATTTCGTTCAACCTGCGCTCCCACTGGCCGGTCATCTCCGGCGATGTAAGCAGCTCGACTCCGGCTCCGCGAATGAGCTCGACGGCGATGCGCCCTTTTTGCGTAAGCACGATTCGTTTGCCCTGCATGTCAATGTACCCGACCTGCTTCAGCCGTTCGATCGTCGCCGCGCGAGTCGCCGGCGTGCCAAGTCCCGAATCCTTCATCGCGTCGCGCAGCTCATCGTCCTCGATCTGCTTACCCGCGCTCTCCATCGCCTTCAGCAGCGTGCCTTCCGTGTAATGCTTCGGCGGCTGGGTCTCCTTCTCTTTCACCTCGACGTCCGCGCAATGCACCGATTGCGTCGCATCGAGCTCGAACGGCGCATCCGTCTCTTCCGCCTCGTCCTCCTGCGCGGCTCCGCCGTCCTCTTTATCTTTATTTTTTGCGCTATCCTTCGGGCTCTTGCTCTTCTCTTGATCGCCCGCGTAGATGACTTTCCAGCCTAACGATAGCAGTTGCTTCACCGTTGTCTTAAAGCTCTCCTGCTCCACCTCGGTCAGCACCGTATGTACTTTGTACTCCGCCGCCGGATAGAAGTGAGACAGGAACCGCTTCACGATCAGATCGTACAGCTTCTTCTCGTCCGGGCTCAGCCCTTGCGGCTTCTTCATCGTCGGCATAATCGCATGGTGGTCCTCGACCTTCGCCGGATTGCACACGGCTTTGTTGCCGGTGTGGACGAACCGCTTGTTCGCGCCCGCCACGTAATCGCTGTAGTCGGGAGAATTGCGCATCGAATCGAGAATGCGATGCATCTCCGGGATGTTCTGCTCGTTCACGTAGTTGGAGTTCGTACGCGGATAAGAGATGACCTTATGCTTCTCGTACAGCGCCTGCGCCGTATCGAGCGTCTTCTTCGCGGAGAAGCCGAACTTCCCGTTCGCTTCCCGCTGAAGCAGCGTCAAGTCGTACAGCTTAAACGGGTACTCCTTCGTATCCTTGACCTCGTAGCTGGCGATCGAGGCAGTCTTGCCCTTAACCTTGGCGGCAATCGCGTCAGCTTTCGCCTTGTCCGTGATCCGCTCCCCTTGCCATATCCCGCGATAGTTCGTCGCCGCTTGGGCGAACATACCTGTAATATCGTAAAACTTGAGCGAATCGAACGCTTCGATCTGCTTCTGGCGATCGTAGATCAGAGCAAGCACCGGTGTCTGCACGCGTCCAACGGAAAGAAGCTCGTTATGCTTCGTCGTGAAAGCGCGCGAGCCGTTCATCCCGATCAGCCAGTCGGCTTCGCTGCGCGCTCTCGCCGCACGGGTCAAATTCAAATATTCCTCGTTATCCTTCAGCTCGTCGAACCCTTTGCGAATCGTCTCCGCCGTCAAGTCGGAGATCCAGAGCCGCTTCACCGGCTGCTTCAAGCCGAGGTGCCGTACGATCAGCGAGAAAATATGCTGTCCCTCGCGTCCGGCATCGCACGCGTTAACGAGCGCGTCGCAGCGCTCCGCAAGCTCCTTGATCACCTGCAGCTGGTCCTTCGTCCGAGGATTCGGCAGCAGCTTGAACGCGTCCGGAATGATCGGAAGGTCGCCGAAGCGCCATTTTTTATACTTCTCATCATACAGGTCCGGTTCCGCCAGCCCGATCAGATGGCCGATCGCCCAGGTGATGATATACTTGTCTCCTTCAAGGTACGAACGTCGATTCTGCGCCTTCGGCTCAATGACGGCGGCGATATTGCGGCCCATGTCGGGCTTTTCCGCGATAATCAGCGTCTTCAGGTCTGCTCGTTCCTCTCCGCGTGAACGAACAACGAACCCCCGGCAGACAGAAGGCCGTCCGGCCGGGGGCGTTCTTCGCCACGTATGGTATACTCAGAATCATACCACGGGTTGGCTGATCACGCTATACGCCTATCCATCATACAAATAATGTAAAGCATTACATCGGACGGCCGTTTTATGGTTTAATAGAAGATAACTTCTGACCCACTGGAGGGATCGTTATGCGAATTGAGCATTTCCTGCTGCCCAAAGATCGAGTGGCGTACCTCTCTGCTGGCGCCACGATGCTCGATGCGATTACGCATCTGGAGCGTTGTCACTATACGGCCATTCCGATTATCGACGAAACAGGCAAATATATCGGAACATTATCCGAAGGCGACCTGCTATGGAAGCTGAAGAACACGCCCGGCCTTACGTTCGATAACCTAGACACCGTCCCCGTCACCGAAGTGAAGAAGCGCATCCATCACGAATGCGTCAGGCTGGGAGCGGATTTGGACGACATGCTGCAGCTCGCGGCAGACCAGAACTTCGTTCCGGTCGTCGAAGACGACGGCATGTTCATCGGCATTATTAGACGCAAGGACATTATCGAGTACTACACTCGCAATATTACGGATTGACGGACAACGGGTTCGCGGCGATGATCGCTGCGAACCCGTTTCGATATGATTATGATTGGCGCCACTTCAATACCTCTTCGATAGGGACATCGAGCAGCTCCGCAACTTCTTCGGGCGAGGCTCCTTTACTCAGCATGCGGACGGCGACTTCACGTCTTGCTTCCTCTCGCCCCTTGGCTATGCCTGTCTCGATGCCTTTCTCGATACCCTGTTCGATGCCTTTCTCGAGCCCTTCTTGAATACCTTCTTCGTAGCCCCACCTTTTCCAGGCCGGCATCAGCTCCATGATGATCTCTCCCTCCTTGGAATCGCTCGCGAGCCATTCTCTTAGAATAGATTCGTCCTCATCTATATTCGGCTTATAATATACGTCCGCGACGGACATGATCAGCGCCATTCTGGCGTTATCAAGCCGTCCTCTTAAGCGTAACAACATTCGCAGGTAAGCGCTCCGAAGTTCCCTTCTGTCTTTCTTATTATAACCCATCTTGGCCAGCAACGCAGCGGCTACCGGATTATCGGAATCGACGAATCTGCGCCAGTCTTGCTTACGCAATGCCACCTTCCAATATTGGAATCTTACGATCTCAAAGCCCGGAATCGACATGGAAAAATCCGAGTCCCCCTCCCACCCGTCATCTGTCGTAAACACCGCGATCGGAATGATCAGTCTATGCTCTTTGCGGTGACGCTCGAAAAGTCTGCTGAAGTAAATGAACATACGCTCGGAAAAATGTTCCTGTCGATAGGATTGCGGCTCCATGTGTACGAGAATGAATGCATTCGTCTCCCGGTACTTCGTCTCCAGCAGTAAATCGATCGTTCGAGCTTCTTCCCCGACAATATCGACAAGAAGCTCTTGCATGAGCAGCCTGGTTTGACTGTGATCAAGCAGCTTGTCCAGTTCGGGAAAGAATAGAGCTATGAATTCGGAGAAAAAGGTTTGCAGCAGCTTTTTGAACGCTTCGTCGTGAGAGATTACGGTATTTGACTCGTCTTTCATTACAGCCCTCCCTTCGAACGCAAACACGCCGCCTGCTCTCGTCTAAGAGAGCTGGCGGCGTGTGCTTCACGTCCGTTTTCTATTCTTAACGTAAACTTATCGCTGATCCGTGCGGCTGTCAACGGTTTTATCTACCCCGAGCACCTGCTACGTCCTGTCTCGGGCCCCGCTCATGCGCGCTCGCCTGAGGCGCCTTCGCCTTACGTCCGGGGAACCACCAGTTGTACTTGCCGAGCAGCTTCATCGCCACCGGAACGAGCAGCATGCGGATAATCGTGGAGTCGAGTGCGATCGCGACGGCCATGCCGAAGCCGAGCATCTGGATCGGCGGCACGCCCGAGAAGGCGAAGCCCGTGAATACGGCGACCATCAACACGGCTGCGCCCGTAATAAGCGGCCCGGTCTTCTCCATGCCTTCCGCGATGCTGTCCTCGTGCTTGCCGGAATGGTCGTATTCTTCCTTGATACGGCTGACGAGGAACACTTCATAGTCGGTGCTCAGACCGAACAGCAGGGCCAGCAGCAGCATCGGCACGAAATGAACGATATAACCGCTCGCTTCGACGTCGAAGATCTCGTTGCCGTAGCCGAGCGCGAAGACGAGCACAAGCAGCCCGTAAGTCGCGGCAACCGAGAACAAGTTCAAGATAATGGCCTTGAGCGGAAGCAGCAAGCTGCGGAACGTCAGCACGAGAATCAAGAAGATAAGGCTGAGCATGACGCCGAGCGCCGGCAGCAGGCTGTCGTTAAGCGCCTTCGACGTATCCATCCCTACGATCGTCTCTCCGCCGATTTTGAAGGTCGCACCGGCAGGCAAATCCACCGTAGGGAGCAGATCGTCTCTCAGCTTACTCACCACGTCTCGGGCTTCATCGCTCGCCCCGTACTGGTCCAGCGTGACTTCGATCACGCTCGTATGCCTGTCGTTGCTTATATATCGTTTAACCATTAGGTTTAAATCTGCAGGCAGCGCGCTGCCTCCGTTCTGAAGCGCTCCGGCCACGGTTGCCGCGTCCATTCCCGGGAAGAACGACGAGACGGACGTTACGTTCACGACGTGCTCTTGCGTCTTCAGGTCGGACGCCAGCTTCTCGATCTTCGCGATCGAATCCGGCGTTCCTAGCTCGCTTCCTTCGCCGTGAAGCACGATGCTGATCTGCCCGGCAGCTCCGATGCCGAACGATTGCTCCATTAAATGCGTCCCTTGGCGAACCGCCGTATCTTCAGGCAGCGTGCGAATATCCGGCGAGCCCAGCTTCATATCGCTCGCAGGCAAAGCGGCCGCGACCAGCGCCCCGAGGGCAACAATCAAGAACAGCACCGGACGCCGCATGATGCCGTACGTCCACCGTTTCCATCCGCTGACTTTGCCGGACGGTCTCGCGCGGAACAACGGTATACGGCCTTTATTGATGCGCGTGCCGAGCATGGAGAGCACCGCAGGCAACAGCGTCAAGCTGGCTAGGCCGGCTACGAACACGACGGCGATTCCGCCGAAGGCAATGGCCTTGATCGCATTAAGCGGTACAACGAACAGCGCGGACAGCGCCGCGATAACGGTAAGCGCCGAGAAGAATACCGTATGTCCCGCGGTTGCCATCGTAGTCGCCACAGCCTCTTGCTTCGTGCGTCCCGGCACTTCAAGCTCCGCTTTGAATCGGCTCACGATGAACAGCGAGTAGTCGATGCCGACCCCGAGCCCGAGCATCATTGCGGAGTTCGTGACGAACACCGATAGCTCCACTTCCCTAGCCACGAGATAGACGATGCCCATCGCGACCATAATCGACGCGATCGTAACCATCAGCGGCGTGACCATCGCGACGATCGAACGGAATACGATAAGCAGAATAATAATGATGAGCGGGAAGACGATCATCTCAGCAGTCGCAAGCCCTTCCTGGCTTTGCACGCTGCTCTCGCCCCAGAAGGCGATGCCGCCTACAAGATAGCTCTCTACCCCGAGGCTTTCACCAAGATCGACGACGCGCTCCTGGAAATCCGGCACCGTGTTCATGACGAAGTCGGCTTTCTCGTTCATCTCGACGAACGCGACGCTCATATTCTGATCTTGGCCGACGAGTCCCGACGCCACCCCTTCGGATGCGTCAAGGATGCTGAACACGCTGGCGACTCCGTCCTCTGTCTTCACATTGTCCACGATCTGTTTCAGCTTCTCGTTGTACTCCGGAGTGCCGACAGCATGCTGCGGATCGCGGACGACGAGCGTCATCGCGCTCTCGGACCGCCCTTCGAATTGGGTCGTGATCAGGTCTATCGATTCCTTCGAATGCGACCCGGCGACGTCCCAGCCTCCTCCGCTCAATAGCGGCGTCAGCTTGCCGAAGGCGATGCCGCCAAGCAGCAGGCAGACGATCCACAACGATACGACGACCCACCTCAGCTTATGAATTCTGTTTCCCCAGCCTAACAACAATCGATGCATTTCTCTCCACTCTCCTCTGTCCTGTTTGAACACTCAAACAATATGCATGAAAAAGAGAGAAGAACACTTAAGTTTCTCCCTTTTCGCAAAACATGGCGTAATACGCGCCCAGCATCTGCGACAGCGTCGCGTAGGCTTCGTCGTATTTGAAGTCGGGATCGGCGATTTTCTGCAACGCCAGCCCTTCAATGACGGAATGTAATATCGCGGCCAAGCCTTCCGATTGCTCCTTAGGGAGTCCTGTCAAATCTCGGACGATATTGGCGACATGCTGGGTCTTGATCTCCAGCATCTCTTTGAGGATGGGCAGTGCAGCCTCGTTGCGGAGTCCGATCGCGAACAGCTCGTAGCGAAGACGGAACCATTCCGGCTCCTCCAGCGCCCTGCTCTTCGGCTCTTCCATCACCTTAGCGATCGCTTCCATCGTCAACGGTTCGTTCGGGTCGACCTCGAACACCCCGTCGAACGAGTTACAGTACCGCTCGGTCTCCCGGCGGAACACTTCCGCGAACAATTGATCCTTGCTCGGAAAATAATAGTTGATCAGCCCCTGCGCAACCCCGGCCGTGGTCGCGATTTCCTTCGTGGATGCTCGATCGTACCCTTTTTGGGATAATACGTCATAAGCGGCCGCAATAATTCTCTCTCGTTTGTCTAAGTCAGTCATCGGCACACCTCTGTATCGTAAGGGATATGTAGCGCGTATTCTGATTTGAATGAACGTTCAAACAGATCTTACCACAAGATGATTTCCCTTTGCAAGTCGCTGTGCTGCTGCCATCACAACAACTCGAATAGCGGGAAGCCGAACGCTAGCTGAACTAAGCATGCCGGAATCGTAGTGCCAATCGCGATGGCAAATCGGATTCTATGGCGATGTCCCGGTCTGAACGCCCGCTGCAAGCCGAAGAAAGCAAGTGAGCACAGGATGCCGATTATGAAGAAAAAAGGCGGCGCGGAAGGGTCATCCCCTGTCCAGACGAAGGGGAAAAGCGCTCCGCCGATCCCGTACACGATTGCTCCGAAATACACATTGTCCATTTTCGTACGTTTAAGAATCCAATCCGCAAGCAAGGAATACGCAATCCCATACGTGTACAGGACGTTCATGCTTAACAGCGCCGACATGGCGAAGACGTACATAGCAGCCCAAATACCTCCCATCAACCCCAATATGCCGAAGAACAGGGCGAGGAACAGACAAGTCGCTCCCGCCGCGGCAAGCTTCATCGTGACATACCTGCCTACTGTCCCCCGCAGAACGGATGGAGCTTTCAGTTGCATCATAGACACCTCCAGACCGATTATTGCCTATCCGCTAAGAAAAACACGGGCATTCCCGTGTCGAACTCTCCTACCGGCAACATACGTACTCCCCCTACGAGTTAAGTTGCAACTGCTCGGCTCATCCTTGAATCATTCCGATGACATACACGAGCATCAGAATCATGGCTGGAATAAGCGTGACGATCGCGACGGCAAGCGTGCTGGTCCGGTCACGGCGCCGCATAAACCAACGATTCATTCCGAAGAAGATCAATGCGCTTATTATGCTGCTCCAATCATACGCCCCTTGGCCCAACCACACTTTCATCTGAATCATCTGCGGAAAGATCAGCCCTCCGATGAAGTAGAGCATCGCCTCGACAATGGCAAGCTTCAGTCGAATGAACTTCGTCATGACGTCGACGAGCAGTGAATAGACGATTCCGTAAGTATAAATAACGCCTGCTGAGAAGTATGCCGCCATAATTGTAGCCAGAAGCAATGCTTGGGAATCCATTACTCCGAGTATCACTCCGATGGCAACGGAAAGAGCAACGTACGTCCCGCCTGCAGCGGCTAACTTAGCGATGATGAAGGTTCCAGTCGGGCCGCTTAGCCATTCCGGTCTGCGCAACGCTTGTTCCCGCTCCACGAGCTCGTTGCTATGATCTAATCCGCAGCTCCAGCAATATTCGGGATAGTCGGTATGAAGACACTGCTCGCATAGCAGCTTGCCGCAGCGGGCGCAGGCTTGGGACGCTTCGCTTGCTTCATGGTAGTGACAACGCGACATAGAATCCCTCCAGTCTTCAGAACAACTCGTCAAGCAAAATGTAATAGTCGATTTTCTCTTCATCCCAATCGCGCAGTCCGTAGCAAGCCATAAACAGGGATTTATATTCATCCGTCTGATAATTATGTCTCAGACTTCGAACCGCAAGCGCGAGATCCTGATACCGATCGGCAATGCCGGCTCCGCCTAGGTCGATGAAACCCGCAACTCGATCCCCACCAAGGATGACGTTCGGCATGCAATAATCGCCGTGCGCGAATACCAAGTCCTCCTGTCTCGGCTGCGAATCCAAGAGCTCGCGGTAGATTTCGATCGGTTGTCTATTCCCGTTCTCCGCCTCCAGATTGTCCTCGCCTACCAGGCCTTCCTCGATCCTCCGCTCGGCTAGCTTCAGCTTGCTCGTCAATGTTCGATCCAGCGGACACTCCTTGATCGGGATGCGGTGGAGCATCCGTAATCCTTCCGCGTACAGCCTTACGGTCTGCTCCGGATGGGCAAGGTTCGCGTCCCGCGAGGCGTCTTGTCCGGCGATCTCGGAGGTTAGTATGTAGTCCATGCCGTTATACGTTTCAAAGTAGAGTAGCTCCGGTACAGGCGCCTTGCTCTTCAGCCAATTCAAGGCGTCCCGTTCTCCGCTCAGGGTCATGTTCCAAGCGGATGGCGATATTTTCAGATAAGCCGCTCTTCCTTGAAAATCATGAATCCGATACACCGCACTGCCCGAATGACCGATCGAATTGGCGGTCATCGCGCATCCGGCTAGCAGCGTCTGGAGCTCCACGGACAAGTTCGGCTGTCGATCTGCGCCGCTCATTCTACCCGCCTCCGTTATATGCGAATATGCTTGATCGTAACGATCAGTCGGTCTATCGACTTCCTTAGCTTGCTTCTGCGATCGGGAATCAGCTGTATTCTCGCTTCGCTAGCGATCCGCTCGATGACTTCCTCTACGGTTAGATGATCGGAATGGATATGCTGTTCGAAGCGCTCGCCGGATAGGCTTGCCATACATCGATCGATCTGCTGGGCCGGCCAGGAATGGCTGCGATCTCCCCTCTTCTTTAGCCGTTTCAACAACGTCTCTCTAGAAGCCAGCAACGCATAGTGCTTCACATCGATGCCGTCCGCTCTTAATCTGCCTACGATCTCGTCGAAATATTGCGGATTCACGAGCGTCATCGGCACGATAATCGGTCCGTCGTATCGCTCGCTGAGCATCCTCAACAAATCGTAGTTCACGGATCTCCATTGCGGGTAATCTTGAAAATCGCCTTGCCTAAACGATTTCGGCGCGTTCTTCCAGATGAAATAGCCGACGTTCTCCGGATCGTAGACGTGAGAGCCGGGAATTCTCCTGTGCAGCTCGTGTGCGGCCGTCGTCTTTCCGCTTCCGAACGCTCCGTTAATCCATATGATCATAGGGTCTGCCCCTTTGTCGGGTCGATGTATCTTCATGGAGTAAAAATCGATGCAAGGAACTTTTCTATCTCGGATCTTGTCTCGTAGTAGTATTTATTCTCATGTCTGCCATAGTTAAAGAAACCGTGCTCCATCCCCTCGTACGCGATGAAGTCTATGCGATTCCCTGCTTCTATCATTCGCTCTACGAAAGTTTGGTTTTGCTCATATATAACGTCGGACGTACCGCACATCCATAACGTCGGCGGCAGGCATTGGCTGATCCGATGAAGAGGAGACATCTCGCTTGCGCTGCCCCGCAAATCCGGAAAGAGCCGCTCCATAATGTCCACCCCGTCCATGCCTGCGGCAAAAATAATAAGCGAGTTCGGGACCGCATTCGTAGGAGTATAGCCAGCATCGTCGTCCAAATGATCGAACATGATCGAAGATACGGCGACATAGCCCCCTGCGGAAGATCCGCACATCGCGATTCGGTCCGGATCTACCCCTAATTCCTCGCTGTGATCTCTCACCCAACGAACCGCTGATTTCGCATCCTTGATCGCTTGGTCCGGCGCGAAGCCTGCGTCTGCCCCGTTGCGATAATCGACGCATATCGCCACTATGCCGAGCATTGAGAAATAGTGGGCTTGATGCTGGAACTGCGCAGGGGTGAAGAACGGCACCGGGTTGAAGCTTCCGCCGTTGAAGAAAAGAATAGCCGAGCGCTTCGTCCCTTTCTGTGTAGGCTCGACAACGTATAGGAAGAGCTGCCGCTCGCCTACGGTTTTATAGGTGAACCTACTGACCGGGTATTCGAATGCGACTTCCATCTGCGGCTACGCCCCTCTCCGTTCAACTCCCCCCTATCATATCTTGGCAGTTTCCCCCTGTCTACGACCACTCATAGTATTGGCTGGCCGTATACCGATAGGCATAAACTTTCGCTTTGGTCGCATCGTCGATCTCGAAGCGCGCCATCAAATCGTCCTGCATGTCGACGATTTCGCGATAGAGGATACGCTTGTTCTCGTATTTCAGCGCCACGCTCTCCGGATGCCTCCGATGCGTATTCAAGGATTGCGGATGGTAATAGATCCTCCCTTTCTCGAGCATCCATGCATAGAAGCAAAGGTCCCCCAGAATGCGGTAACGCGTCATCCGCAGCTCGATCTCCCGGACGTCGAATTTCTTGAATACGACGCCGGAGGCGTTCGGAATCGTATTTTTGACAACTAGCGTGTCCTTAATTTCATCTATGCCGTCCCTGACGTAAGGGGATTTCCACTTCTCCGTATCGATATCGCTCGTGTAGGTCAAATAATCTTCGGCGTAAATTGTCCCGTCCTCGTCCGCTTGCCTCGATTGCGCGTAGCCGAGCACGATGCGATCGTCGGAGCGGAAGCCTGCCATCATGCTCTCAAGGAACGTCTCCGAGCAATAGTCGTCCGATTCGGCGATCCAGATGTGGCTGCCTTCCGCCTCTTCGATTCCTCTGACCCACTGCTTGAACACGTTGCCGGAGTTGGTCTCGTTCACGATCATTCGTATGTTCATGCGTCTCCTCTTGCGAGGCAGAGCCGCCACGTATTGTCGGAACAAACGCACGCTGTCGTCGGTCGATGCGTCGTCCAGGAACACGACTTCATGGATCGGGTAAGTCTGGTAGAAGATCGACCTCAGCCTCTCGGGCAGGAATTTCTCGTAATTGTAGTTGGGTATGATGACGCTCACTTTCGGGTACGGACTTCGCCTTCCGAGCCGCCCGAACAGCCAAGATAGATTCATGCTGCCACCTCGATTCCCGAAAATAGACCTCGTACTAGCATATGCGGCAATTCGACTCTCGCTTACCCGCCTTTTGTTGATTGGACTGACACACGCCGTGAAGCGGAGCCCGAGACGAACATATCTTGTACAATCTACTACCGCAGATTTAGAGGTGAAGCTCGTGAAGGGTTCTAGAGTCTGGACAACGATGAAGAGTTACTTGTCGCAAGCCTGGAGGAGATCGACCGCCGGGAAGCCTAACCCGCTTCAGGCTTTTCCTTATACGATTAGCGAGCATCCCTCCACCTCCATCCCGAGCTCGCTTCGCGAGCATTCGAACGCGATCGCCCAAGAGTGGCGGCAACGGAACGCGAACCGGGGATCCCTGCCTATGCCTGATGGTTTCTGGGTTGCACCGACAATAGATCCTTACGAGGCATGGCTCGAGGTCAATCGGTGGAACGCGCGCAGGGAGAAGGTTCATCGAACGACAATCGATAAGCTGAAGCGAAAGCCTCTACTTAGCGTAATCATGCCGGTATTCAATCCTCCCATTCCGTATCTCGACGAAGCGGTGGAAAGCGTGCGCCGACAAGCTTACTCCGATTGGGAATTGTGTATCGTAGACGATGCAAGCAACGAGCCTTCGGTCCGAGATGCGATACGAAGATGGACTCGGATGGACAGCCGCATCCGAGCGTCGTTCAGCGACTATAACGAGCATATCAGCGTCGCCACGAACAAAGCCGTCGCGATGGCTTCGGGGGAATACCTCGCGTTCTTGGATCAAGACGACGTACTGACTCCGGATGCGCTCGGGGAGGTCGCCGCTTATGCGAATGCGTTTCCCGATGTGGACATCATCTACTCCGACGATGACAAGCTGGATTCGGCAGGCCGCCGTTTCGGTCCCCAGTTCAAGCCGGATTGGTCTCCGGAGCTGCTGTTGTCTTACATGTACTTTGGTCATTTGTTCGTCGTGCGGACGTCCTTATTCCGCGCGTGTGGTGGAATGAGGCGTGGCTTCGAGGGATCGCAGGATTACGATTTGGCGCTTAGATTCGCCGAGAAGGCTAGACATATTGGCCATATTCCGCGAATTCTGTACCATTGGCGAGTGCATCCCGGCTCTACTGCGTCGGGCGGCGGCGCGAAGCCTTACAGCTTCGAGGCCGGCAGGAAAGCGGTGCAGGAAGCATGGGATCGCAGCGGCGTCCAGGCGCGAGTCGTTCAACCCGACTGGGCGCTTCAGTCTGGCCTTGGCATATTCGCGCCTCTATTCCCCGATGACGGTCCGAAGGTCGCCATCGTCATCTGTACGAGAAATCGTCATGAGTTATTGCGCAGCTGCCTGGAGTCGCTGGAACGTACAAGCTACCGGAATTGGGAGGCCGTCATCGTCGATAACGGCAGCGACGACCCGGAGTCGATTCGCTACCTGCAATCGGTCCGGCATCGGGTTATCCCGATTCCTAACTCGTTGGACGGATTCAATTATGCGCGCCTTAACAATGAAGCGGTTAAGCGAATCGACGCGGAATACGTCCTCTTCTTGAACAACGACACGGAGGTGCTGAAGCCCGATTGGCTCAGTCAGATGGTCGGGTGGGCCCGGCGGCAAGGCGTCGGCGCCGTGGGCGCACGACTCTTGTTTCCCGACGGCCATCTTCAGCACGCAGGCGTCACGCACGGCTTATATCGAGGGATGGCCGGACCTTCCTTCAAGCGGCTGCCCGCCTGGGATAACGGCTACATGAGCCTAGCTCGGACGAATCGCAACTGCGCTGCCGTCACCGGAGCGTGCCTCTTAACGCCTCGTAAGTTGTTCATGAAGCTCGGTGGGTTCGACGAGCATACGTTCAAAATCGCTTATAACGATGTCGATTACGGTTATCGCCTTCGCGCCGCCGGCTACCGGGTCGTCTATTGCGCGGACGCGGAGCTTATCCATCATGAAGGAGCCAGCCGGGGCTTCGTCGATCACCCGGCGGAAGCCGCCGCGTTCAGAGCCAAGTATGGATTCGTGACTGATCCCTACTATAACGACAATTTGTCGCTCGACAACGAAAGGTTCGATATCCGTTCCAAGGCAGCCGTCGTCACGGAACGGCTTCCTCCTATCCCCGCGTTGATGTGCGCTTATAACTTGAATTGGGAGGGTTCCGCGTACAGCCAGTTCGAGTTAACGGTTATGCTCAAAGACAAGGGGATCATCGATCCAATCGTCTATTGCACGCAGGACGGTCCGTTAAGGCAGGCGTACGAAAGCCGCGGCATTCGGGTGGAGGTGGGGCCTCACCCGCTGACGAACGTATGGCCTTACGATGCGGCGATCGACCGATTCGCCGAGCGGATCAGAGGTTGGAACGTAGAGTTGGTCTATGCCAATACGCTCGAGACGTTCTACGCGATCGAGGCCGCTAAGCGCTTGAATATGCCATCCGTCTGGAACGTGCGCGAGAGCGAGCCGTGGCAAACGTATTACCAGCGTTTCGGATCGGAGATCGCCGCGCGGGCGCTCGGGTGCTTCGCTTATCCTTACCGCGTCGTATTCGTATCGGACGCAACCCGGAGCGGATTCGTGGACCTCGAATCTAGGCTGAATTTCGAGACGATCCATAGCGGCTTGGATCGCAAACGGCTGCTTCTTCATCTCCGGCAAGAGGAACGGAGCAAGCTTCGTTCCGAGCTTGGTTTCGCCAGCGAGGACTGCATTGTGCTGCTGCTCGGCACCGTATGCGAACGCAAAGGACAGATCGATCTGGCGGAGGCGACGCTTCATATGTCGCCGGAAAACGTCTCGAAATGCCGCTTCCTCATCGTCGGCGACCGCAGCGGCGAATACAGCGAGCGGTTGAAATGGCACGTCGGCGCTCTCCCTCCCGACGTGCGGGCTCGCGTTCACGTCATTCCGGAAACCGCCGAAGCCCCGTCCTATCTTGCTATTGCGGACATCTTCGTCTGCACGTCCAGGGTCGAAAGCTTTCCTAGAGTCATTCTGGAGGCGATGGCCTACGGTCTGCCAATCGTGACGACGCCCGTGTACGGGATTACGGAGCAGGTTCAGGGCGGAATTTCCGGCTTGTTCTACCTTCCGGGAGACGCCTGGGTGCTGGGCCGGCATATCGATACGTTAGCGAACGATCCGGCGTTGCGCCGAACGATGGGAGCTTACGGCCGTCATCTGCTCGATTCGATGAACGATTCCGAGGCGATGGCGATCGCTTATAGCGAAGTATTCCATGAGGCTTGGCTAAGCGGGGAGGCGAGAGCATGTGCGGAATCGCGGGGTTAATCGATCTGGCAGGACAACGACGACTCCTCCGGCGGAGCTTGTCGGTCATGCTAGGCGAGCTCGAGCATCGCGGCCCTGACAGCGAAGGTCGGTTCCTTGAAGGTTCGGTCGCTCTAGGCATGCGGAGACTGTCGATCATCGACCTGCGGCAGGGTGGGCAGCCTTTCTACAGCATGAACCGACGAATCGTTGCTTTTCAGAACGGAGAGATCTACAATTATCGCTCTCTCCGGCAGGAACTGATTGGGCTCGGGTATCTTTTTCGAAGCTGCAGTGACACGGAAGTGATCGCGCATGGTTATGCCGCGTGGGGAATGGACGGCTTGTTGGATAAGCTGGACGGGATGTTCGCCATCGCGATTCTCGATCGGCGTAGCGGAGAGCTTCATCTCGCCCGGGATCGCTTCGGGGAGAAGCCGCTCTTCTATGCCGCTTCGGCGGGCAAATTCGCCTATTGCTCCAGCATGTCGGTCCTCGCCGCTCTCCCATGGGTGAACAATGACGTTCATCCGCTAAGTCTTGAGAGATACTTGGCGCTGCATTACATCCCCGGAGATCGGACACTGTTGGCAGGCGTTAATCGGGTTCTACCGGGAGAGAGACTGACGGTGCGGGTGGATAATCCGGTGCCGCTGAAGTCTCGCTATTATCAGCTTCCTCGGTCGATGTCCGCGGACACTGAGCAGCCATCCGAGACGAAGGTCTCTGAGCTGCTCGAGCGGGCGGTAACGAGCCGATTGGCAGCCGACGTGCCGGTCGGCGTCTTCTTGTCCGGCGGACTCGACAGCTCGTTGATCGCCGCCATTGCCGCGCGAAGCCAACCCGGCTTGCCGACTTTCTCAATGGGCTTCGCCTCCGCCAAGTATGACGAAAGCGAGCATGCCCAGACGGTAGCGGCAGCGATCGGAAGCCGGCATCATCGGTACCGCTTCGACGAAGCGTCGTTTATGTCACTCCTGCCGCAGGTAGCTGCAGCGCTCGACGAGCCTAACGGCGATCAGGCGTTGCTGCCTCTCTATTGGCTATGCCGCGAGGCGCGTAAGGACGTGAAGGTCGTCCTGTCGGGAGAAGGGGCGGATGAAGTGTTCGCGGGTTATTTCTATTACGAGCGGTTTCTTGCGCCTGATGCGGAACACCCCGTCCAGAGTCTCATCCATGACGACAGAATCATCAGTCCTTCGGGATTCCCGCTCCTGACGGATGCTTACACGCGCCAACGACTGTTAGTGGCATGCGATGACAATGCTCACGATCGGTGGGAGGAGCAGCTTCTGTGCGATATTGATGGGTACGCTCCGCTCACCCGGGCTACCGCCGCGGACTTGCTCACTTGGCTGCCCGACGATCTGCTCGTGAAATTCGACCGGATGTCGATGGCGCACGGTTTAGAAGGAAGATCGCCTTATCTGTTCAAGGAGCTCGTTGAATTCGGTCTCGGCTTGCCCGAGTCTAACCGTATGACTGCGGATCGCGTCAAAGTGCTGCTTCGGCAAGCCGCGAAGAGATATTTACCGGCGTCTATCGTCGATCGGCCTAAGCAAGGCTTCGTTCTTCCGATGCGGAGCTGGCTACGGCAATGGTTCAATGAACACGGGTCTGCGAGACATTATTTCAATCGTCGCAGAGTGCCGGGATTGGATATGGACGCTGTCGCCTCCATCGCCGAGCTGACGCTGGCTGACGGAATCCGGAACGACCGCCTGCTGTTCGCGCTCGTCATGCTGGCGGAATGGCAGCACGCGTTCGAGCGCAAGCGGGAATCTCTTAGGAAGAAACTGTAGGCTCCGCTCTGCAGCGGTCTGTGAGATCGTTGCAGCTCGAGGTTCGGCGCGTTTGTCGCTACAACGGTCTGTGAGATCGTTGCAGCCCAGGGTTCGGTACGTTTGACGCTGCAGCGGTCTAAGAAACTGTTGCAAAATACACATACAAAAGCCGACCCTCGAAAGGTCGGCTTTGTCATGTCATCGCCTCATTGTAGAAATGGACGAGCTCGCTCTTCACGTAGTCGGGATGGGCGACCATTCGAGCGCCGTGGTAGGCGTTGTCTAGGATTGCTCCCGTATCGCCCCGCAGCGATGCAATAGCGTCGGACAGAGCTGCCGCGATAGAAGCCGTATCCGTGCCTTCAAAGAGAAACCCGTTGTAACCGTGTTTGACGAGCTCTCTTACGCCGCCGACTTCCGTCGTCACCACGGGAATGCCTGCCGCCATCGCTTGAAGGATCGCCT